>JGI1201J43222_100054_pt1 | contig 47809 bp, 34 predicted proteins | sample MastesBC008_FD_43222 | JGI IMG/M metagenome (IMG submission 43222) | reverse complement strand
TCAGGAGTAGGGAGTAGGGAGTAAGGAGTCAGGAGTCAGCAGGAGTAATTAATGTAATTTGACCAATTACCAATTACCAATTACCAATTACCAATCACTAATAAGCAGAAACCACCGCCTAAAATTCAAGCAGTGGTTTGGATCGTTGGGATGCAAGGATTTTAACTGAAATCAAAATATCCAAGCCCTATCGGGTTATGAGTATTCTGTGAGACAGCTTTGCCGTCATGCTTTGTATGTCGCGGTTGAAAAAGGTCACTATTATTTTTGAGATGAAGAAGTGTTACTAGCACCACCACCAAAAGGAGAATCAACAAAACCCAATTCTAGTAATTGCTGATAAGCTTTTTTACCTAAATCCCGCGTTGGCATTTGACTTTTAATAATTTGTACCAACAAAGGTACAGCAAGAGATGGTTTGTTTTGTGCCCGATGTACTAAAGCTAGCTGATAAGTTGCCTCATCGCGCATTTGGGCTGTGTCTCGTGCTTTTTTCCTTAAGGTATCAGCAACTCTATTATCTATTCCAGAAAAACTAGAATTCAGTTGTTGGTAGAAATTTGATAATTGATTAAAAACGGATCTAGCATCTTGAAGTTTTTTTGCTGCTTCTGGATAATTTTGGGATGAAACAGCATTACTCGCATCGCTCATTAAACGCTTGCCATTTTCAATACTGAGTAAAGCGCCACTTTGACCTGTTGGACGGAGAGTATTCGGGTCGTTAGGGTCAATAGGCTGTACATTATTGCCCGTATCTGGTAGGTTCTGTACCTGAGCTTGGGCTGGTGATAGCGAGCTTAAAGTGGCTATCATTGCCAATGAAACGAAGCGAATCAAAGAAGCAGTTGCAGCAATTTTCATGTGGTTAATACGCGCGACAACTAAATACAACAGGGGTAGAAACTTGAGGTATCTTAACTCTGTTTTGTTGTTTGACAAAGCAAACCCACATACTAAGTTTCTCAGATTTAGACCGGTATTTACTTGAATTAAGTTCCCAGTCCTTTTCTAGACAACAATTGACACCACTGCTATGAAAAATTCAACTGACCCTTATGCTTTTTCTTCCTCTGGTATTTCACCCAATAATTTAGGAGTTGTTTTACAACGAGGTGGAGAAGAATTAATTTTAGAAAAAGCTTTAGATAGATTTACTATTCGTCCACGAAATAATATCCCATCACAAGAACTTTCTCCAAATTTTTTGGGTACTCGGATTTGCTCCATCCCTAAAATGGATTTGGAATTATTTAGTGTTACACCTACAAGGCTCGAAGCTGCGATGGTGCAAGCACGTTCTAGCCAAAATATTATTTTTGCTTCCCACGTTTATAAGTTGAGGGACAATCCGGGAACTTTTGTTTATCTAAGCGACCAAATTACTATTGAATTTGCTGCGGAGGTAAATAACAAAAAAATTCTTGCGATCGCTGCTGAATTTGGCTTAGTCAAGGAGCGAGCAGTTATTGGTTTAGTAAATACTTGGGTTTTTTTAGTTAGCAAACAAGCTACAGAAAATCCAATTAAAATAGCTAATCGTCTAACAGGATTTCCTGAAGTATTGGCAGCCGAGGCAAATATCATAATTCAAGCTGAGCCCCACTACAAACCACGAGAACCACTTTATCCACAACAATGGTATCTCAATCACAATGGTGGTAATTTGTTAGCTCCTGGGGCTCATATTGACGTAGAAAAAGCTTGGGATGTAACTCGCGGGGTTCGTTCTGTAGTTGTAGCTGTAGTAGATGATTCTTTCGACCTGGATCATCCAGATTTTCAAGGAGTTGGTAAAATTGTCGCTCCTAGAGATTTAAAAGAAAACGACTTTTTGCCTTTACCTAATGAAAAAGAAACAAGTCATGGTACCGCTTGTGCGGGGATAGTTCTAGCGGAAGAAAATAGTATTGGAATTACGGGAGTCGCACCTGGTTGTACGTTAATGCCGATTCGTACCACCGGATACCTTGACGACCGATCCGTCGAAGAAATTTTTGAATGGGCTATTAACAAGGGCGCATCTATCATTTCTTGTAGCTGGGGTGCATCTGCTGTTTATTTTCCCTTGTCCTTACGACAAAGGGCTGTAATTACTCGCGCCGCAACTGAAGGACGTAATGGGAAGGGTTGTGTCATCTTATTTGCTGCCGGTAATGCTAATCGTCCAATTAACGGTACTGTTTACGAGCAAGGATGGATTAAAAATATCTTACGGGGCAATACAAAATGGCTAAATGGTTTTGGAGTGCATCCTGATGTGATTACAGTATCTGCCGCTACAAGCATGAATAAGAAAGCAGCCTATAGTAATTGGGGACGGAATATTTCTGTATGCGCTCCTAGTAATAATGCATTACCGGGAATGTGGTTTCAGGAAACTGGTTTTGTTTATACACAGCCATCAATTAGACAACCAGTTTATGGAAGGGGAATGTTAACTACCGATCAATTGGGTGCTGCTGGTTATGGCAAAGGTAACTTCACCAGCAATTTTGGCGGTACTTCCAGCGCAACTCCAGTTGTAGCCGGCGTTACAGCATTAATTTTGTCGGTAAACCCAAACCTAACTGCAAAACAGGTAAAACAGATTTTGCAAGAAACCACCGACAAAATTGTAGACTCCGAACCTGACCCCCAATTAGGCTTACGTTTGGGAAGTTACGACGAAAATGGACATTCACAATGGTTTGGTTACGGTAAAGTTAATGCAGCAAAAGCAGTACAAGTAGCGCGGGCTTCTGCCATTGCTTCACCTCTTAAAACCAAACAAGTAAGTGGAATCAATCGCATAAATTTAGTTATTCCAGATCATGACAGCCATGGAGTCAAAAGTGGAATTTCAATTGCTGATTCTAGCCCGATCAAAGATATTCAGGTCACCGTAGACCTGAAGCACGAGTTTTTAGGTGATTTGGAAATTTATTTAGTTGCCCCAAACAATCAAAAAGTACTACTGCAAAATCGAACTTTGGGACGTCAAACTTGTTTAAATAAAACTTATACGACGCGATCGCATCCTGTGCTTAAGCAATTTCTATCACTTTCAGCCAAAGGAAATTGGCAAATATTGATCATTGACTTAGCACCTCAGGATATAGGAAGTCTGAATAGTTGGGAATTAGCTCTAGGGATTTAATGAATTAACCGAACATGGCTAAAAGCCACAGTTAAAGTAACAAAATTCAGAATAATATGTCGCCGATCTGTAACAGTCTAACCGATCTGTAACAGTCTATATAAAGCAAGAAATACTTAACAAGTAACAATTACTTAAGAGTTGGGCATTTCTGCAAAAGGTGAAGAATTGATTTCAGATTGGGGTTCATCCAATTGCTGAAGCCTACTTAGTAATTTAGAAGTAAGACGTTTGGCATCTTTCTTGATGCAATCACCAATGAAATCTCTTACTTGTATGGGTTTTCCAATGTTAATACTCGCATCATCACCCCAACTAGGATAAGGTTGGCTATAATTAATCGCAATTGGCACGATCTTGATGCCCAAGCCGGGATTACTTGATTCAGCTGTTAAAGCTAAACGCGAAATACCTGGCTTCAAAGGATGAATTAATCCATCGCGAAATATATCGCCCTCTGGATAAATCACTAGTATTTCCCCCTCTACCAATAGTTCGATGCTATAACGCAGAGAAGCAATAGAAGGACGACGAGTATCTACGGGAAATCCTCCCATTTTGCGTACAAACCAACCTTGCAGTCCTTGACACTCATTCATAGTTACCATAAAACGCAAGTCTCTTCCTGTTACATAGCGACCTGCTGCAAAGGGTAAAAGTAATGAATCCCAACGCGCTCTGTGGGTTGGGGCAAGAATAATGGGGCCTGTGCTAGGTAGATTTTCTTTTCCAGCAATTCGAACCTGCCGAAAAAACAAAGGCAAGAGAAAATTACGCCCTAGGATATAGGCTATGGTGCTCAGCCAAGGAGAAACATCGTAAGTTATTCGGGATAGATTATTCGTTACTGGCTTTTGCTGGGGGACATGGGATAAAGAGTAAAAATCTATCATTTTGGTAGCTGCTGATTGGAAATTCGTATGTGATTAAATCTTTATTAGTAACACCGTAGATTTTCTTTACTCACTTGTGTGATACTAGCGGGACAGTTTTGTCTCTGTCCTTACGGTTTTTTTTTCTTTCTTCGAGCAGCAAACCAAGTTTGTAATTGTTGTCGACAATCAGCCTCTAAAATTCCTCCAATAACCTGCAAATGGTGATTAGAAGCCGCACTATCGGGAATATTCATTGCGGTTCGAATCGCCCCAGTTTTTGGATCGTCGACTCCGTATACCAAGAGTTTTAAACGCGACTGTACTATAGCACCAGCACACATCGGACAAGGTTCCAAGGTCACATAAAGAGTGCAGTCCTGCAAGCGCCAATTTTGCAAACTTTGGGTTGCTGTTTTGATCGCGATAATTTCCGCATGACCCGTAGGGTCTTGGTCTCTTTGTTTTCTATTACCTGCTTCTGCTATTACATTTTCAAATGAATCAATAATCACAGCGCCAATAGGAACTTCACCGCAATTACCTGCAGCCTCAGCTACTTCTAATGCACGGCTCATCCATTTCCGATGTATAAGATATTCTGAATAATCGAATAACATATTTAAAGTAGAAAAACAGTGATTCGAATGTCGAAGTAATGTAGCAAGAAAATTTAAAGTTTATGCTTGGAGATTTACGCTTAAAGAAAAAATATATGGGATGGCCTAGTTTGCCATCCCACAGAAAGAAGATTTTATCTAGAATATATTTTTTAAAGCGATCTACATTGGTGATTTTGCTAAAATTGTATCGAGTTGGCTTTGACTATCCAGCTGATACAGATCGTCGCAACCACCTATATGCTGATTATTAATAAAAATCTGCGGTACTGTGCGACGCCCGTTAGCACGCTCTGACATTTTATTCCTCGCCTCAGTATTACCGTCAATTTTATATTCAGTAAACTTTACGCCTTTCCACCACAACAGCATTTTTGCACGGATGCAGTAAGGACAAGTTTGCCAAGTGTAGATCTCAACATTTGCCTTAATACGTTTGGGATCCCTTCCTAGCAAGGAATTAAGAAATTCGAACATCTTGAAAAAGATAATATTCTATCCATGTTTTCTTTAGCCTAGCAGTAGAAAGCTTGATGTATCTTAAATTTCTGTCATCCCGGAGAAGAGAAACAAATCTGGAGAAAGCATAATTCTTGAAATATGGAGGTTTAGATGTGAGTCTGGTGACTAGAGTTACTAAAATGAATATCTCAATTACTTCTTCCTACATTTCTGCAAAATATACATAGTTACCGCCGAAAAATTTAGCTAATTGCCAGTATTTAGCAGCAAAACTTAACACGACCTGAGTGTTAACTATTTTCCATAGGTATACTTGCTTTGGTAGACTTGAAAACTGAAAAGGTTATTCGCAAACAACGCGAAATCAAGCTATCGAGAGGGCAGACTTCGTGGAAAATACTCTGGGATTAGAGATCATTGAGGTAGTAGAACAAGCAGCGATTGCATCTTCCCGCTGGATGGGTAAAGGTGAAAAAAATACCGCCGATCAAGTTGCTGTAGAAGCAATGCGGGAGCGAATGAATAAAATTCATATGCGCGGACGCATTGTAATTGGTGAAGGAGAACGGGACGATGCACCCATGCTCTATATCGGTGAAGAAGTTGGTATTTGTACCAGCCCTGATGCCAAAGATTTCTGTAACCCAGAAGAATTAGTTGAAATTGATATTGCTGTCGACCCATGTGAAGGTACTAACCTAGTTGCATATGGTCAAAATGGTTCAATGGCAGTTTTGGCAATTTCAGAAAAAGGTGGTTTGTTTGCAGCACCTGATTTTTACATGAAAAAATTGGCTGCCCCAGCACCAGCAAGAAATCATGTAGATATTAATAAGTCTGCCACCGAAAATTTAAAAATTCTTTCCGAGTGCTTAAATCGTTCGGTTGAGGAATTGGTAGTGGTGGTGATGGATCGTCCCCGTCACAAAGAACTGATTAAAGAAATTCGTAGCTGTGGGGCAAGAGTACGCTTGATCAGTGATGGAGACGTTTCCGCTGCAATTTCTTGTGCTTTTGAAGGTACTAATGTTCATGCACTTATGGGAATTGGTGCAGCACCCGAAGGTGTGATTTCCGCTGCTGCAATGCGTTGTTTGGGGGGACATTTCCAAGGACAATTAATATATGATCCTGAGATAGTAAAAACAGGTTTAATTGGGGAAAGTAAAGAAAGTAATCTTGCTCGCCTTAAAGAAATGGGTATCAATGACCCCGATAAGACTTATAATGCCGAAGAACTAGCTTGTGGAGAAACCGTATTGTTTGCAGCTTGCGGTATTACTCCCGGTACCTTAATGGAAGGAGTTCGCTTTTTCCACGGTGGTGCAAGAACTCAAAGCTTAGTAATTTCCAGTCAATCCAAAACCGCTCGTTTTGTTGATACTGTTCATATGTTCGGTGAGCCTCAACGCTTACAACTTAAATAATATTAGGGCATAGGGATGGGGCACAGATCCATAGATCGTGGGGATTGGAAAATTAAGATAAATTAATGCTCTTACTTCCCAATCCCCATCCCCAATCCCAATACCCAATCCCCAATTAGTTATTAAAAATTTAAAAGATGAATATAGTAGTTATTGGGTTGAGTCATAAAACAGCACCTGTGGAAGTTAGGGAAAAATTGAGCATCCCAGAACCACAAATAGAAAGTGCTATTGCAAATTTACTAGGTCATGCGAATGTCGATGAAGTTGCAATTCTTAGTACTTGTAACCGTTTAGAAATTTACCTTGTTTCTTCAGAAGCAGAGCAGGGACTGCGAGAAGTTACTCAGTTTCTTTCCGAACACAGTAAATTACCCATAAGTTCTCTCAGACCCCATTTATTTGTCTTGTTGCATCAAGATGCAGTTATGCATCTAATGCGAGTATCCGCAGGTTTGGATAGCTTGGTACTAGGGGAGGGACAAATCTTAGCCCAAGTGAAGAATACTCACAAACTAGGACAACAGTACCAAGGCATTAAAACTATTTTGAATCGATTGTTCAAACAAGCTATCACTGCTGGTAAGCGGGTACGTACGGAAACCAGTATTGGTACAGGTGCAGTTTCCATTAGTTCTGCTGCGGTGGAATTAGCACAAATGAAGCTGGATAGTTTGAATGGTTGTAGAGTGGCAATTCTTGGTGCTGGCAAAATGTCCAGGCTACTAGTGCAACACTTAGTATCAAAAGGTGCTACAGAAATTTCTATTATAAATCGTTCTTTAGGAAGAGCGGAAAAGCTGGCAAAACAATTTGCTGAATATGAAATAAGAATTCATCTTCTAGCGGATATGATGTCAGTTATTAGTGAAAGTAATTTAGTATTTACAAGTACTTCGGCGACTGAACCAATTCTGGATCGTGTCAAATTAGAACCAGTAATAAAATCTGATAGATCGTTAATGTTGATTGATATTTCCGTACCGCGAAATATTCATGTAAATGTTAATGAAATAGAGAAGGTACAGGCTTTTAACGTTGATGACTTAAAAGCGGTGGTAGCCCAAAATCAAGAAAGTCGTCGCCAAATAGCTCAAGAAGCTGAGGGACTTTTGGAAGATGAATCAATGACCTTTGATATTTGGTTGCGTAGTTTGGAAACTGTTTCTACCATTAGCAGTTTGCGAAATAAAATAGAAACAATCCGCAAACAAGAATTAGAAAAAGCTTTATCAAGGTTGGGTTCAGAGTTTGCTGACAAGCATCAAGAAGTTATAGAAGCTTTAACTCGAGGTATTGTTAATAAAATTTTGCATGACCCAATGGTACAGTTGAGGGCACAGCAAGATGTAGAAGCAAGAGAAAATTGTATGCAGACTCTACAAACGCTCTTTAATCTTGATTCGGAGAAAATATTTAATTAGAAAATATCTTCACTGAAGAAAATAGTTAATAGTTATCATTTGACCCTGTTCTAAAGTGAATATTACAAAATATTTAACTACCATACAGCGATCAATAATGCGGTATTGACAAATACTTGATAGCTGTAGCCCATAAGGGCGTGGCGTTAGTCATAAACTGTTAAATATACTGCTAGTGGAATCACAGGTAGCCCAGGGTATCCATAACGTGCGCGTAGCGTTCGTCTTAGATGCATTTAAAAGCAGGATGTTTAACTGTACATCACATAGCACGTTAACTGACAATTAAACTTCAATCCACTTACGTAGCAAGTTAGCATGAGTTTTGGCTGCAATGTCAAACTCTGCTGTCTTGCCATATTTGTGATACATTGCCTGCTTAAGGGTATCCAAATCGAATAAAATTTCTCTTTCATGAACATCGCGAACGTAGCTTTGCACCCAACTCACTGCAGCTAATCTTTTCCCTTCTGTAACCGTTGCTACTCTATGTAAGGTTGTGGAAGGGTAAACAATCATTGCTCCTGCTTCTAGTTTAAAATTTTGCTCTCCCAAACTAGTATCGATTACTAGTTCTCCACCACAATAATCATTGGGAGAATTCAGAAATAAAGTAAAAGATACATCAGAACGCATGGGATTTTCACCTCCCATTAATGCATTGTCAGTATGAGCACCATAATACATTCCCGTTTCATAGCAACTAATAATCATCGGACGAATAATTTTCGGTCTGACTGCTGCTTGAAATAGTCTATTGTTTTGTAGCGCTTGGGCTATGATACTTCTTACTTCTTTTGTTGTTGTAGCCTTTGATGATAACTGAGTATTATTTTTGACTTTTTTGGCGAACCATCCAGCTGTTATTTTGCCATCTATGAATTCAGCATCTTTAAGATGAGAATTAATAAAATTTAACTCATCAGAACTTAGAATATTGTCAATACAAAGAATCATTAGATTTCAATTAAGCAATTCAAATATTTTATGATTTACATTTCCGTCAAATATTTGCAGCACCATCAAATGTCGAAGAGCGTCCCATGGAGAGTTAATATGCAAAATGAAGATGATTTTGTAATCCTTCCAATGAGATATATTTCTATCAATTAATTTTTTGTAAGTAGGGCAATAATATCAGTTTGGGGAGAAATAGTAATCAAGAAGAGGGTAATAAAAATAAGCTTGCAAAAGCCCTCCAATATTTAGGAGGGTTTAGGAGGAGAGAAAATTTTGAATAGTTTTTGATTATCTCATATAAAAAGAAAAAAGTGTCAGACCGAAAAGATTAACCTTCGCCACCTTCTCCGCCTTCTCCACCTTCTCCGCCTTCGCCACCTTCAGCAGGTGCTGCTGGTTCAGTTTGTTCCGTTGTAGGGGGTTTTTCCCCTTCTTTAGCTCCTTCTTCACCACCACCTTGACTTGCTGGATCGCATGCAGCTACAGATGCAGCTAGACCCATAGCTAAAAATAACGCAATAGTTTTTGAACCCATATTTAATACTCTTCTCTAAATAAACTCACAGTTAATATCAGTTAATAGATTTTGCAATCCAAATGAATACGCGTGACCTATTATCTGTTATTTATTGCAAATGATTCTACATTGCTTCAGAGACTTTTTGCAAGTAAAAGTTATTACTACAACAATGATAATGAAAAATACTTTTATGTTACAACCCTAGAAGTATTACCAACCAAATAAACAAGTATATTTTTTACAAAAAACAACCGGTTTATAGAAACAGCAAAAATACATCTAGCGTAAATTAAATTCAGCCTTGTAATATAAAGGTTCCCAATAACATTTGTAAATAATTTTAGTGTTTTTCTCTACCAAATTAGCTCATGTCAACTTCTAAGTCATACAAGTCATAAAATATAAAAAAATGTAAAAATATTTTTTTTGCTTCATCTACCATCAAAGCAAGAGATACATTTGTAATACATACGCTTTCTAAGACAGTGTCTGCTGTGTATAAAAGTATTCTTTTTATAAGGTACTGAAAATGCTAGAATTGGTAACTGGCCAAATAATCTTGTTCATGTTATGACTTTTCAGATTTATTAGATTGCTTTAGTAAGAATTGTAACGTACCCACACTTTTAGTTGTAGTGTGTTATTTAATACTATGGCTAGCCATGGAGAAAATTTCCTACAAGCTTGGTGAAGTTTATATAGATGGGTTATTAGCAGACATTTATAATATTTTCAAGTACAAGTAAGGAGAAGATAAAAAATCTTTATCTTCTCCACATCATCAATTGAACTTAAGTAAAGGCATCTTTAATTGGGTTTCAAATCTCGCTCGAGATTATAGATAATCTTAGCTACTTTTAGCCTTCACCACCTTCACCACCTTCTCCGCCTTCTTCACCACCTTCAGCTTCAGCAGCTTCTTCACCACCTTCTCCGTCTTCAGCTTCAGCAGCTTCTTCACCACCTTCAGCAGCTTCTTCGCCACCTTCGGATTCTAGTGTTTCTGTTTGCTCAGTTGTTGCTTCGTTGCTTTCGGTTCCCTGTTCTCCTTCCTCGGTGGTACCACAAGCAGCAGCAGTTACGGTTAAACCTAATGCCAAAAATGTAGCAATAATCTTGGAATTCATTGATATACTCCTCACTAAATGTAATTAAAGTTTGTTGCTTATTTTCGCCTAAATTAAAATTTACTCAATCTAAAATTTGCACAAACTCAGTAATTACATCTTCAAATATGGGGTTTAAATAATATAAATATCGACACTTTAATTGCCCGATTCGAAGAAGATAATATTTCCTATAGTTTGTGGTAATTATTTTAGATTTATGCTCAATTTATGAATTGAACTTTAATAGTCAGGCAAAACTAATATACTTTTACCTTTTTAAATTGATTTCTATCAAGAAATACAGGTTACATTTAGGATTTATTAATCGTGAAGTTCACATATACTAAATATTTTAATATATAAGATAATGAAAAATTTTTGTATTAATTAGTATGCCACTAGTAAGCATCATAATTGGGGAATAAACTACTTAACCGTTAAATGATCACCATTCATTGTTAGAAAAATAAAACTTGTATAGATACTTAGGTATTATTCATAAATATATGTAGTTTACTTTTACTTATAGGAAATATTTGCAGATTTCTCAATATGTAGATCCTGTAAATATGCGAAATATCACGTATCAATAATATTGATTTTTACAAATGATTTAAGATGACTCAATATAGTACTAAGTAATAAGGTTAAGACATTGGTAAATAGTGAAAGCAATGTTGTGTAAGTTTTTTACTTTTTATTTTTTCCTTTTACTTGTACCTAGTGTTATATGCTATGCCATCACTGAAATGGGTTTATAATAACTTCAAAGAGAATTAAATAAAAACTAATTCTCGTTAAATATCTAGTTGTCGCTGCAAAATGTCAATGCCTCGTGCGTTAAGTAGAAAACTGTATCGTGTAGTTTTACAGTTATTGGGATTGTGGCTGGCTTTTGATGTAATTTCCCGCCTAGCTGCAGAATTTTTTTGGTTTGGTGAAATAGGATATTTATCAACATGGGGAACGCGCTTAGCAACTCAAATCGGATTATGGATATTTAGCTTTCTTATCACACTAATTTTTCTACTCTTTAACTTGAGAGTAGCTAAAAATGCTAAAAGTTTATCCCGTAATCCTTCTTTTGTCTCTAAACGTTTTCTCCCTCGGCGCTGGAAAAAAGCGAAACCAGAAATTTTCACGACGTCAAAGTATGGCTTTACTTTACGCTTATTGTTACCTGTTGTAATTGTATTAAGTTTATTAGCAGGAATAATAGTAGTTTATTATGGTCAGGAAGCTCTAAGAGTTTGGTATCCTCAAATCCAATTACCTTCCTTCACACTACAATTAACTACAACCTGGAAATTAGTTTTACAGCTATTTGATTTGCAGGATATTTTTGTCCCAATTTTACAACTTATTTTACTTTTGGGACTAACAATTGCAATATTGATTTATCCACACTATTACTTAAAAATTACATCTTTTCTCATCAGTTCATTCATCGGTTTTATAGTCTCAGCAAACTGGAACAAGATTTTAGAGTACTTTAATGCTACTAATTTTGGTCGTACAGATAATTTATTTAGTAGAGATATTAGCTTTTATGTTTTCTCACTACCAATTTGGGAGTTATTAGATTTTTGTTTTATCGGAGCATTAAGTTATAGTCTAGTCGCCGTAACTTTAACATATCTGCGGTCAGCAGATGCCATATCAGAAGGAAGATTTGCAGGCTTTTCCTTATTGCAGCGCCTCCACATTAACGCTTTAGTTAGTCTATTTATGTTAGGAATTGCTCTGCGCTACTGGCTTTTGCGTTATAAGTTACTTTATTCAAACCGTGGAATTAACTATGGTGCTAGCTACACTGATATTACAGTTGAGTTACCTATATACACTGGTTTAAGTATCTTTGCTATAGTCATGTCAATTTATTTGGTATGGCGAATTATCTTATTGTTTCGAGTATCACAAATTAACCCTGAGTCAGTACCCCATGCTCGCCAGTTGGTATACGCAATCGGATTATTTCTCATAGTAGCGACTATCTCAAGCAAAGTATTACCGGCTGTTGTGCAACAGTTTATTGTCAAACCAAATGAATTGGTACGAGAACGTCCTTTTATTAGACGTACTATTGAACTGACCCGTAAAGCATTTAATTTGGATTCCATAGAAGTCAAAACTTTCGATCCTCAAGGAAAGTTGACCTTGAAAGACTTACAAGAGAATGATTTAACGATTAGTAATATTAGATTGTGGGACACCCGTCCACTACTACAAACTAACCGTCAACTACAACAAATACGACCTTACTATAAGTTCCCCGACGCTGATATAGATCGTTATACCTTAACAAAAGAGAAAGGAACAGGTAGCGAGAAACAACAGACTATCATTGCAGCACGGGAAATGGATTATTCTGGAGTTCCACAGCAGGCGAAAACTTGGGTTAACGAACATTTATTTTATACCCATGGTTATGGATTTACCCTTTCCCCTGTAAATGAAGTCATTCCTGGAGGCTTACCAAAATATTACGTTAAAGATATTGGCGTTGAGAATAAGGGTAAGGGTACTCCAAGTTCTTTACAGATTGCCAAGAGAATTCGTGCCAGCATTCCCATCGGTCAACCACGAATTTATTATGGTGAAATTGCTGATACTTATGTGATGACTGGTACAAAGACTCAAGAGTTTGACTACCCGAAAGGAAATGAAAATGCCTATAACGTTTACGATGGGCGCGGTGGAATTCCCATTGGTTCGATGTGGCGGCGTTTGTTATTTGCCCAATATCTCAAAGATTGGCAAATGTTGTTCACACGTAGCTTTAAACCGGAAACAAAACTCTTATTTCGTCGCAATATCAAAGAGCGGGTCAAAGCAATTGCACCTTTTCTACATTATGACAAGAATCCGTACTTAGTTGTTGCTGATGGGAATGCAACTAATAAGAAAGGAGAAGGAACTTATCTCTACTGGGTGCTTGACGCTTATACAGTTAGCGATCGCTACCCCTATTCTGACCCAGGTCAAAATGATTTCAATTACATTCGCAATTCAGTCAAGGTAATTATTGATGCCTATAACGGTACCGTAGATTTCTACATAGCAGACGATACAGATCCAATTATTAATACATTCAAAGCTATTTTCCCCAATCTTTTAAAACCTTTGAGTAGTATGCCTGTTCCTCTGAAAGCTCACCTACGCTATCCAGTAGACTTGTTTTCTATTCAGTCGGAACGCTTGCTTGAATATCATATGACACAGGAGCAAGTTTTTTATAATCGTGAAGACCTGTGGAAAATACCTAAAGAAGTATATGGCACAGAGGCACGTCCAGTAAAACCATATTACCTAATCATGAAATTGCCCACTGCCAAGAATGAAGAATTTATTTTGATGCAACCTTTCACCCCCACCCAACGGGAAAATTTAATTGCTTGGCTAGCAGCCCGTTCTGATGGTCGACAATACGGTAAATTGTTGCTGTACGAGTTTCCCAAACAGAAGCTTGTTTATGGACAAAAGCAAATTGAAGCTTTAATTAATCAAAATCCAGAAATATCCCGACAAATTACTCTTTGGAATCGCGAAGGTTCCCGAGCAATTCAAGGAAATCTACTAGTTATCCCTATTGAGGAGTCATTACTGTACGTTGAACCGCTTTATTTGGAAGCAGAAAAAAATAGTTTGCCAACATTAATACGAGTAATTATTTTTTATCAAAATAAGATTGTCATGGAAGAAAGTTTAGAAAAGGCAATTGAGAAAATCTTTGACCCAGAATCCAATACAACAGATCTAAAAGAAAACATTATTCCTCCGATAAATATTGCAATACCGACAATTGATGGTGCTGGTCCCGAATAGCAAATTCCTAATTAAAAATAAAGAATACAATTATTACTGTTATCTGGATTTAAATTACAATCTTAGGTCCAGACGTAATGTGTTGGCTTAAAATCAGAGTCTTAGGATTTCTAATAATGTGATTAAGTAGAACTTATCAGTTCAAATTAAATTGATTTTTCATCATTTTTGATATTTGATGAATCACTCTATGTTAGTGTGAGATACTATCTATATCTGCCACTCGGGATATTCGTACAGTATAAGTCGTGAAATTTCCACGTACAACGACGGCTACATAATTAATATTTCTATTGCTAATCAATTCATTCACAACAAATCTCCATAGCCGTTAACTATAGTTTTGATTCAATTCTCGATTCATCTTTCAAATAATTAGAGGTTTTCCGTCCCACGAGAGGAGCGAAATATGAAAAATAACTTAAGAAAAAGTAGTTTTGTTAGCTAAACCTTACAAAATTAATATAAATTAATAATTTGTAATTTGTAATAATTTGTAACTTGAACTCCGATTTGATTAGTTCCCGAAAACTAACTGCAAACACAACACACAATGCTATCGCAGAATTATGCCCTAGGTATACTTCATTTACTCTTACACAAATTTACTCCGCTCAAACCACAAGGGAAAAACTCGTAAAAGCTCGTGCGGGAGTAATCTCTTCTGTTTTCCCAAGAGTCAAGAAGGAAGTCCGTGCCTGAGTTATTAGGCCGTTAAACCGTACATTGTTAACTTACATTTGCTGTACCAATTAAGAAGGGTATGCTGCGCCAAAAACGAGCAGCACACCTATTTGATTCAGCTCTAATTAGATTCAAATCTAATCCGATTATAACAAGTTATGACGAAAGAGCAATTTCAAACCTTGTTACGTTTTTTCAAAGTTATGGGGGACGAAAGTCGATTAAAAATTGTGGGGATTTTGGCAAATCAGGAGTGCAGTGTTGAAGAACTTGCAGCATTATTGCAACTCAAAGAGCCAACAGTGTCTCATCACCTATCAAAACTCAAACAACTCAATTTAGTGACTATGCGTCCAGAGGGAAACACTCATTTGTATCAGCTAGATAATCAAGCTTTGTCAACTATCAGTAGAGATGTTTTTGTTCCAGAAAAAATAGCATCTTTAGTAGTGGATATAGATAAAAAAGCTTGGGAAAGTAAAGTACTCAGAACTTATTTAGTGGAAGAAGAAAAAACTGTAACCAATCACAATCATAAACAACACCTAAAAGATATTCCCGCTAGTCGCAAGAAACGTCTAGTGATTCTCAAGTGGCTGGTAAATAAATTTGAAGTAGGTGTCAAATATCCAGAAAGTACAGTTGATGAGATTCTTAAACATTATTATCCTGACAGCACAATTATTAAGGAAGAGTTAATCGCTAACAATCTAATGCAAAGAGAAAGAGAAAGTATGATTTATTGGCGTACTTGATTAATTGGCGAAACTAATAAATTAAATGAATTGCTAAAATAAATTTTAAAATTTATTTATACTGAATTATTAGTGAGTTTCCTATAGTAGCTTTCTCTGTAATTCGAGATTGGATATTACCAATTTTAATTATTCGAAAGATAACACTTCTAGTTTTGCAGTTGCAAACTACACAGCAAAATTTCAAGTTTACATTGCTAGAGTCATATGGTAATGAAATATTCTTATTAATTACGCCTGATCAAACATTACGATCAATTAGTAATAAAACAAACTGAAAATATTTAGGGATTGGTCGGATACTGGTATCTTTTGTAGATGTACCTACCAATCCCCTGTCTTATACCGACTAAGCTGCGCTATAGTTGAGTAATCAAGGTAACGATGTATATTAAAACTCTAAACCCAGGTGTTTTGCACTTTCATAGTGATGTCAAGCCCTAGCTTCATTTAAACGAGTTGTATATATTGCCAGATCTGTTGCCACTTTATTCGACAGGAAATACCCTCCTAATAAATTAGGAAACGCCATAGCTAGAAAAGTAACATCGCTGAAATCAAGGACTGACTGAGGCTTTGTGACTGAGCCAATGAACACAGCGGCTAAAAATAATATTTTATAAACAATCAAACTACGTTCGCCGAACAGATATTCCCAAGCTCTCTCTCCGTAATAACTCCAAGAAATCATTGTTGAAAAAGCGAATAAAAATACTGACAAAGAAAGTATAACTGGGAACCAACTAATTACTGACCCAAAAGCTACAGATGTAAGGGCTGCTCCTTCAGAACCTTTTACAAGTTCTGCATATTGGGGATTATTATAAACACCAGTGATTATAATGACCAAAGCCGTCATATTACATATTACTACTGTATCGATAAATGGTTCTAATAATGCGACCAAACCTTCTTTAATTGGTTTGTCTGTTTTTGCTGCTGAATGAGCGATCGCGGCGGAACCAATTCCTGCTTCGTTAGAAAATGCTGAACGTCTTAAGCCCTGTACAATTACACCAATAATTCCTCCTTCCACTGCAGTTGGAGTAAAAGCTTCTCGAAAAATTGTTCCAACAGCTGTGGGAACTTGAGCAAAGTTAGTTATAAGGATCCACAGAGCAGCAACCACATAAATAATGGACATTACTGGTACTACCGTACCTGCAACCTGACCAATACGACGGATACCGCCGATAATTACTAAAGCAACTAAAAAAGCCAGAACTAAGCCATAAATCCAAGCATAATTGGCAAATAAAGGAAATACTTCTTTGACAGCACCATAGGACTGATTGGCTTGAAACATGTTTGCACCACCGAAGGCACCAAGTATACAAAATACAGCAAAAAAGATTGCTAATACTCTGCCCAGTGGTCTAAACCCTATTTCAGCAAGTCCCTTGGACAGATAGTACATCGGTCCACCAGCAACTCTGCCATCAGGTTTGATAATACGATACTTTTGACCGAGTGTTGCTTCAACAAATTTACTTGTCATTCCCAGTAAACCAGCAATAGTCATCCATAAAGAAGCACCAGGTCCACCCACACTAACAGCAATTGCAACGCCAGCAATATTTCCCAGACCGATGGTTGCACTTAAAGCTGCTGCCAGAGCCTGAAAATGGGAGACTTCTCCTGGAGCATTGGGGTCATCGTATTTTCCTCGAACAATATCAATTGCGTGTCCGAACATGCGAACATTGACAAACCCCATGCGGATAGTAAAAAATATCGCCCCACAAATTAGCCATAAAACAATTAAAGGGAAGCCATAAACACTGAAGAAGAGAAAACCAGCTATTATTTTCGTTATTTGAGTAAAACTATCATCAATACCTTTTAGTAATGGATGACCCACTACCTCATCAGCAGCAAGTACTGCAGTAGGAATAAAGCATAAAAATATACTTAAAAACCAAATACGTTGAATTGCAGATTTTGACATTTATTAAATTTCTCCGAGAATGAAGCAGATAAATGGCATTTCGTTTATGCACACTACCTTAAGGTGTAGGTCATAAACAAGTTCCTTTATACACAAGGTGAATACAAGGACTTACAGTCATGTGATTTTTTCTGTGGAAAAGTTTGCTTTAAAACCTTCTAAGTACTTTGATGTGATAATTACCTATGACATACAAAATTTATGTAATTGTTTAAAAAATTTAAAGGTTGCTCGGGAGTAGAGATTGGGAATAGGGAGGAATCCGTTACTCCTGTCCTAGTAGGAGGTTATCTAATTGAGCGAGAGAAGGAAGTGTGGGAGGTGTGGGAGGTGTGGGAAGAAGAAGAGATATTTTTTACATTTAACTTTACGGCGAGAAGAGAGTAATAGATTTTCCTACCCTTAGTCTTTATTCCCAATCCCTTAAATTTATTTGGGAACACTAGATAGAGAATGGTTCCCATAAGAGGTAGTAAATTGCTACGACAGAAAATCCATAAACTAATCGATAGCTTAAATGAAGAAGAGCTTGAAGAAGTTTGGCATTTTGTCTATGCCTTATATTGTGACCTGTACATGATCGAGGCAATAGAAGAAGTAAAGAATTTACAACAGCCTTGGAATATTTTAAGCCACGAAGAAGCGGTACGAAGGTTATTGTTTTAACAGTTAAATACTATTTGGTACCTTCTCATACCCAGATCGTTTTTCTAAACAGACCTGTCTTTTATGAGTAATTCTTACTGTTAGTGTTAGGATTTTGCTAAAAGCTATCCTAAATCTGTCAAGCTTAGGAATATAAATACTGCCACCGAAAAGTACCTATCTATACTTTGTGTTTATCCCTCAGTTGGCGTATTGATGGAACTCACTCAATTGAGCGTAGAGAAAGATAAATTTGATGAGGCAATACCTAGTTCATATTAAGTATTGTGATTATGGAAATGCGCTATACCCAGTCTTTTTTAAAAGACCTGCGAAAATTACAACCAGATAATTACCAAAAGATATATGATTTTGTATTTGTAGATTTTACTAAACATTTGCCGTTACACTCCTTACCAGAATTTAGACAGCTAGACTCTGAGGGGATTTTTTATCGCTTTACCTTTGAAGGATATTTAATAGGTATTGAAGTGAAAGGTGAAATTATTAAGTTTTTGCGAGCGATTGCGATGCCAGATATTTAAAAAGAGCAACGTAAGCAAGACTTAAAACTGTATAAGATGACAAAGAATTCCTTGGGCCTTACCTTAGACTTGTTTGTGAAAACTGTTTTATTTGAGATTTCCCTATGGATGCTACCGCACTTTGGCAGCGCTACCAGGAATGGTTGTATTTCCACGAAGAATTGGGATTTTATCTAGATGTCAGCCGAATGCGGTTTGATAATGCTTTTGTGGAGGCGCTGCAACCTAAATTTGATAAAGCTTTTAAGGATATGGCGGAACTTGAAAAAGGAGCTATCGCCAATCCAGATGAAAATCGTATGGTTGGTCACTACTGGTTGCGAAATCCAGATCTTGCTCCTTCTCCAGAAGTGACTCAAGAAATTGTTAGTGTTGTTGAACAAATCGAAGTATTTGCGGAGAAAGTTCATACAGGAGGTATTCATCCCCCCAAAGCTCCACGCTTCACTGACGTTATTTCTATTGGTATTGGTGGTTCTGCTCTTGGACCTCAATTTGTCGCCCAAGCTTTAGCTCCAGATTTTCCTCCTTTAGCGATTCACTTTATCGATAATTCCGACCCAGCAGGAATAGATCGTGTTTTAACTCAACTGCGAAATCGCTTATCAAGTACTTTGGTCCTGGTTATATCCAAGTCTGGTGGTACTCCAGAACCACGTAACGGAATGAAGGAAGTTAAAACAGCTTACTCCGGACAAAATTTGGATTTTGCCAAATATGCTGTTGCAATTACTATGCCCGGTAGTAAGTTAGATAAACTTGCTGAGTCAGAAGAGTGGTTGGCACGTTTTTCCATGTATGACTGGGTTGGTGGGCGTACCTCGGAAATGTCTACTGTTGGTTTAGTACCCGCAGCACTCCAAGGGATTGACATTCGCGCAATGTTAGAAGGCGCAAAAATCATGGATGATGCTACCCGTATCCCAAGCATTAAAAGTAACCCAGCTGCACTGTTAGCCCTATCTTGGTACTTTTCTGGGAATGGAAAGGGTGAAAAAGATATGGTTGTTTTACCTTACAAGGACAGCTTGCTTCTTTTCAGCCGTTACTTACAGCAATTGGTAATGGAATCCTTGGGCAAAGAAAAAGATTTGGATGGTAACATTGCCCATCAAGGTATTGCTGTTTACGGAAACAAAGGTTCTACCGACCAACATGCTTACGTCCAACAATTACGGGAAGGCGTACCAAATTTCTTTGCTACATTTATTGAAGTTTTAGAAGACCGCAAAGGAACATCTGTGGAAGTTGAAGCAGGAATAACCTCAGGAGATTACCTGTCTGGCTTCCTTCAAGGTACTCGACAAGCACTTTATGAAAATCAACGCGACTCGATTGTAGTAACTATTCCCCAAGTGAATCCTCTCACTGTAGGGGCATTAATTGCTTTATACGAACGTGCTGTTGGTTTCTATGCCAGCCTGGTTAATATTAATGCCTATCATCAACCAGGAGTAGAAGCAGGGAAAAAAGCTGCTGCTGCTGTTTTAGAATTACAGAAAAAGGTTGTGGAAATATTACAAGCACAATCTAATCCTTTATCTTTAGAAGAATTAGCCCAAAAGGCCAATGAATCAGATAAAGTCGAATCAATATATGCGATATTACGTCACCTTCATGCAAATGGGCGCGGTGTAGTTTTGGAAGGTAATTTTGCCCAGCCCAACAGTTTAAAAGTTTCTTTGAACTGATAGATGGAGTGAATACATACCATTAATTGGTATCTTTTGTTGCAAATGCAACATTTTTTTATTTTTTCGCAGCTTAGATTGGAGTAATACTGCGGTTGTAGTAAAACTCCAATCTTTATTTTTGGGATATTGTGATGAATAAAACCAAAAAAGATAAAGCGAGAACAGTTGAAATCCGTCAATTAGAATCAATTAAAGGGGGAATGGCAGAGTTTTTTACACCCCAAGCCAGTCACGAAACAGTACTGGTGCAAATTCCTCCCCAAACTGTAGACGATTTATTTGTTCATAAAACTCAAACCGATCAGTTACTCGTAGTTAAAGGACGGTTTGTACTCGTAACATTGATTAACAAGCAATATCAATATGTTCCATTAAGTGAAGATAATCCTGCGGTAATTATTATCCCACCGGGAGTTCTTCATGGTGCAATTAACTTAAGTACCGAACCTTGTGTAGTAGTAAATGCGGTTTTGCGTCACAAACCATCCCACAAGATGGATTACATGACCCGTGGGCGACCATTTCCCTACGATCTAACAGCAGCAGAAACAGCACTGAAAAACTTGGATACAACAATGCCGCCAATTAAAGCAATAACTGATTGCTAGCAGAGGGTTTGAAATTGTTCCTGTGTTGTAAATGTGTAGAAACTTCTGTAATTTTGTGGAACTAAAAAGTTGCTTGCATAACCCCTTCCCAGCAGTGGTGAGGGGAATTTACATGAAGTGCTGAAAAACTGGCTTACAATTTTGATGATCTTCTATTTCTAAGTTGAAAGCTTGAGATATAACCCTACGTACAAGTCAAACTTAATTATAAAAATTTGAATTATAAATTTGACTTAAAGTTTTAGCTTAAATACTCTAAAAACAGATAGAGATAATTTTCCAGAAGCTATAAATTATTTTTTTCTGATGTAATTTTCTGATGTCATGTATAATATATGAATAAGATTTAGAGTTTTAAGAAGCATTGCTATAAATTAATTAATTAAATATATGTATAAGTTAAAATAATTTTTTATTTACATATAACAATAATAAAAGCAGATTCAGTAAATTACTAAATCTGCACTGTATATTTATATAGATCTTGGTAAATGCTTTTTCGTTTGTTGTACGTATAATTCTGGAAATGAGTTATTCCCAGAGAGTTCAACATCTATTAGTACTTTGAGTAGCCACCACTACCACCTTTTCCCCAGTTATCACCACCAGAGCGGTAATTAGATTTTTCTTCTCTGGGTCTGGCTTTATTTACCTTCATTTGACGACCCATCCATTCGGCTCCGTCTAAAGCTTCGATGGCAGCACTCTCATCTGTTTCTGATTCCATTTCTACAAAACCAAAACCGCGCGAACGACCAGTTTCCCGATCTAAGGGGATTTGTGCTCGCTTTACAGTGCCGTATTCAGAAAATACTTTGCTTAGGTCTTCTTCTGTAACGCTGTAGGATAGGTTACCTACGTAAATTGACATGAAAATCTCCGGAATCAAACTAACTCGAGATGTTGATTCGGAGAGACGCTTGTAATTTTTAATCAAAACAAGAAAAGTATCACCGAACTAACTTCTCCTGAATTATCCTAGCACAACTTTTTTACAGTCAGACGAGGTGCAACCGACCTCAATTAGTTTAGGAAAATATATTTATTTTAAGTATGTTTACTGATTTGTCCTAAGCATTGAGTTTATTATTCTATTCTAGTGATTTTTATCTTTTGAGTATATAATTTAATCTTTCTAAAACTGATGCTCGTGTTCTTCCTAATGATTGATATAGTGTCTTACTTAGTAAGTAAAACACTATATTTTTTATTAGATAATTATAACTTCCAATAAAAACATTTAGATATAAATAGTTATAATAATGCAAATGATTATAACCTTCCAAACCCTAATTAATTATTGCTTTGGGTTTACGTGTATTGCTTTGGGTTTACGTGATAGTCCTGGAGGCAAAAAATCTTTACACTATAAAATAAATATCCCATCTTTAATCTTCTTTATCTTTTACTTTACTCTGCAAAAATAAAAATAGATATTTTTAGATATAGGTTTTTTGGATATAAGATTTTGGATATATAAATTTTGGAGATAAAATAATGATTCAAGCATGGTTAAAATTACCGATTTTTCCCAAGAATTATTTTGTAGTGAATAAAATGTGATTATCATTAAGTAAACTGCGATTATTTTTAGTCTAGCGGAAATACTTAAACGGTAATCAGAATGGCCAAGGGATATTTAACTTGCGCCAGCAAAATATCATTGATGTATTACAGTATTCTTTTTCGACGACATTTTATAAACTGTAGTCGCCATTTGTGCCTGATATAAGTTAAAGATTGAAATAGCCGGAATTCATATCTCCTGTTTTTTTCAATTTACTCTTTAGGGAAAGCTATTCTAAGCTAATAGGCGTTACCCGACAACTGAAGTTAGGAGTATTTTACTAACAGGATGTTCGCGCTAGGATAGCATCACATCCAAGTTCGACAATAAAAAATCTTTTGAAATCTGGCTGAAATTATCTCAAATTGACTGTTTAGCTTAGCAGCTGTTCTTGCTTGAAATTTCCATGTCAACTCTTGTCATAGTCGAATCTCCGACCAAAGCTCGTACCATTCGCAACTATCTGCCCTCAGAATATCTGGTAGAGGCGTCTATGGGTCACGTGCGCGACCTACCCCAGTCTGCGAAGGAAATTCCTGAGGCTGTGAAAGCAGAAAAATGGGCGCAGCTTGGGGTAAATATACACGCTGATTTTGAACCGTTATACGTCATCCCAAAAGATAAAAAGAAAGTTGTCAGTCAACTGAAAGAAGCGCTTAAAGGAGCTTCAGAATTAATATTGGCAACTGACGAAGATCGCGAAGGTGAAAGTATTAGCTGGCATTTATATCAGTTGCTCAAACCAAAAGTGCCTACAAAAAGGATGGTGTTTCACGAAATAACTCGAGATGCCATCAAAAAAGCTTTGGATAACTGTCGCAACATAGACGAAAAGTTAGTTCGCGCTCAAGAAACCAGGCGTATTTTAGACCGCCTTGTGGGTTATACTTTATCTCCATTGCTTTGGAAAAAAATTGCAAGGGGATTATCTGCCGGGAGGGTTCAGTCTGTTGCAGTTAGGCTTTTGGTTAATAAAGAGCGGGATCGTCGCGCTTTTCACCAAGGTTCTTATTGGGATTTAAAGGCGATTTTGACTCCTGCTCGGGATAAAGGAAAACCAACTTTTACTGCTCAATTGGTAACTTTAGCTGGGACAAAATTGGCAACCGGCAGCGATTTTGATCCTGCGACTGGTCAAATTACTCCAGGCAAAAAATTACTACTGCTCAATGAAGATGGCGCTAGAGAACTAAAAGAACGCTTACGCGATAAGAACTGGTCTGTAAAAAATGTTGAAGAGCGCCCTGTCACTCGCAAACCAGCAGCGCCATTTACAACTTCTACACTGCAACAAGAAGCTAACCGCAAGCTACGTCTTTCGGCACGGGATACAATGCGCACAGCTCAGAACTTGTACGAGCAGGGATATATCACCTACATGCGTACAGATTCCGTGCACTTATCAGAACAGGCAATTGCTGCAGCTCGCGATTGTGTAGAAAAACTTTATGGAAAAGAATACCTAAGCCCTAAGCCGAGAAAATACACTACAAAATCAAAAGGTGCTCAAGAGGCACATGAAGCTATTCGTCCTGCTGGTAGTAGTTTCCGTACTCCCCAAGAAACGGGTTTGAACGGTCGCGAATTACAGTTATACGATCTGATCTGGAAACGTACTGTTGCCTGCCAAATGGCAGATTCCAAGCAGACACAAATTACTATGCAGTTGCAAGTGGAAGATGCCGGTTTTCGCTCTTCTGGCAAACGTATTGATTTTCCTGGGTTTTTGCGTGCCTATGTCGAGGGCTCGGACGATCCAGAAGCAGCTTTGGAAGACAAAGAAGTGATTTTGCCTAACTTGAAAGTAGGGGATAATCCTGGATGTAAAACATTAGATGCGATCGGTCATGAAACTCAACCTCCAGCAAGATATACCGAAGCAACCCTAGTTAAAACTTTAGAAAGTGAGGGTATTGGACGTCCCAGTACTTACGCCAGCATTATTGGCACGATTATTGATAAAGGCTATGCTCAACTAACAAATAATGCCCTAGTCCCATCTTTTACCGCATTTGCAGTCACTAATCTTCTAGAAAAACATTTTCCTGATGTGGTAGATCCCAGCTTCACTTCAAAAATGGAGCAAACTCTCGATGACATTTCTACCGGTGAAGCCGCTTGGTTGCCATACTTACAGGATTTTTATTTGGGAGAAGAAGGTTTAGAAACTCTGGTTAAGGAACAGGAAGACCAAATTGATGCCAATAATGCCAAAACAATTGAACTGGAAAATCTGGAAGCTAAAGTCCGTATTGGTAAATATGGGGCTTATTTGGAAAAAGAAAATGGTGAAGATGTAGTTACTGTCTCAATTCCCCAAGATCTAACCCCAGCGGATTTGGATCCAGAAAAAGTTGAAGTTCTGTTGCGGCAAAAAACTGAAGGACCAGATAAATTAGGAATTCACCCGGAACTTGGGGAAGTAATTTATGCCAAAATCGGTCCCTATGGTCCTTACGTGCAATTGGGCGATAAAACTGATGAAAATCCCAAACCCAAACAAGCATCTTTGCCTAAGGGTGTAAAGCTTGAAGATGCCACTTTGGAAATGGCAGTAGGATTGTTGTCACTACCTCGAACATTGGGGAATCATCCTGAAAGTGGTGCAACCATTCAAGCTAATATTGGTCGCTTTGGCCCTTATGTCGTTCACAATAGCAAAGAGAAGAAAGACTATCGCTCTCTCAAAGCTGGTGATGACGTATTGACAGTTACTCTGGAACGTGCTTTGGAATTGTTAGCGACTCCGAAAAAAGGCAGGGGTAGTAGCAAATCAAAAACAGCTTTGAAGGAATTGGGAAGTCACCCTGATGATGATGAGGCGGTAAATATTTATGATGGACCCTATGGCCCTTACATAAAGCACAATAAAACAAATGTTAGTATCCCTGAAGGCAAATCAGTCGAAGATATTACGTTGGAAATAGCACTGGAATTATTGGCAAGCAAAACGTCAAACAAAAAATCAAAAAGTAAAAGCAGTAAATCTAGTAGTAAATCTAAAAGTTCCAGTTCAAAATCTTCCACCAAATCATCCAAGTCTTCAGAGAGCACGGCAAAGAAAAAAAGTACCAAAAATGCTAGTTTAAATTAGCTGATCTACAGTCAATAGTCCTTGTGGGAACAAAAAATGTGGGCTACAGGCTATTGACTATGACTAGTTATCTACGAATGGTGACACTTTATGGAAGAAGCTGATGCTGACTAACATTTGGGTAGCTCCCTTACCTACAGCAAGTGTGGTTTTTATTGCCTCTTTGGTTTCATATAAAACCATATAATAACCAAATCCTCTAGCTTGATATTTTAAGCTTAATACCTAGTTGGGAAATTCTAAGCAGTACTGTGTGTTTTACTCCGGAAATTACACATCTGTAACTGTATCCAAATATTGCACGCTAACTATTTTTAATCTGTTTGCTTGTAATATGAACCTTCATTCGGTTATGAATGTGATAACCTATGATAAAGGAGTAAAGTAAGCAATCCTTCAATTGATTGTAAAACTTCTTAACATTGAATAATGTTCACATTGAGGTAGTATCTCAGGAGCGGTCAGTTCAATGGACCATATAGAGAAAGTACTGGAAAAGTTAAAAGAGTTGGCACGTAAGCTTATTGAAGCCTTGCTAGGCCCAGAAGCTGAGCCAGAAGCGGAACTGATTCCGATACCTGTAGACGAACGATCTCGACGTCGATAAAAGTATAAATGTGCGGGGCTTGACATTATCTGAACTAAGTACTTTAGTACTACACGGACCTAACCTAAATCTTTTAGGTCTGCGAGAACCTAATATATATGGTTCCCTCACATTAGATTCAATTAACAGCTTATTAGAAGCTGAGGGTGCAAAACTGAATATAAAAGTCTCCTTTATGCAGTCAAATCACGAAGGAGCTTTAGTTGATGCCATACATGAATCTTTAGGGAAACATCAAGGAATATTAATTAATGCTGGAGCTTACACTCATACAAGCTTGGCACTAAGAGATGCAATTTCTGCTGTTAAATTGCCAACAGTTGAAGTTCATCTGAGTAATATTTATTGTCGTGAAAGTTTTCGTCATCACTCCTACATATCTCCAGTTGTTATCGGTCAAATCAGTGGTTTTGGGGCTCACAGTTATTTATTGGGTTTGCAAGCTCTTGCCCATTATTTAAGGAAGGAAAAAAATCAAATTGAGTGAGAATTGATCGATAAAGTCTTATAGCTAGAGATTAATATATCTTGTAATTTGTATTTGCGAGTATAATCTCTGACTAATTAATTTATCTCAAATTAATTTTAAGACTTATGCGTTATCCGTTAGCAAATCGGTTCCGTGCTGCCTTGTTGGGAGCGTTGATAGGAGAAAATTTAGCTGTAAGTGGTGGGAAAAGAGAATTAGCGTACGATATTTGGTGGTACGAAATTATAGTTTCGAGTATCCAAAGCTTACTTGACCTAGGTAAGTTTGATGTAGAACATTGGAGCGATCGAGTAGGAAAAAAATGGTACAGTTGTGAACCAGGTAATAGCATTTTAAACGCTGCAATTATTGCTACGTTACCGGTTACGCTTTTTTTTCACGAGGATAAACTAAAATTACGCGATAACTTACTCAAAGCTCTAAGCATTTGGGATAATTATCCAGGAGTTCGGGATGCTGCACTAGCAGTAAATTATGTAGTTGGTCAATCGTTTAATGAGAATCTCTCTTGGGAGACACTCATTCCTCAAACTGTTGATTTTATCGGTGACACATCGACAAAATTACCACAGAAATTGCTACAGATTGATAATTCTATCGTTGATATAGTTTTATCTGAAAATCTAGAAGCCGAATCAGAGGAAGGATGTAAATCCATTACAGCAGTCCTGTTAGGATTTTACTACTTTATCAGTAGTCCAGAAGACTTTCGTCTCTGCATTTTACGAGCTAGCCGCAATCCTTACTGCGGTGCAGAAATTATTAGTGGCATTTTGTCTGGTACCTATAACGGTACATTAGGAATTCCAGTAAACTGGCAAATAACTCAATCAAATTTAAATATCGCATCATCGCCACTCACTAGCTCTTTCCAAATGCTAGAATTAGCAGATGCACTTATAGCTGTGTGGTCAGGAGTATACGAATTAGGCTTGCACTCTAGTACATTAGAAAAGAAATTAGCAATTGCTGCCCCCAGTGTCATTCAGTGTAATTGATTATTTTTTATTTTCAGGAGTTGATAAGTAAGTGCTTGCAGAATATACTATGTTCTGCAGAAATCGTAAAAATAATGAAAACAATTTTGCACAAAAAAATCACGATACTTATCATTTATTCATAATATTTTATACTGTGACTTGACGATAAAACCGAATTCCATTCTATAGGTAATTATTGTGGTTAATCAGTATCAAATTTGGAAATCATTTTTTCTTATAAAATCAACGACTTAACTGCGGTTATAGGTAATGAAAACGCAGTCATTTCTTCAGTCTTTGACCCAGCAATTGAATTACTGGGAACGACGGTACAAAGTATTACGCCGTCTTTATCTGTCAAAAGTCAATGAAAAAGGAAAATACAAAATAGTTAAGATATCAACAAATAATGCGAAGTCATTGAAGAGTAAAAATGGTGGTTATGCGCTCAGCATGAGTTGCATACCTGAACACTCATCTACTGTTTTTGTCATTGCTGTCGTCCTGCTGACGGGAGTTATGGGACAAAAATTTTATAATCAGCCACAACTAAAAGTGGGAGCAATTGCACCAAAAACAATTTATGCCCCCCGAACGGCTAATATTGAAGATAAAAAAGAAACGAAAATTCTGCGTAAAATTGCGACTCAACATTCTTTACCAGTTTTGATGGTAGATCGGGAGATCGACGACAAAATTAAGCAGAGTCTAAATAAAAATTTAAATCAGTTCAACGAAATTCGTGAAACTCTAGGTTCATTCCCGTTTCTTGACTCATTGTTATTGAAAATACCAACTCAACGCTACTTGCGTTCTGCTCCTGAGCAAGAATGGAAAGCATTACTCATTGCGATTGATGCTCGGGAGTATTATTTAAAAACAATGCTGCCTTCAAGTCAGAACCAGGCTGAGGCAATTAATACACCGAATTTAGAATCGGGAAATAATGCTGTTAATGGAGATAAGAAAAAACCGCAACCAAGCAATTATTCCCAAAAGCCTGACTTTGTTTCTTCTGTTAAAGAGTTAACTAATTATCGCTTAAAAAATTCTCCAAAAAACTTATATCTATTATTAGATAAAATAATCGAAGCACGGAAACAATTTGCGGGTGCCAAACAAAAAGCTCGCGCTCAGAAAATCATTGATAATGAAAATATTTTCTTAGACATTTCTGATAAACAGTGGGAACAAGCCCAGATAGGGATAGATCAAAGTCTTAATCGAATACTTACTCAAGGTATTTCTCCTGGAATTCCACCCCAAATCGTCCGAGATACTGTAAGGACCCAAGTAGAAGGTGTAGTTCCCAAAAATGCTGAAGAACTAGCGAGCAAGCTTTTATTGGAGATACTTAAGCCAAACCTAAAGAAAGATGAGAAACAAACACGGTTAAGAGCTGAGCAAGCAGCAGCTCGGATAGAACCGGTGATACGGATAGTCAAAAAAGGTGAGATCGTCATCCGTAAAGGAAAGGAAATTTCTGAGTGGGACTTTGAGGTGCTGGAGCACTATAAGCTCAATCGTCGAGAAGTTAACTGGCTGGGTCTGGCTGGTGTCGCAACTACAATCACGATAACTGTTGGGATTTTTGCAGTTATAGAAAGGCGTATTAAATACCGGATGCGACAAAGCGATCGCCTTTTAGTTTTGTTGCTTATTTTATCAACCCCAATTTTTATAATTTTGGGTACGCCATATACAACTTGGAGCGGGGTAGGTTTACTTTTAGGTGGTTTCTACGGTCCCGTTTTAGGGGTTACAACTTTGGGGCTGCTGCTATTTCTAATACCTTTAAGTTTAGAAGTAAGTAAAGTTGCATTATTAGCTGGTGCAGCTGGTGGTATTCTTGCCAGTTGTTTTGCCAAACGACTACGTTGTCGGGAAGAGTTAGCATTATTGGGTATTGCTATTGCTTTAACTGAAGGCGGCGTTTTCTTGATTGTTAGATTGCTTGTAAGTGCTGCTTATGGTTCTGCTGGATATTTCGTTTTGCAAGAAGCTGCATTGTTTGCTCTGTCTGGCTTAGCTTGGAGCATTGTGGCATTGGGTTTAAGCCCATATCTGGAAAAAATCTTTGATTTGGTTACTCCTATTCGCCTTGCAGAACTAGCAAATCCTAATCGTCCTTTATTAAAACGTCTGGCTACTGAAGCTCCTGGGACCTTTCAACATACCCTACTTGTTGCGACCCTTGCTGAAGCTGCAGCAAAACAGCTCAAATGCGACGTAGAGTTAGTTAGAGCAGGTACTTTATACCACGATATTGGTAAAATGCACGATCCCCAAGGTTTTATCGAAAATCAAATGGGAGAACCAAACAAGCATGAGACCGAAATCCAAGACCCTTGGAAAAGCGCACAAATTATTAAAAAGCACGTAACTGAAGGCTTAGTTATGGCACGTAAGCACAGTTTACCAAGTGCTATACAATCTTTTATTCCCGAGCATCAGGGAGATATGCTGATCGCTTATTTTCATCATCAAGCTCAACAAATCGCCCAAGAAAATCCCCAAATAGAAGTCAAAGAGTCAGATTTCCGTTACGACGGTCCTATTCCTCAGTCCCGAGAAACGGGAATAGTTATGCTGGCAGATTCTTGTGAAGCAGCGTTGCGTTCCCTCAAAGATGCCACACCAGAACAAGCACTGATTATGGTAAATAATATTCTTCGTGCTCGCTGGAAGGATAATCAATTAGTAGATTCTGGCTTAAGTCGCCAAGATTTATCTAGAATTGCGGAAATTTTTGTAGAAGTTTGGCAACAATTCCATCACAAAAGAATTGCCTATCCGAAATCTAAAATAGCTACGCAAAAAAGTGGTAAGAGTTAGAAGAAATAGCGGTTTTTTCTTACTTTAATACCTCAATAGTAATAAAATAATTGTTCGATAAATTATTCCCTTCAAACTTCTGACAATTGATTTGCAGTATATTTGTTCGTCATAAAGTTAGGAATAATTAATTCGGTAAAAAGATTACAATCGAAAAACTAAAATCTAAGAAAATAAGTGAATTAACCTACTTAATGCGATACTCTTATTTATGTGTCAGTTCCATAGACAATATATATTGAAATATATATTTTGGGAGCTAATACTAAATCTGGGTTGATTACCCCTTTTTAAAATTACAGGAAGAGTGTGGTAATTGTGGCAAGCTTGGGGAAAATTACAATAGAGGGGTTTAATAATCGGATTTGGTATACGGCTAGTACACCTTTTACTCCTAATAAATTAAAGTTTACCTTATACCAAACAAAATAATTTTTCTTATACGGAAAGGTTTGGATAGGTTTAAATAAGTTTGACTTCAAAGCTAAATTTAGCGCAAAACTTATTTATAAGGATGCAACTTTAGCTTCATACAATAGAATTAACAGAGTTGGACATTCAGTTTAAGTAGCCAAAACCTATACAGTTCATGGATTTTGCTAATCTTGCATCCCAGTTAAATGCTGGAACTATTTTGCCAGAAGGAATTGTAATTATTACTCTTTTAGGAGTTTTAATTGTTGATTTGATTGTTGGGCGGGCATCTTCCCGTTGGATTGGGTATCTAGCAATTACCGGATTGCTTGGTTCTGTCGTAGCCCTATATTTTCAATGGGATAGCAGTAATCCCATCTCCTTCATTGGTGCCTTTAATGGTGACGACCTCAGTATCGTCTTCCGTGGTATCGTCGCTTTGTCTGCTGTAGTGACGATTTTAATGTCGATTCGCTATGTAGAACAAACCGGTACGGCATTAGCAGAATTCATCGCAATTTTGCTTTGTGCCACTTTAGGAGGGATGTTTGTCTGTGGGGCTAGTGACCTAGTGATGATTTTCATCTCCCTAGAAACCCTCAGTATCTCTTCCTACCTCCTCACAGGGTATACCAAACGCGACCCTCGTTCTAATGAAGCTGCTCTAAAGTATCTTTTAATTGGTGCTGCTTCTACTGCCGTTTTCTTGTACGGGGCTTCCTTATTGTATGGTTTATCAGGAGGAGAAACCCAACTCCAGGCAATTGCTCATGGTATGTCTGTTGCCAATGTTGGTCAATCTTTAGGTTTGGTTATTGCTCTAGTATTTGCGATCGCGGGTATAGGATTTAAGATTTCTGCTGCACCCTTCCATCAATGGACGCCAGATGTTTACGAAGGTGCACCTACCCCAGTTATTGCATTTTTATCAGTGGGTTCTAAAGCTGCTGGCTTTGGACTTGCTATTCGTTTATTAACAAGCGTTTTTCCACTAGTCGCTGCTGAGTGGAAGTTTGTTTTTACTGCTCTTGCAATTTTAAGCATGGTGCTAGGGAATGTTGTCGCCCTTGCTCAAACCAGTATGAAGCGGATGTTAGCTTACTCATCCATCGCTCAAGCTGGATTTGTCATGATCGGCTTGATTGCTGGTACTGATGCTGGTTATTCCAGCATGATATTTTATTTATTGGTCTATCTTTTCATGAATTTGTGCGGTTTTACCTGCATAATTCTCTTCTCTTTGAGAACAGGAACGGACCAAATAGTAGAGTACTCAGGCTTATATCAAAAAGATCCACTGTTGACTTTAGCCCTGAGCATTTCATTGCTATCCTTAGGTGGAATTCCACCACTCGCTGGATTTTTTGGAAAAATTTACCTATTTTGGGCAGGTTGGCAAGCTGGTCTGTACGGCTTAGTCTTGCTAGGATTAGTGACCAGTGTTGTTTCAATTTACTACTACATCCGTGTAGTCAAGATGATGGTAGTTAAAGAACCCCAGGAAATGTCTGAAGTTGTTAAGAACTATCCAGAAGTGAGTTGGAATTTACCTGGATTAAGACCTCTACAAGTCGGTTTAGTTACAACATTAATTGCTACTTCCATTGCCGGAATCCTGTCTAATCCTTTGTTTACTTTGGCTAATAATTCTGTAACTCATACAGCAATATTGCAGCCACCTTCTGTGGCGCTTCAAAACGCAAATATAAATGCTGAGTTATACGAACAGCAATAGTATTTATCAGAATTCTATTAAGGCTGATAAATAAGTTGTAAATTCCCCCAAAATAATGGGGGAATTTTATTTTGAAAAAATATATAAAAATTTATTTAAGGAGATAGATTTTTAAATGAAGCAAAAAGAAGTAACATGTTCGAAATTATTATTAATTTGAGAAATTATTGTTAACTCGATTAGATTTACAAAGAGAAGATAGCATAAAAATTTAGGTATTATACATCTAATCGAATGCTTTTAATAATATTTTCAGACAGATGTTTTTGTGGTAGCAAAAAACACATGCGGTTTGAAAGTTCCTAATAGCATTGTTTTGACAGGTTCTTTGCTGGCTTAAGGATTTATTAAAGCCTATTGAAATTGAGTAAACAGTAGTATTTAATGCGTCAATCAAATATCATGATTTTTTGACTTACTCAGTTTTTTTACTGATTTTAGCGTTTTATTTATTACTAGTTGCAGTAGGTTTTAATTCAAAATATTGAGCTTATAAGGCAATTATATTTAAGTCATTATATGAGAATAAGTCCTAAAAATAGCCATTTATATTGAAAAATAAGTTTTATAACCAAGAACATATTGAAAGTAGTTAAAATTTGTTTTTTCGAAAAAATAATATATGCAAGTACTGTTATATACAATGTTTGATTTGTATTATTAGCACAGTAAAAAAATAAATAAAATTCCTGATTGATACAATTCAAAAGTATTAAATAATTTAGTGTAATTTAGTTTAAAAAAAGCAGCATATTAAAAAAGAGAACCTAGCGGGAAGATGAATTCTTCAGGATTATTTTTCCCACTTTTATTAGCACGTAATTATTCTGCATTGAGTAATTTAATCATTTGGATGCGATACAAATTTTTGGGTAAAAGTAATGAAAGAAGTACTTGCACTAATTGAAAAAAGAAAACAAGAATTTGCTCAATTGTCTTTCTTTAAATATTTGCAAGATAAAAGTATTGATCCACGACAAAGATTAGCTTGGGTCCCATGTTTGACGCCTTTAGTAATGAGCTTTAGGGATTTGAATAGGTACAATTTCCGAAAAGAACCAACAAAAAATCCAATTCAAACTTTAATCAATATACATACTTATGAGGATGAGCATCATTGGATATGGTTTCTAGAAGATTTAGAAAAACTAGGACTTGATCGATTAATGAAATTTAGTGATTCTATGAAATTCTTCTGGGGTGATGAAACTTCTAAAACGCGTCAGGTTTTTTATACAATTGCCCAATATACTTTCCAAAAAGAACCAATAGTAGCACTGGCAGCTGTTGAATCAATAGAAGCAACAGGTAATGTTGGTTTTCAATTAACTGTACCGATAGTTCAAGAGTTACAAAAAATTACTAAGCACAACTATCGTTATTTTGGTCAATATCATTTACGTGTAGAGACTGGTCATCTCACTGGAAGTAATGACTGTGAAAAATTTATAGAAAACATAGAATTAACAGCAGAACAAAAAATCCAAGCCTTTGAAATAGTTGAAAAAGTCTTTGACCTTTTTAGTGAATCAGTTCAGGAAATGATGGTATTTGCACAAAAATATCCTATTGAAAAACCTTTTATTTTTACTAATTCTTCTGTTAATTCTTCTGAGATATGTACATCCACAACCACAACTTAGACAATTTCATAATTTTCTTCAGAAAAATTTTTTGCCACACCAGTCAAGGACGAATTAAATCATGTTGACTGAATGTATTTATCACAAATACCTAGTTATAGGTGCTGGTCCTGCTGGTTTACAAATGGGTTATTTTTTACAGCAAAACCAGTGCGACTATCTTATTCTTGAAAAATCAGATCTGATTGCTTCGTTTTTTAGGACTTTACCTCGTAGCCGCAAGCTAATTTCCTTTAATCGAGTCCATAGTGTTTTCGAAGATCCAGAAATATTGCTGCGTTGGGATTGGAATTCTCTACTTACCGATGACTACAGCTTCTTGTTTAGAAATTTTAGTCATCGTCTTTACCCTTTTGCAGATGAACTAGTTAGTTATTTACAAGCATTTGCTAAGGAATTTCATCTCAATATTTGCCATAATAATGCGATCGCAAAAATTCACAAAACATCAAAGAGTTTATTCAAGCTGCAAACCACCCAAGGCAAAGCTTATGTTTGTCAAATACTGATTATTGCAACTGGGTTGGGAAAACCCTATATTCCCAATATCCCTGGGATTGAAGCAGTAGAGCATTACGAAACGGTCTCGATGGATTCTGAAACCTATGCGGGGCAGAGAGTTTTGGTTATTGGTAAAGGGAATTCTGCTTTTGAGATCGCAGATGTTGCTTTAGAATCTGCAGCCATTGTTCATGTAGCTAGTCCTAGCTCAATTACCCTGGCTTACAACTCGCGTCATCCTGGACATCTGAGAGCAAATTACTCGAGGTTACTTGATGCCTATCATCTCAAGACCCTCAATGGTATGCTCGATTGCCACATTCATAATATTGAAAGACAAGCTGATTCTACTTTTCTTGTAACAGTTACATATGTTCATGCCGGTGGGGAAGTGGAAGAATTTGTTTATGATCGTGTCATTCGCTGCACAGGATTCCAGTTAGACTTGAGTTTTTATGATACAAACTGCAAACCCGAAACAATTTTGGGAGGGCGACTTCCAGCTATTACTCCATATTGGGAGTCTAATAATGTGTCAAATCTATTTTTTGCAGGTACCTTGATGCAAGGTCGTGACTTTAAGCGTTCATCATCTGCATTCATTGATGGGTTTCGCTACAACATTCGAACCCTCTCTCGCTACCTGCTAAATCGCTACGAGCAACAACCAATACCGGTGCAAACATTGCAGGTAACACCATACGACGTAAGTTGTGCAATCTTAGAGCGGGTCTGTCGAACCTCTGCACTCTGGGCTCAGTTTGGCTATCTTTGTGATGTTTTTGTTATACGTGATGCTGTAATCAACTGGTATGAGGAACTACCTTTAGAAGCCTTGAAAGAGGGAGAGTTTGCAACAGAACTTCATTACTATTCACTTACCTTTGAATGGGGAAAATGGGAGGGTGATGTTATGGCTATTGAACGATATCCACATTTCGATCTGGCTCATAAAAGTGTCTTTTTGCACCCGATTATTCGCAGATATTCTTATGGAGAGCTAGTTTCAGAGCACCATATTTTAGAAGATTTGTTTGGTGTTTATGCTTCACATCGGGAACGGGGAACAGTGCGAACGCGTTCGGGGCGTAAGATAAGGCAGTATCACAAAGAAATGCATGAACAGCCCCTTAGACAATATTTTGAACGGGAGTTCATACGGGAATATTCATGCATAAACCAAGCTTTTGCTAGGAAAACTGGGTTTACAGCCCCGTCCTTGTAGGACAGCAGAGTCTCAACTTATCTTCCTGATTAAGGGTTGACCTATTTCTGTATATATTCAACTTACTTTATAGGTATCTCAATGACAAACTCTGTTCCTTCCCCTGGAGTTGAATTACAAGTTAATTTACCCTTATGTTTATCCACAATAATTTGATAGCTAATTGATAAACCTAAACCTGTACCACTTCCCACTGGCTTAGTTGTAAAAAATGGATCGAATATATGCGGCTTAACCTCCTTACCGATACCAACACCATTATCGGAAATCCGAATTTTTACTCGTTTGGAATCAACTAATTCAGAAGTAATACAAATTTCAGGACAAATAGAAGAATTTTCTTCAAAGTATTTATCATCAAATGCATCAATTGCATTGCTCAAAATATTCATAAATACCTGGTTCAATTGACTAGGATAACAATTAATTTCTGGGAGATAATCATAGTTTTTGATTACTTGAATATTCTTGTCATTTTTCTTAGCTTTTAGTTTGTGTTGTAAAATTATCAAGGTATTATCAATACCTTCATGAATGTTTACACACTTCATGTCTGATTCATCTAAACGGGAAAAATTCCGCAAGCTAAGTACAATATTTCTGATACGGGAACTACCCACTTGCATAGAGTTGAGAATTTTTAGAAGGTCTTCTGTCAAAAAATTGATATCTATTTCTTCTGCTTTTTGTACAACAGCATTAGTTGGTTCGGGATATTCTTGTTGATATACAGTAATCAGATCTAATAAATCTTGGAAATACTCACAGGAATAAGTAATGTTTCCATGAATGAAGTTGATCGGGTTATTAATCTCATGGGCAATCCCTGCCACCATGTGTCCCAAAGAAGACATTTTTTCACTCTGAATTAATTGAACTTGAGTCGTCCGTAGTTCTTTTAGAGTTTTTCGTAAATATTCGTTTTTTTCTATTAATTCTTTGGTTCTATGTTCTACTTTCTCTTCGAGGTTATGACTGTATTCTTCTAAATTTTCCTTAGCTTCTCTCAAACTACTATAAAGTATTGAATTCTCTAGTGATATTGCAGCTTGAGTAGTAATGACTTTCAGTATCTCAATGCGTTCGTGGCTAAAAACATCGGTCATCAAAATATTTTCGAGATACAAAATACCAACCAGTTTACCTTGGTTTAACATCGGTAAGCACAAGATACTTTTAGGTTGCTGCTTAATAATATATTCATCTCTTGCTGTAGATGGCTCAGAATTTACATTATTTATGACTAGTATTTCTTGAGTTCGCTTAATATAGTTAATCAGACTAACAGGAACTTCTGAACTCGATTCTAGGGGAACTGATAGCAATTCAAGAGTATTAGTTGATAATGTAGAGCTAGAACAAACTACTTCCACTTTTAATTCTGTTTCCTCGCTTGTATTCAAAATTAGAACACATTTGGAAGCACCCGCATTTTCCATTACTATTTTGATTAAAGTGGAAAGTAATTGTTTTCGCTCTATTTTTCCAGAAAGTGCTTGTGATGCTTTGATTACAGATACTAAATCTATATAGTCAGAAGTACTAGTTCCACTACCAACAAGAGTTTGATGGGTCTTTTGTTCTGATAGTGGCACAGAAGTATTACTATGAGTACTAGTCATAGAATACTGGCTAAGTTTATCTTGCTGAAAAATAGGAGTAATGAGTTGCGGATAGCGTTCTTGTAAATGTTCAACTTTAGCTTTTGCTCCCCACCGCATATAGGCATAATAAGCATCTGTCAAATATGTGCGAGCAATATTATATTTGTCCCATTCTAAATAAAATTTAGCTGCTAATTCATTTGCTAAAGCTTCTTCATTTATATACTCATTTTCTTTTGCTTTAGAAATAGCGCGATCATAAGCATCCATTGCATCCCAGTAATTACCTAAAATTCTATTACGTTCAGCCTCTACTAAATCGAATTTATGTAGGAAATTCATTGGAGCATGGTGCGCCCATATTTTCATGTTTTCTTGATTATTAGCGACTTTTTCTAAAATATTACTTTGCTCTGAATCACTAACTTCTTGATAAACTGCTAACATTGCTAGAGAATCATAAAAATAAAAGATACTTTTGATAAAATTGCCTGGGATACCATCCAAATAATTTTTTGCTAAAATACTATTTTGGTTAGCTTGAGAAAATTCTTCAAATAAGTAACAACAAACTAGCTTTTTGATATAAAAATAGGAAAGACCTTGTCTATCATTTCCTTTTTCTAGTATATGTAAAATGCTTGTTTCATCACAAACTTCGCCATTCAGATTGTAAGGAATCTCAGTACCTTTAATTAGGTTAATTACCACTTGCCAAGTAACAGAATTTGATGTCAACACTATTTTTTGTTTGAGTTGAGTAATTCGCTGGTGATAATTACTAATTCTTGTTTCTAGTTCTGACAGTTCTTTCCCTAGCCAAAATGAATGATCTAAATAGAAACATAAGGAATAAGCAGCCTGCTCAAAGTCTCCAACTTCTAGACCAATTGAATATACATTCAATAAATAATTTAGGCTTTCATTAAGATGGACTCGCCAATGTTTTGTAAAGCTATTTACTGCAAAAATTACGATACATTGCAATCCTGAAGCATTGAACCGATCTAATAATTTTAATGCTAGCTGTCCAAACTTATAACTAGAATCAACATTTACTTCGAAGGAAACTAGTATTACAGCATAAGTTGCATAAGCTACAGCGGAAGCTCCACAGTTACCATATTTGAAAGATATATTTATCTGTTGCATTGCAACCAAGGTGAATAAGAAGGGGTTGCAAGTGTAGCTAATTGGTAAGAGACCACTAAGAATATTCATGACTGCCAATTTTTCAGGGTCAGTCATTTCGGGTAAATTTGCTAAATCCTCTATCTGCTTTTCTGCTAAAGCTAACTGTGTTTGTTGTAAGGCAGCTTCTACATCGATAGGGCTGGGGTGTTCAGGAAAATCTATCCCAAATAACTTCAGTACTTCTATACCGATTGAAATTGCTTTGTTACCTTGATTGCGTGACTTATAAAGTTCAATTTGAACTTGGTAAATTTTTACTTTATCTAATAATGTTTTGGCATTAAGCAATACTATGCCAGCAAATAATTCTGTCTGTTCAAAATCACCACTGAGATATTTTACTTCCGCTACAGTTTCATATAAACCAAGACTTAAATCATAATCTATTTCCCAGGTATTAATTTCTAATAAATTAATACCTGTAGCTAAGTACTTATCTGCTGTAGTATAAGCTGTTGATGATAATGCTCTACGTCCAGCAATGAGATTCATTTTTGCCAGACTATAGCGTTCTGATGCTCCGTGAATTAATTCTACTGCTTTATTAAATTGATTCACGAGGACAAAAATATTTTCTTCTCGTTCTTCTTGAGGAATATTTTCTAATAATAAATTTCCAAGTTGCAAATGAACTGATTTTTTCTGGTCCTCAGAGATTAAAGAATAGGCTGCTTGTTGTACTCGATCGTGTAAAAATTTATAGGTGGCAAAGCGTCTTTTTTGTTGTTTAAAATTATTAATTTCTTTAGATGAAATTATTTTTTGCTTGATGATGCTATCATCAAAATTCGATAAATATTGACTATCTTGATCTAATTTATAATCTTCATTTTTTGAAAAAACAATTCCTTCTTTCAATGCAGGCCAAAATTCTGATGCTGTATCTATTTCTGATTTTTGATTGATAATAGAAAGTGTTCTGAGATCGAATTCATTTCCAATACAAGCTGCAAGTTTTAAAACGTCTTGAGTATATTTTGGAAGCCTTTTTATTTGCAGTGCTGTAAATTCTACAACATCATCTGTAAGCGCTAATTCCCTAACTTCATTAATATTACATTGCCAATTATATTTTTCGAAATCAAATTTAATAACTTCATCTTTGTATAAATGCTTAAGAAATTGATGGATGAAGAATGCATTACCTTTAGTCTTGCTAAAAACCATTTGTGAAAAAGGTATTGCATCATCTTTTTTACATCTTAGAGTGTCTGAGACTAGACTATTTAAATCTTTCTGATTTAAAGGATTTAATTCAATTGTGTCAATTTTATATTCGAGATTTAATAACTCTTGAATTAGCAAATATAATGGATGTGTAATAGAGACTTCATTATCACGGTAAGCTCCTATAAGTAGTAAACTTTTAATCTTTTCTTTTTGATTATTATTTTGTTCAAAAACATTGGCTAGTGAAATTTTTGGCTTATTTTCATATTCCTTACTTTCCGACATTACAAATTTAATTAATTGCAAGGAAGTTACATCTGCCCATTGTAAGTCATCAAGAAATATGACTAATGGGTGTATATCTCTAGCGAAAACATTTATAAATCTTTGAAACAGTAAATTCAAACGATTTTGAGCTGCAGAACCGGATAATTCTGCTACTGGAGATTGCTTACCAATTATCTGTTCTAATCCAGGAACCAGATCGATAATGACTTGAGCCTGTTCGCCCAATGCTGTCAGAATTTTATCCTTCCATTGTTTAATCTCTTTATCTGTTTCACTTAATATTTGCTCAATTAAATCTTCGAAAGCTTGGATAAAACCAGCAAAAGGAATATCACGTTGTAATTGGTCAAATTTTCCTTTTATAAAGTAACCCCGTTTTTGAACGATGGGTTTATGAACTTCATTAACTACAGCAGTTTTCCCAACACCAGAGAATCCTGCTATGAATGTAATTTCTGTTGTTCCTAGACTTACTCGATCAAAAGTGTTGAGTAATCTTTTAACTTCAGCTTCCCGACCATAAAGCTTTTCTGGGATTATAAAATGTTGAGATATATCCTCAGAACCCAATTGAAAATTATCAATATTCCTGTTTTCTTTCCACAGCTTCAAACATTTTTCGAGATCATGTTTTAATCCCAAAGCACTTTGATAACGCTCTTCAGCATTTTTCGCCATCAGTTTGCTGACTATACCCTGAAGGACAAAGGGAATTTTGGGACTTAAGTTACTTAGTAGAGGTGGTTGTTTGGCTATGTGGGCATAAACTAGCTCTATGGGATCTACTAAGTTGAAAGGTAAACTTCCACTCAAGATTTCAAAAAACGTTACACCGAGGGAATAAAAGTCACTACGATAATCAACCACACGATTCATTCTTCCCGTTTGTTCCGGTGAAATATAGGCTAGGGTTCCTTCTAACTGATTCAGGTTGTTTTGAGTGGGAATTTCCTTCGGTAGCAGGGAAGCAATACTAAAGTCAGTTAGTTTTACTTCTGTAGTTGTCGGATTAATTAAAAGGTTGGCTGGTTTGATATCTTTATGAATAATTTGGTGACGGTGTAGTTGCTCGAGAGTTGTTGCGATTTGAATTGCTATATGAAAAAAAAGATTGAGAAAACCCGGTTTATTTCTGGTATTTGAATTTTCCCACCGATCCATTTCCTCCTGAAGAGAGACACCCCCATAATCTTCCATTACAAGGGCATAAGAATTACAATAATTTTCTAAACTATAGGATTTTATAATGCCAGGAACATTAAGATTTTTTGTAATAGTGTACTGATATCGGAAACGTGATATTTCACTAAAAGTAGGGTACTCATTACGCATCACTTTAATAATTACGGGCGTTTGCTCTTTTGTGCTAACACCTCGAAAAACTAAAGTTTTATTACCCGAATAAACTTTTTCTGTGACTTTGTATCCTGGAATATCTACTAATACATTTGATGTCAACATACTCAGCAAATCTTTAAGGGTCTTCGATATTAATTAATATTCCCTCTATCTGCCCAAATGTATCAATTTTAGAATAAAAAGCTTATTTCTTGAGACTTTTTAAATTACACTAAACTAAAGATAATATATTATATTATCAACAATAAGTTATTTACTATTATCGTGATATTTACTTAATAGGTAACGTATTTTCTACGATCCATTACCTATTATTACTTTCTATGCTTCAAGTTTATAGTAGTTACTTAATTTTCTGCTTGATAAAACTAACAACTTGAGCCAGTTGTTTCTTTAAACTATTGATTTCTATCTGCATATTCGTAATTTTCTCATTGAGTATTTGTATCTCGGTTGATGATGAGCTGCTAGCATTAGCCTGTACCATTCCAGTTCTTGGTATTGCGCTGGTTGTTCCAGAAGGATCTTGGCGAGGTTGTTTTGCCTTAGTCATTGCTGACTTAATCGCGCTAATTAATTGTTTTTGATCGAAAGGCTTACCAAGAAACTCAAAGTGTGAAAAAGGTTCGGAAATTTTTTCTGTTACCTCTTCTTTCCTACCAGACATGACAACTAAAGGAATTTTCTTCAATTCTGGTTTGGCTTGAATTTCCTGAAATACGTCCCACCCACTCATTTTTGGTAGTAGGAAGTCGAGCATTATCAAGCTCAATTTTTCTTCTTGGCGGATTAAATTTAATCCTTCTAAGCCATCTTTTGCTTCCAAAACTTGAAAATTGCCAGGGGGTAACATTTCTCTTACTTTTACCCTGACAACAGTAGTGTCATCGATTACTAGAATTTTGTTACTTGCCACGATTTACTGCTCTAACAGAAACTTTAGATTTAAATTGCTAAGAAGCTGATTAACAATGATAATTCTCTAACTATATCCAAATTTTACACAAACTGGGGGAGAGTAATTTCTGGGATATAAATTTTGTTGTTAGGTTACTTTTATAACTTTTAAACTAATAAACAATTTATTGAATGATGTTATCTGCAGTTTAATAGTGCTGGGCTTGTGTATATTTTGCAGTATTGGAAATTAAAGCCATACCCAGAGCTTCCTATCCAAACTTTAGTATTCAGCTTTTGTTACTTCTTAGCTGGACTTTGGATTCGCAATATATCCTCCCACGTGCTCCAATAATAATTATTCCTTTCATCTAATTTCCCAAGTTTTCTGGACATTTATGGGTTCCTCAAATAAAGCACAATTGCAATCAGAAATTATGGCGATGCCAAAATGGTTGCGTCGCCCGATTGGTAAAGCGAGCGATTTATCCACAGTGCAACGTATTATTAAACAACGGCAAATTCACACTATTTGTGAAGAAGGACGTTGTCCTAACAGAGGAGAGTGCTACGCCCAAAAAACAGCAACTTTTTTATTAATGGGACCAACTTGCACCCGTTCTTGTGCTTTTTGTCAGGTTGATAAGGGTCACGCACCGATACCGCTCGATCCGTCTGAACCTCAAAAAATCGCTGAAGCAGTCAAGCTTTTAGATCTACGTTATGTTGTTTTAACTTCGGTTGCTCGGGATGACTTACCAGACCAGGGAGCAAGTCACTTTGTAAAGACAATGTATGCTATCCGTCAGTTGAACCCCAATACTCAAATTGAGGTTCTCACCGCTGATTTTTGGGGTGGAATTGGTGGGGAAAAAGAACAGTTCCAACGAATTGAAATCGTTACCCAAGCGAAACCGGCTTGCTATAACCATAATCTAGAAACAGTAAGACGTTTGCAGGGACCTGTACGCAGAGGGGCAAAATATGAGCGTTCTCTAAGATTGCTGCAAATAGTCAAAGAAATTGACCCTTCTATTCCCACCAAGTCTGGATTAATGCTAGGAGTTGGTGAAACTACTGAAGAAGTAATCGAAACAATGAAAGATTTACGTACTATTGAATGCGATCGCCTGACTATCGGTCAATACATGCGTCCTTCTTTAGCTCATTTACCAGTTCAGAAATATTGGACACCAGAAGAATTTAAAGAGTTGGGTAAAATTGCTTCGGAAATGGGATTTTCCCATGTTCGTTCTGGACCTTTGGTTCGTAGTTCTTATCACGCAGGAATTGATGATTAGGCTGATAGCAAATGAGTTTAAGAATAAGCAGGTAGCTTAACAAAAATATTTTTAACGAATTTTGCTAAAGATGACATCTCTTTGGTATTTGTTAAGAAGTCCTTAAGTTAGGAGAATCAAATATGACTGCGGATGCACAGAAAAAAGTTGGTGTTGATGTTCCCCAATCAGGGGCTGCTGCTCCTTTTCCCTATCGCACCACAATTTCTCTTGTTTTACTAGCAGTTAACTTCTTAGTCGCTGCAATTTACTTCCACATATTGGATATCTAGTTTTAACCGAGTTCAATAACGAGTTAAGAGATGCAAATTATTGCTTATCCTTCTTAACTGAATAATTTTTCCCGCAAATTAATGAGATTCGAATCGCTCTCTAAAATATTTATTCTCCTCGGACAATAATTTCACTAATTATTGTTCGGTAAATATTATTCGGATACTCTGAATTTGACTAAGGAAAATTACTTAATTTTACAAGCGGTGTTGCTCATCTTGAATCAGGGAATTATCCTTGAGAAAGAATGGGTAACACCTCAATTTTTATTAACTATAAAACTGTTTAATTATGCAATAAAATTCTTTTGTCTCTATTCCTAGTTTGAAATTAATATTTCTAGTTGGGAATCAAAGTTTTTCTATTGTTTACAGTTAATTATTCCCTGGGAATTATTCTCTAAGTTTTATTTACCCACTCAAATTAGGTATTACACTCACACTTTTAAACTAGAAACCTTAGCGTACAAATGAAGAATTATAAAATAGTACGTTAATATACATAGCATCGACCTCATACACTTTTGCGAAGTTGAACTTTTTTTGGCTGTCTAGTTAACCATGCAGCAGTATCCAAGTTTGTCAAAACAAAATTCAGAAGTAGATAAAAATCCAAGTCTAGTCCTAGAAATGGAAAAGCTTCGCGCAGAGTTGTGGTTGGAGCGCAGCCTTAACAAGTTGCAAAATTACCTGAATGATTACTTGCTTTCAGTTTTAGTCACAAAAGAAGAATTATCAGTAATAGAACCTGGTATTTACCGAAGTATTTATCAAACCTTAGTTAACGAACTCAACAACTCACTACCCGGTGTTACAGTTGTAATTGCTTCAGTTCAAGCGAAGACAAAATTTTGTAAAATCAGCTATTTATCTCCTTCCAAACTAATCACTTCTCAAGCTTTAAATTCTCAATCACCGCCATTAGCTATAAATCTTAAAAGTGGTAAACAACTACAAATCAAATCAAATGAAGTTATAGATATTGAAGATTTACAGTATCTTGAGACTCAAGAACCACCAGCAGCTTGGGCGATAGAAGATGACTTTGGTAATGTTTGGGGTTGGTTAATTATTTCTTACACACCGTTGAATTCAGCTACTGATTCTTTAACAAGTGTACAAGTTGAGATACAGTCGCAGTTGATCAAACGTGCGGCGAGGTTATGTGCTGTAGCTTTGATGAAGTTAAAGAATATAGAATCTTTGCAAAAGGTTTCCCGTTCTTTAAGCGAATTCAATCAAGAATTAGAGCGCAATAATCAACTCAAAAATCAATTTTTGGCGAATACATCCCATGAAATTCGCACTCCATTAAGCTCGATTATTGGCTTTACACATTTACTTTTAGCTCAAGGCTATAATCCAAGTTCTGAACGTCATAAAGAGTATTTAAGTATCATTCAGTCAAGTGGTAAGCATCTTTTAGCTTTGATTAACGATATTTTAGACTTATCTAAGATTGAAGCAAATCAACTAGAAATTCAATGGGAAGAAGTTAATGTATCGCTATTATGTCGTAATGTTTTAGCACTGGTAAAAGAAAAAGCTGCTAATAAAGGCTTACAGTTACGTTTGGAGCTAGAACCGGAAGAAATCGTTATCGTAGCCGATCCTTTGCGTCTCAAGCAAATGCTGTTGAATTTAATTTTCAATGCTCTTAAATTTACTACTTCGGGAAGTGTAGGTTTACAAGTAAAAGTTAAAGGTAAATTGGTACACTTTACTGTTTGGGATACTGGTGCGGGTATCCCTGAAGAATATCAAGCAGAATTATTTCAACCTTACTGTCAAATTCCTAACAGCAGAGTCAGTGGTGAAGAAGGTACCGGCTTAGGTTTAGCCCTGACTCGCAAACTTGCAGAAATTCACGGTGGTTCAGTAAAAGTTGTATCTGAAATAGATCGTGGTTCTAGCTTCACTGTGATACTTCCTCGCAGTCAAATGAGCGAGTTTGAAGAAACAGAGGTAGGAACCGACCGAAAAGAAAGTATAAGTGGCGATCGTTCTTATCAGTCCGGACTTCGACTTTCTTACTCTTCAGATATATTATTGGTAGAAGATGATTTGCATAATGCCAAATTGATTGATGCTTATCTTAGTAAACTGGGGTATCAAGTAATTTGTGCTTACAACAGCATGCAGATGTGGGAAGCTCTCAAATGCTCCGAACCTGCTGTTATTTTGATGGATATTTATCTTCCTGATGTTAATGGTCTTGATTTGGTAAGACAACTCAGACAAGATAAAAATTATCGAAACATACCAATTATCGCTGAAACAGCAATGGCGATGAAAGGTGATCGTGAAACTTGTTTGGCTGCTGGAGTTGATGAATATATTTCTAAACCTATCGATTTACCTGTTTTGGGAAATTTAGTTTCAAAATATTGTCAATTATCGAAAAAGCGAATTTAAGGTTCTTAAGTTTTATACAGACTTTTGGAAGTATTTACTATTAAAGTTATAAATTTTAAGTTTATGACTTATTTCTTAACCTGCTTAAAATGGAGAAAGGTAGCGATTCCATTTTAGTTTGAGTGGGAAAGTATTATGGGAAGCGAAAAAATTGAGCAATTAAAAACGATATTTCTACAAATGGAACAAGCTTTAATTGCTTACTCTGGGGGTGTAGATAGTACTTTAGTGGCTAAAATTGCATACGATGTCCTGGGTAAAAAAGCATTAGCTGTCACTGCTGTTTCACCTTCTCTGTTGCCGGAAGAGTTAGAAGATGCCAAAATTCAAGCAGCAACGATTGGAATACCCCATCAGATTGTAGAAACTCAGGAAATGGAAAATCCTAATTACACTTCTAATCCTGTTAATCGTTGCTATTTTTGTAAAAGTGAACTGCACGATACTCTCAAACCTTTGGCAAAAAAATTGGGTTATCCCTATGTCGTCGATGGTGTTAATGCTGACGATTTGAAAGATTATCGTCCAGGAATTCAAGCTGCAAAAGAAAGGGGTGCGCGTTCTCCTTTGGCTGAAGTAGGTGTTAGTAAGCTAGAGGTACGCCAAATTTCTCAATCTCTTGGTTTAGATTGGTGGGATAAACCCGCACAACCTTGTCTGAGTTCTCGCTTCCCCTATGGTGAAGAAATTACCGTAGCTAAGTTACAACGTGTTGGTAGAGCTGAAATTTACTTACGAAAATTGGGATGGGGAAATTTGCGCGTACGTTCCCAAGAAGATACAGCACGCATTGAATTACCACCAGAAAAAATCAAAGATTTTATCCTGAGTATTGATTTGGATTCGGTAGTTTCTACATTTCAAGAGTTGGGATTTATTTATGTCACTTTAGATCTAGAAGGTTATCGTAGTGGAAAGTTAAATCGAGTTTTAAATAAAGAGTCTTTGGTAATGGGTAATGGGTAATTGGTAATGGGTAAT
>JGI1201J43222_100052_pt1 | contig 48692 bp, 67 predicted proteins | sample MastesBC008_FD_43222 | JGI IMG/M metagenome (IMG submission 43222) | reverse complement strand
GTAAGAGTTTTTAAAATAGCCTCACAAAGATTTAGGTTAAATTCGAATGTTTATAAGGAAATAATTTTAACAGTTTGTGGCTTAGTTAGACTACGAATTGGTACTTTGGTTTTAACCAGTTAATTAAGGTTAATAAAAACTAGCGATCGCATATAATTATGTAACTGTATTTTTCTGCTCTAAACTATCAGTAACTGTATCAAACCTTAATTTTTACGTTGAAAGAGAATCTGCAAGGATTGGTCTCAAAGCCTTGTAAATACTGCCTTGTAAATTTTAGGACGGGTCTAAGGAGAAACCTGGACATTTGAAATTTAAGGCACTTTTCTTTTTAAGATATCTCCTAAGTCATACCTCGAATAAAGCTGATTTGAGTAACTCTATTGTTGATTTCAATTATTGTTACTCATTAAACTTGTTTTAATACTCAGTGTTATCTTTGAGATGTTAATCATAACAAGTGTAATTAACTGTACAAAATGCAATATAAATCTACTTTATTTTTAATGTTACTCTTCGCAGGTACAATCTTTACTAGCTGTGCTAGTTCTACAACTGAATCAATAAAAATTTCAGAATCAGGAGAGGTATCAAGTGATACTTTTGTTGCACAACGAGTAAGTGACGCTAGCTCTAAACTAATTGAATCTCCACAAGCTGTAAAAGCATCTCGTCCAAAAACTCAACTAATCAAAAAAGCAGCCATGACTGCGATCGTTGACTCAGTGGAAGAAAGTATTGATGCTGTATTGGAAATTATTACTAAACAGCAAGGTGATTTAATTAAGTTAGAACAAAAACAGCCCAGAAATAATCGTACTCCCTACAAAGCATTAATTCAAATGCGAGTACCACAAAATTTATTAACATTAACTCTTGATGAATTAGCTAAATTAGGTACTGTACAAAGTCGTAATATTACGGCTCAAGATGTAAGTGACCGCTTAGTAGATATTCAAGCCAGACTCAATAATTTGCGCAAGACAGAAGCTAATTTGCAGAAACTTATTGATCGTGCAAAATCAGTAAAAGATATATTGAGTGTAACTCAAGAACTAAGTAAAGTAAGAGAGCAAATTGAGCGAATTGATGCTCAACTCAAAAACTTACAAAATCAGGTAGCTTATTCCACAATTACCTTAAATTTAGAAGCCGCAGTTGTTAACTCTAGTCCAAAACCCAATTTTGGTAGTCAAATAAAATCTACCTGGAATAACTCAAGTAATTCTGTTGTTGAATTTACAATTGGTTTACTCAAAATAGGTATTTGGCTAGTTGCATACACCCCATATTTATTGATTATGCTTGCAGCTGCATATGGTATTAACAAATGGCGACGCAGTTCTAATAACTTAAACTAAAGGCGAGAAAGGTTCTTGGGGAATTCTTTGCAAAAATTAAAACCCTTATCAAATCTGGATCAAGCACAATTTTTTTAATATTCACGAGAACAGGCGGTCAATTTTCTCTCGATCATAATCTAAAATCCATGCATTATGACTTTTATAAAGCTTTTGCAAAACATCTTTTTTTAAAGCAACTATATCCATGCCTCTATCATCATAAAGAAGCAAGACTAAACCTTTAGTATGATTGATAAAAAAGCATTCACCGCGTAATGAAGGTTGTCGCATTGAGCCAAAATCAGTGTTTATCAACGCCAATAATATATTTTTTGAATTTACGTCCTTCACTTTAAGGTTTGGGATAGTTACTCTACGCAAACACATGAGTTTACCATACAAGTCTTGGGAATATATTTCTCTATGCTTAGTAAACTTGATATTTCTATTCTTGATATTACTGACCTGCTTGAAGAGAAAATTCCCCTTTCTAATTTTATTTCGACCATGAGAGAAAATTTGATAAGCGATAGAAATATCATCATCTGGTGAAAAAGCGGACTCAAATATACTTACGGCTCTTGCAAAAGCTACATTAAAATATTCTTTGTTTAATATTCCTTTATCAAAGTCAGTCCAAATATCTACTTCAGCCGGACCAATCTCAAACCTTAGCCCAAAGGTATTGTTATAAAAAAGGGGTTGTTCTAGTTTTATCTCTTCACAGACCACAGAGTTAACCAGGAAATAAACAAGTATTAAGTATATTTAACAAGTATACAAAATAAGTAATCAAGAAAGTTGTTTTTCAACACTTGAAAAAGTAGAATAGCCAAAATTACAAATGATATTTCTTAGCTTTTCTACGTAATTAGACTTCATGTCTTTAGGAAGATTACTTACAAAATGCAAAATGTAGTCATTAACATCTTCTGACTCAAAATATTCATCTTCTTTATGATAATTCTCGAGATACAAGTAACCATCTTCAAAAGCTTGCTCAACGTCCTCAATTATTTTTATTATTAAATCTCCAATTTGCGAAGGAAATTTATCCCACAATCCTCTAATTTTTTCTAGCTGTTTTAATAATTCATGTTCAAACTCTTTGGGATTATACAATTTCTCCTCATCAGAAAGTAGAGTATTGATAGTTTTTGAAACTTCTTTTAAGAGATTAATCGCATCATCTTGACTGGCAAATTGGGTATTAACATTTTCAAAAAAACTTTTCGGTGCAAATTTTAATACCAACTCAATAAGCTCTTCTTTTGTAAGATTATTTAAGTAGCTTAAAGTTCTCTTTTTTAAGTTCGGTTTACTCATATTATTGCCTGTAGCTTATGTGAAACTTACAAATTAAACCAAGTAAAGATGTAGTGATAATAAACTATATATGGCCACAGGGTAACTACACACTTTGCTTATCTTCTAAAGAAGAAGACTTTGGTCAGAGATAAAAGATTTAGTTAAGATAGCCGTGAAAATGCATTGGAAACTGAATAGTCAGATAATGAATGATGGAATGGTCAATAGATAGTACTTCGGGTAAAAAGTTTGTAACTGTGCCAGACCTGTTGCCTGATAAACTTATTAAAGCAATGGATAATCCTCCTGGTTCATTTTTATTAGATCCTTATAGGAATTATCGTTTTTCTTCCACCAGACTACCGGAAATACTGGATAATCTTCACAAGGCAATATATGACCCTCGTCAAATCAATCGTCAAGAAGTTCTTGAACGTCTACACTTGAAGCAGTGGGAAGAATGGGCTTGTGGCGCATTACAATCTGCAGAGAATAAAGACATACTTCTAGTTACACTTTTGAAATTAGAAGATTTGTGTTCTTATGCACTAAGGGAAGGCAAAGACATATTAATTTTTGGTGATTGATCCACATTTTGAGTGACTACAAACTACCAGAAGTGACGCACAACCAATATTATTTTTTCTTTCCTCGATTCTTTCGACGAGATTCTTTCTGCATTTTTTTCTTTTTCTTCGCTTTACTTTTAGAAGTCTTTTTACCTGACCTGGAAAAACCTTCTATTCCTGTCAAATTATTGTTCAAATTTTTTGGCTGATTCTCCTCAAAACAAGCCCAATATCCGATTTCCGATATCGTATCTTTAATCAAAGAATAACGCTCATCTTCACGAAGCTCATTCAAATTTGCTTCTGAGCCTGCTTGGAGATTATCATTAAATTCATCCCTTCCGAAAAAGAATGGTTCGATTAAATCTTCATCAAAAGCTCGCTCAATATACTCCTTAAGTTCTTCAGGACAAAGTATAGAACTGTTAATTACTAACTCTGTCCAAAATACATATTCCCCTTCCCATTCAAGATCAGTTTTAGAATCTTTAGTTGCAAACACAGTTAAGAAAAGTTTCTCAAAATATTCTATAACTTCTTCCAGAGGAATAATTTCTTGAACTACCAAAATAACTAAAGTTCTAATAGCAGCACTTCTGGTAAATTGGTCAACTTCTTGCTTTTCTATCAGTTGTTTGATCGGTTCAATATTTCCATCACTTACCCCAAGCTAGTATTTTGCCTAAACCCTCAGTTACTACATCTCCTGTTACTTCTAATGGCAGTTCTCCCGGTACTGAGAAAAAATCAATTATGAGAGGATAAGCCTTTGGTTCTCTAAATTGTGCTAGTAAAAATAAAGCATAAATATGTAAAAAATAGTCGGATTTATTAAATAAATCCTCCAAATTATCTTTACATTCTGATAAAACATCTAACAAAAAAGGAGTAATTGCTTCCTTTGATTCAATAGCTCTTTCTAAAGCTTCACGAGGAAATTTTCCAGTATTATTTTCTAATTCTGATAAAATCTCTTTTACTTCCATATTCTTAAAATTCCTTTGACGAGAATACGAACAATAGTTTAACTAGTATAAATTTTTGCTATAATTTTAAATTACCTAATTTCATCTAGTCACATATCTGATTTCTTTACACTTACACCTTTTTGAGAAATGGAACCAAATGCATCATGTAATCTCGTTTTCCGATGGGTACACCATCCATACGAAGAATGTCGTAAGCCGTAACCATATGGAAGTAAAAGTTTGGAATCAGAAAGTCATTCACATAATCTCTACCAAACATCTCGATGTAAAGACCCTCACCTAAGTCAACGCGGGTAAACTCACGCCCGCTTTTTATCTCCAACATTAATGTATCCAAGAAGCCCCTTAGTATTTGCTATATGTTCGTATGCCTGCACAAGAGATGTAACTTCTGGATTTAAATTATCCATCGGTTTACTATCACACCACAAAGCAAAGTTACGGGGTTGATTGCAAGTAAAAGCGATCTGTGTACCAAAGGGAAGCATATCAGCCACAATCCGCTTGTGAAGAAACGACTCACTACCACTAAAATGAGTCTGGGCTAACTTTAGAATATGCTCAAGAGTTGTTAGACGACTTTGGAAGATTGTTTTGATTGAATCTATATTTTGATTCTGCATTTTGTGATCTCTCTTATCAACAGTATTTATAAAAAACTATCTCATACACTTACAAAAAAAATATAGCTTGATAATATCTTTCTAGCTTCCTACGGCTACCCTTGCTTTTTGCTGTGAAAAATACCGGAGTAAAAATCTCATAATCTACACTGTGGGCAAACTTGATTTTGATCATTAATAATAAAAACTTGAAAGTCAACACCCTCAAGGAATCTAGACGTTTCAAAAGTAGAATTAGCATTACCTTTTGTGGAATAACCAATCCACCATCAAGATAATCGAAACCAATTGAACTGTTCTTTCGTTCAAAGTATTAATTCAAACGTTAGATTTACACCTGACTGATTATTTACAAGACTTACAGTAATTGAAGACCACAAATCGTAGTATATTCAAACACTGTAAATACTAGTATAAAAACTAATTATGCAAATAGCTGCCAACTTCATATTTGTGTTTTCTCAACTTTTTAAGAGCACGTTGCTGTATTTGTCTTATGCGCTCGCGACTCAATCCTAAACGTTCTCCAATTTGGGATAAAGTTAGTTCATCTCCATCCGTTAAACCAAAGCGCAGAGTTATAATTTCTTGTTCTTGAGGAGTTAGTTCTGACAGAAGTTTCTTAATATTTTCACGCAGAAGCTCTGCTTCAACATAAGACTCGCTGCTAAAACTTTCACATTTAAGCATATCTTTTAATTCAGTATCTCTATCTTCACCAATTCGCATATCCAAAGACTTCGGTTTACGAATCAATCTCAAACATTCTCGAATCTGTTCTGTAGATAAAGATAATGCTTGAGCGATCTGTGCCACATTTGGCGCATAACCCAGTTCCTGAGACAACTCTGCTTGAACACGCTTAATTTTGTTAAGTTTCTCGGTCATGTGAACTGGTAAACGTACAGTGCGTGCTTTTTCTGCAATACCTCTTGTAATACCCTGACGAATCCACCAGTAAGCATAAGTTGAAAATTTGTAGCCTTTGGTTGGATCAAATTTTTCTACTCCTCGTTCCAAACCCAGAGAACCTTCCTGGATTAAATCCAGAAATTCCATGTCTCTATCCTGATATTTCTTGGCAACGTGCACTACAAGCCTTAAATTACTCTCCATCATTTTTCGCTTTGCTATCTGACCTTGCTGAAGTTGTTTTGATAGCATTTCTTGACTGAGTTGCATTTTGTTAGCCCACTCGCCAATTGTTGGTTCACGATCTAATTGCGCCTTCAGCTTTTCTTTGGTCTCAAGCAAAGTAAGCATCTGCTGAATTTTCTTGCCGTATTGAATTTCTTGTTCAGCATTTAAGATTGGAAAACGTCCGATCTCGCGAAGAAAGGTTCCAATAATATCACGGGAAGACTTAGGTTTTTTCTGTTGTTCGTTGTTATTTTTAACCTTTGTTGCATTCATTTAAATTTCCTCCGTCAACACCCTTATTAATGAGTAAATTAAAGTTATAAAAATTCCAGAATAAATAAATATCTTAAAAGTAAGTCATAAAATTTTTCGTTTAAATGATTTATCACAATACCATAAATTAAACATTCTTGTATTTGTTGAGGGTAACAGTACCAAACCCTTGCCAAATGAAGGTTATTCCCAATGATATAATTCAGAGGGCAACACTGCATATTGGATTCTATCTACGGTTATATTGCAAAAATAGAATTAAAATGTAGTTAGAAAACATTAATAATTTCAGTGATAGTATTCCCAACAAAAGTCACACAGTGAGGTCAATCAGACTCTTACATTATTCACATTTGTTGAAACCAGTTTTATAATTGTTAAATTATTTCTTGAGAGGCGAAATATGCTGTTTTCTGCAATTGGGGTTTTAGCTGGTAATATCACTCAAAAAGATGACAAGCTATTTATTTCTATACAAGATAAAGAATATCCTTTGTTTTACAGCAAGTATGACTCCAAAAAAATAAATCAATCCCTTACAAGTAATTCCTCTACACAACAGCGTATCTCTGTTTACCCAAAAATATCACACTCTAATAAAAAAGATAAAGTACATACTATAAAGTTTCGTTTGCTGAAATTTGAGCCAGAAATATCTAATACTGTTACCAAAGGTATTTTGCAGACTTTTGAACCCAACGAGTTTAAAATTTTTGGCTTATGGCAATTTCTTCAACAATGTCAAACTCCTGTTATTTCTGTTTATAGAAATTTTGATCAATACCGCTTCAAAGAATTAGAAAAACTCGAACCAAAACAACAAACTAAACGCATTTCTCCTTCTCATTTACCTGTAATGTGGGAAAATCCACCTGTCCAACCAGTCAAATTAAACTCCAAACAACAACATCCATATTTTGTCCAAGTAAAAGCTAAATTTAATCCGACAACAGATATATTTGAGTTTGATAGTTTATTATCTGAGCCAACAAAGGAATGTCCAGAATATTTTAAGCCTAACTATAAAAAAACAAAGTCTAAGGAAGAATCTAAAACTAATCATGAAGAGCGTTCTGTTTCCACTGCTGCATAATTATTTTTGAATGCATAAATAAATAATTAACAGCAAAAAATGACCCCAGACTTTTAATAGTCTGGGGTTAATTCTATTTTTTCACACATCAAAAAATTTAATTTCCAGGAAATCCTCTTCTGGTTGCCAGTCTCAACACTTTATCCTGGAAGCACTTCAGCATTTTTGAACTTTGTTTAGTTGCCACTTATTTTTGTAGCTTTTAAATTTCAACGAGAATAAGCCAAATTCTGACTATTTCTGGAATCTCTGCATCTCTTAGTGTTCTTAGGTGCATTTACATGTTGTTTCTTCCAATTTGCTTTGATTCCTGAGATAAAGCTTGTTGCCTTGGTATTTTTGGCTTGCAGAAATTCCTCAACTGCCAACCAAGTACTTTTACAGCGGAAGTCTGCATTGGCACAATTGTAACCAATTTTACTCAAATTTGATTTTAATTGGACAAGGTTTTGCGCTCTTGCTAGCTTTAATGCAGATTCCTTGATTTCTTGTAGTTTTCTTGGACTTGTTTCTTTGGATGAATTTTTTACGTATAAATTTGGTAAACTTTTGGAAGACGCGCGGCTGCGCCACGAATGGCTTTAATTTCTTGGTTCTCATTTTATTGAAGAGACGTAACTGTGGCGTTAATTTGATACTACCACAGTTATTGCAACTTAACCAAAATGCCAGTCTTTATACAGGGAAAGGTTAGTCTTGAGGACGCCTCTATCTACTGCATTCGCAAGAGCATCTACAGCATCAGCTAAATTCATGTCACCCGTCTTGTGTGAAGAGGCACACAAGGCGTTCCATTGAAGTTCACTTTGTAAACTTTCCATCTGCTGGAGGATTTCTGCTAACTGCGATTCAAATTCTTGGTTGTTCATTTCATACCTCAAAATCAAATATACCTTGCACGCCATGTATATCCAGCTTTTCTGGATCGACCAAATTCTGTTTTATCTTTTCTAGCCTATTTGCTGCTCCATCAAAAGTTTTGTAGAGTTTCGCATTTTCTATCCCTTTCTGCGGCTTGTTTTGTTTGCCCCAGTACCATAGATCATTTCCGTCAAACCAAAACGCCCCGTAGAAATAATTTTCTGTATCCATATTTCAAAATTTTCAGGTCAAACTGTGTTTACGTAAGCGTTGCAGCAACGCTTACAGGCAATTCTATAATTAAACTATTTTGTTAACTTGACAGTTAACAGCAGGCACAAGGAACTCAGAAGCATAAACAGAAGCATAGGTTTCCCAACTGTCATTATCAGCAACTTTAACAAGTAAAAAACCATATGAACTCGCATCAAAATTGCAATGATTAGCAACAGCTTGAATGTCTTGAGAATCAGTAACGAGAAGAATGTTTTCGCCTGCTTGAAAATCACCTACAGTATAATTTTTCATTTTTCTGATTCGCCTTTAAATATTGCTGTAAGAAGTAATACTTATTTCAATCTGTAAACTGGAAAGTCAACAACAGGAACGAAATATTCTTCAGAATAAATTATTGATTCGTTATTGCTGACTAAAAGAAAGCCTTTTCCTTTAGGATCAAAGTCGTGCTTTGTTGCGATCGCTTTAATTCTGTCATAACCATTAATCAGACTAAACTCTTTATCGTGCATGAAGTCACGGACGATGTTTTTAACTTCTGGTGCAGCCATTTGTTGATTATTCAATTACTAGGTTCAACTCAAATTCTTGATAGTCTATCTTTTCAAATATCTTTTATGATGTGTAATCCCAGCGTCGAAAACAATGGAACCGTCATCAGCATGACACTGGATCAATTTGCGGAACTTCTTCTGGATGAAGCCACACAGAAAATCCGTCTTTTTCTCTTGCTTTTAGGTTTTCGCGTTTGGGAGGAATCACAACTTCTAGATCACTTATAGAGACTTCAGCTTTATATCTCTCGGGCAATTCTTCAGCAAGATTTATTTCTTTACCGGTCTTCTGATCAACCAATGCAAACTCAAAATTAGTCTCTCGACTACTGTTTTTGACCTCGTAGTCAACTATCTTCGCTTTGAAAGTCGCTTCACTGGGAGTTTTTTTGTTGTATTCGAACATTTCTCTACGCTAATAAATAGTAAATGGCTCACAAAATGTTGATGAACATATTGTGTTCATCAACTATAAAAAAACTGATTTGCAGTTTACGAAATCGCTTTGAGTAGCTCTAACTGGCTGAGAAAACTGCCTTCTTCTTTCCACTTAGAAAACTCTCTGATAGCTTCGACATGAGTAAAATTTCCTGTACCGTCAGCTTTATCTACTTTTGTAGTCATAATTTTTAAAGCCTCAAAACGTGTCAATGGTGCATCTTTCCAGAGGTCGTGAGAGTGGAGATAATGCACCCAAAAGCTTTGCCCTTTCTTGGCTTCTTGATGGATGAGTTTCTTGTGTAGAACCAATCACGCGAGTCACATGGGAACCGGGGAATTTAAAGTGTTTCTTCTTCATGTCTTGAAATATCAAAAATTATTGTAGTCATGTCTGCTTTGAGGTACTTTAAAAGCTAACGATCGCCATAGAAATGCAATATTTTTTCCCATTGCTTTCTGATATACGATTCACGAGAAAAGTCGTCAAAAACAAAGCTTTGATCATCAAGATTACTAGTAACACTGAAATCAACTGATTTCTCCTACTTTTTCTTTCATCAGCTAACTCCGCTTGAGTTCGTTTTGGAAGACTAGAAATTTGACTTTTTTTATCTCTGAATTCTGCTATGACGACAATTGGTGGTTGCTGTTTCATTTTAAAAATTACATGTAAGCGTTGCTGCAACGCAAACATTAACTGAAAATATTTGTCAATTTCTGTTTTGCTTATTTTTAAGTGCAGCAACATCGTCATCGTACCACTTAGACAATAGTTCAGGGTGTCTCACCCATTCACCTTTTGGCAAGCCTTCTAGTTCATTTCTAGCATTGGCAGTTCTGACTAATTTTTCTACGGCACGAGACAAGCGCGCCTTTAACTCTTCGCCCATGAGAATCTCCTTATTTTTCAGTTTCCTTGGTTTCTAGTAATGGCAGCTTGATGTCTCAATCCAGCTGCACTGGTTTTTAAGTCCTCCGACACCATTCGAGCTTCTTTACTTCCGAGTTGGAGCTTTAGCTCCTCAAGCATTCGTGGCTCAAAGCCTTCTACCATCTTGGCTTTTCGTTCAAGACAATATGCTTCAAAATTATTTTTGAGTCGGTCTACAAAACTCATTGAAATATCCTATTTTTTTAAATGACAATTTCTGAGATATTCTCCCATTTCTGGGGTATAGCCGGTGTGCTCTAAATAGATCTGAAAATCTCTGTTGTATTCGGGACTAGAACCTGAAGCCCAACGAATCACAGATTGGTCTGAAACTTCTTTTATTGCTTCTTCTGGAGTTAAGTCTCTGAAAACTCCCTGGCTAGCGCACTCAGCTAAGTCATCTCTAGCCCATGCAATCATGTTTGCATCTATATTCTCTGGCAACATTTAACTTTTTTCCTGTTTTATAAATATTGTGATTTAATGCACAAAGATATCAAAAATTACCGTAATCAAAAGCAACAGACTGACTTTTAAATTAACCAAATGTTGGAAACGACATCGCCTGAGGGGCATTTTTTTATTAATCCAAGGTGAATTCGTATTGAAAAATACTGTTGATAATTTCATCTGGAACTCCTTGGTTGTAATTTATTTGTTCATCAGTTTTTCTGGCAGGACACCCCATCCTTGCCCGCACTACGTGAACAACCATTAGGTAGGTTGGGGAGGAATGCCAGCCAACTCAACCAGTAATGTTTACAATAAGTCCGCTGCTTCTCTTTAACAGCTTGGTCTTGCGGACAGAGAATTGACCAAGCCGCTTCCAGTCAGCATTGCTGACAGAAACTTGTGTTTTAGTGTCGCCACTCACCCAACCTCTAACCGTTTTATAGCTGCATATCAGATAATTTGATATTCGTCAGTTTCAGAATGCCAGATTGCTTTTTCTTTACTACTCAAAGCATCATCAATTATCTCACCAGCAAGATAATAACCAGCTTTAGGATCATGGGACAAAATCTCCCAAACTTCTGCTGTTACAGTATCTCTAACTCTTTCGTCAACGTGAAAGATGTTTGATGTATCGTAGTTAGTCTCTTTCATTTAAATTTTCTAGCACGGATAATAATTGATTGTTGGGAATTGTCACCTCTTGCATTAAAGTCAAACCATGAGTCAGACTTACATTACCCAATGAATGCTTTTTCATTACCGCTTTGATTGCTTCGCGATCAACACTGTCAATACTTATTCCTCCACATGTAATATTTGCTTCTAATCCTTCACTACGAAATTTTTTGATAATTTTACAAGCTTCTGAATAGCTCCAAGGTCCTGAAATATTCATGTTTTCCTCGCTAATATTAAGTCGAATTTCACAGAAAATTGAACTGTAAACGGTGCAGCAACTCCAGCAGATTGGCTCAATCAGCAAAATCGATTTCTGAATACCAATCTTGTGCATTTAAAGCTTCCGGAGTTTTGGATTTAATAGCGTCGTAAAACTCAGAATCGCTAACCTGTTCTGCATGCCGCACCCTCAAAACTCTTTGATATCCATCTGGATGTTTCGGACAACCTTTAATCCGATCGATACATCCTGGATTATATTCGTACTTAAGGCTGCCATCATCTGCAATTGAGAACAACTTCCATCCATTAACTTTTTCAAATGTCATTTAAAATACCTCACACTTTGTTTCTATTGGTCTGAAGTCTTCCCAGCGAATGACCCAGACTATTTGATTATCGTCACCATTACTGAACTGGTTAATGTAATCTTGGGCAGTTTCCCAAAACCCACCTTCCAGAAGAACATCGCTTTCTGGCATATCTTGCAGATACTCCAAGTAAGGTTCACAGGTTAATTTAAAAGTACCGATTTTCTGAGCACCCCCAACAAAAGGGGCGTTTGACCAAGCGTCGTGGATAATTCGACCTTCCTTATAAGCCTTGATCCAAGTGGCAGCGTGCTTGCTTGACCAAAAACGGCGAGAAACAGTTTTTAAACCCGTGTAGAGCGGATCAGGAACACCACGTTCTCTCGCTAATTTTGATGTAAGCGAAAAAGATAGGATCATCTTTTAATCTCTGGAGACTTAAGTAATTCTGACGAAGAAATTAATTTTGTGTGAACAGAAGACTCTCCTGGAAGCCTTAACTCATCTGGAATATTGACTTGCACTCTATACATTTTTTGACCACAAAAATATAGAGATTCCAACTACATGCTGCTGATATGGACTTGGATGAATGTACGCATTCGCATGAACAAAATTATTTTGCATTTTGTACCTAAAATATCGATATATTTACAAAATTCTCTCCAACTCAGTATCTAGATAAGGCATGAATTTCTTAGACGCGCGGCACAAGCGCGTAGCGTGCTGTAGGCATTGCGCCACGAACAGAAGAATAAACTTCCTTATATTCTCCGTCACCAACATTAACTATCAAAAAGCCGCAGTCATGTTGCTTGATACCTATATGTTCTATGACCGCATCCATATCTTGGGAATCTTGAAGCAATTGATATTGCTCACCTTGCAAATCTCTAGCGTAATGATTCATTGTTTAAAATCCTCAAAATGCAGAATTATTTACGTTTAGACCAAAGGTTTTTTAGTTCCCATTCTTCATAATAACTATCCCAAACTTTCTGAGCCTTGATTTTCCCACGAGTCTCTATAGCTACTTTTTGAGATGAAGATTGAGCAAATTTTACTTCAAGCTCAGTTTCTTGAATAACCTCCTCAAAGGCTGCATCAGCCTCATAATCTCTTGCCTCGCCTTTGGTCATAGGACCATATGAGGTCACAATAATTTCGTTCTGCCATGAGGTCATATTCGTCTCTCCCTAATATTTTAATTTTTTGAATCAGAAGTTACGTAGTTTACAATTGCAACTCTATCGACAAGTGCCTTGCATAAAATATGGACAAAACTGCCAGCCCTTATCAGTTATATGTTTTAACCAATAATTTATTGGCAGCTAAGATTCTCTTTAATCGTTTTTAAATCCTTTGAAATTTTCTGGCAAGGGACTGGGAATGAAAGGAATTTCGCTTTCATGCTTTCTATGACTCTCCCAACATGCAGCAGAATATTGTGTGTACAGAATTATTGTTTGGTGTAATTTTTTGTTTGGGTCGAGGAGTTCTATCTGTGCGATATTGTTTAACTCATCGACAAGTAATTCAAGGTGATCTTTGGTCATTTTTAGATACAAAAAAACTTGATTGTGACGCAGCTGTAAACGTTGCTGCAACGCAAGCATTTTGTTAGCGGCAGGGGGAATTAATCTACTTCCAGATAATAAGTAAAGCTATCCCAGCAATTTATTCGCTCCATAATTGCATGATGAAGTGGATTTATGCTGGGACTTTCCAACATTTCTTCAGAAGCTATATTAAAAGCTTCTTGCATATTTTCTGCGACATATTTTATTTTTCTTTGAGCATTTCCAGATAAATAATTCCTTTTTCGCTCAACCAAATCCTCAAGTTCTTTTAGCTCTTCTTTTGAAGGATATTGCGGCATTTTTACAATGTCTCCTTGTTTTATTTTTCATATTTACTCCTTTTTTTAACTGCCATTACTCCCAAGGATTCTCTTGGAACATGGGGTCTACCTTAATTGTTCTAGTCACTAATTCTTCCAAATTCTTGCAAGTATCAATAATTATCTTCTCTCCAAAAAAAGCAGCATAAGTATCTTCATCTATTTGAGCGAATCGGACATTTTGATAAGGAGCTATTTGTTGATTTATTTTCCGAATTTCATCATTTCTATCAACCATATTATTTTTAGCCTTTTTAACGAACAAATATTACCTGTACAGACTCCGAATCTAAATCAAAGTATTTTAGGAATTTTTCTGCATCCTCCTTAGTTTTAAATTTTTGACTCTCCAGACTATCAGGCGTGAATTCACCATTAAAGTCTAGGTAATTCATGTTTATCTCATGGTCGTCAAACCTTATGTCAGAGATTACATAAAAATTAGAACTTTCCATTTATTTTCCTCCTGAAAACATTATTTGATTTAAATATTTTTGAGTCTTTGGGAATAAGTTTGCAAATATATTGTTTAATAATACAACTATGAAAATTCAGTTATTTCCAGCAGTAAAATAATTTTTCCCTCATTTATATTATTTATATTTTCATGAAAATCAAGTTTATAACTAATAAAATTAATGCAGTAAAACCATAGACTTAATTAACAGTAATAAAAAAATAGTAGAGAACTAAATAAGCTGTTGACACCGTCAAAAAGTTTGTTGCCTCTTGTTGACGTCAACAAGGGGCAACAAACAGGTCAACAAGGAAGTCAACAGGGTCGAAAGCTTACATAGAAGGGGTTTCATTGCTTAAGTCAACAGGAACAACAAAGTCAACAAGTTTAAGGCAACAGGGGCAACAAGGGGTAAACAGGGCATTTTAATCTTTTTTTTATTCCTGTTGACTTTGTTGCCATCGTTTATTTAATAACCAATGAAAGTGAAACCATTCTCTAAATCACCTTCTAATTGACCCCCTTCTTTAAATGCGAGCAACTCATTTTTGATATACTCGATTCCTGGGTATTCTACTTTTTTTTGTTCCCAATGTCTCGAATTTCTGACTGTTTTTGGGGTAATAATCCCTCGACTATTTTCAATGATTCCTTGAACTATATTTTGAACTGCATCTATATAGTCGTCATTATTTAAGTCCTTAGCTAAAAAATTATCTTCATCAGAATTATCTTCAACTCTAGAATTATCAGACTCATCCTTATTGACTGATTCGTCGGATGAATTATCAGCCTTAAAGCTGTCTTCGAGATGCTGTATTACGTCTTCTTCCTCTTTTTCAACTGGACGAGGTTTGGTGCTATTAGAATCAGTGGATGATTCATTTTTAGGTTGTATTTGAGTTGGATTATTATTACCAATAAATTTTCCAGAATCCCTATCAAAACCACTAAGATTTTCTAACTTAGGCATTGGGAACCAATCGGTAAAAGTACCATGATATATGACTCTTCCCACTGGGGATTCTTTACACAAACTCTCAAATTGTTCAGCAGTTGGAACTTTTTCACGGGGTATTAATTTAGCACTCAGAATTTGTAGTGCTTCGCTAATTGATTCATCGCGAACAATAACAATTGGACAAAAGATTGCTTTATCACCGCCGTTTAATCCACAACCTTCCACATGGGCATTTTGCGCCATTCCCCAAACTCTTTTGCCACGAGAACCACCATTACAAGCATAGTTAGCAAGTTTTGTTTTTATGGCATTAAGTCTTTTCTTGCCTTTACCAACTAATTGGGCAGTTTTTAAAATTGTTGGTAATTCATTAATAACTAATAATTTAATGTCACTGTTAAGCTCATTTTCTTTGCAATAAATATCATAATGAGCTAAACAGCTATCAATGAAGTCTGTTGCGTCTGAGGCGCTGACGTTGTCGAAATCTTTGCGAAATAAGAAATCAACACTTTGGAAATACCCAGTTTCTTTGCTATCGTTTTTGGGATCTATAAAGAAAACTTTGGTTTTTGGATTCTTAGCCTTAAGTCTTGCTAAAGCATTACTGACAAAGAAATCTTTACCAGCCCCAGGCACACCGACAATCAAAGAATTTTTGCAAGGATGAGCCATATTTCCTGCTAAATCAGGGATTTTTCTCGTAAACTTAATTTCTTGTGGGGCTTGTTGAGTTATGGTAGTTCCTCCTCTGGATTGAGTTGATGTACCACCACTCCTCAATAAACTCAATTGCTCTGCATGAGATAAATCTGACTCATATTCAGACAAAAGTGGTTGTGCAGTACCCGGCATTAAGAGAGGGCGAGCATCTAGAAAATCTTGTGCTGCCAAGCTCAAATCATATTCTTCCTCAACAGCAAATTGTAATTCTGCCTGTACTGCCTCCTCCCCTACCTGGCGCAGATACTGGCGGAAATTATCCCCATCCAGAAGATGTGCGATCGCGCCATAATCCACAACAGCTTTAATATCCCTTTGCTTCCGTTTAATACCTGCAATCGCCTCATAAATCAGGTATCCACCTGCTGCGGCTCCTACTAAGGGTGAGGCATAAGCGGATAGAACAAGTCCTAAAACTATTCCCCCCACCATCTTTTTAGAAGCGCCCGTCTCCATCGCTTCTTTTAATGCAATTTCGCTCCATTCTTCTGGCGATCGCTGCATACGACTCGGATCAAACCGTGACACACGACTAACTCCTTGAATTTACAGAGCAACCACAGGATTCGACCCTGTACCATCACGGCTTTTTGGAAATCCCAATAAATAAAATCTCCAACCGTTCCTTGTTCACTGCGTGAACAAGGGCCAGCAGTTTTTGGTTTTACCCAATATATATTTATACGGTTGGAGATTTTATAAATTTGAAGTCCCTTGGTTGCCAAAAATTAATTGCTGGACTGACGCATAAAATACATTAACTTGCCAACAAAAATAATCCCCAAAATGATTGTTTCAACGGCGAACAATATAATCAGATTTAGCCCAATGGCATCCCAATCTAACCTGCTATATTGACCAGTTGCGATTACTGTAACCAGGTCAAAAATGGTTCCATTAAGAACTGGAGGGTTGATTATGCAACAAAGAAATAAATCCAACAAGTATGCGAACGCCATAATCAGAAGCAGATTGCTCAAAACCTCTGTAGGAAGTCTGTTGGCAGCACGCTTAGCTATTTTGAGGGCGAAATCATCGCCGTCCTTGACTTGATACTTTTGGGCGCTGTCAGCTTGTTGGATGAATGCCTTCAAGAAAAGACCATGACCCAAGAGAATCAGGGGCAAAACTTCAGGAATTTGGAAACAAGCCCAAAGAACAGCTCCTACACCAAAAGTGAATACCTGCGATATTGCAGCAAATATGGGTCCAATTACCCAAATATTTGATAAAAACTCCCATAAATCAAAGTATTGGACCTGACCAGTTAAGTACCTCACCATTTTTTCGTAGGGTGAGATATTCAGATAAGCTGCCCATCCCAATGCCCCGTATAGACACCAATAAAGCGTAGTCAAGTACCAGGGAGCTTTAGCTCTCCTACGACCAGAAGAAGAAGATTTTCCCCAATTACCTGCTCTCATTGCTACCCCCATTTTTATAGGAAACATCGCCTACTACTGGCATTGAATATTGCTGTCTACGGAATCTTTTTGTACGTCTGGCTACTAAATCCCTATTACCAGTAAAGGCGACTGCACTAACACGCCCTTCTTCGTTCAAGACACCAGTTACGCCAAAGGCATCGCATACAACCGTGCCCCTCACCAAAGGTGCGCCACTAATCCGATCTGTTATTAATTGATCCTTTTTTAACCCCACGAAGTAATGACGTCCTCGACGCCGAACTTTACCCACAACGGGAAGACACTTCTCATAGCGTTGTTCTGCTATTTTGGCTTCTCTTTTCTCATCTGCCCTTTGTCGCTCTAATCTACTCAAGCGATCGTTACTAGCACTAACCTCTGCCTTAACTCGATTAGTCATGGCGATATTGTTGGCAATATCATCACGACTCACAAACAAGCCGACAACACACACTGTACCAAACACGATTTTGATGCCGTGTTTTTTCCATACACGATTTTTCCTCATCTTTTTTTATTTAGAAAACACTGCATTTTTTATTTTGAGAGCTAAATCCAATTGGTATACAAACGTAACAATCAATACTGTATTGCAAGTACAATCCCCACCAACCCAGTCTATTTTTACTTTTTGTATTTTTCGTTACAAAAAGCCGTAAACGTTGCTGCAACGCTAGCACTAACTAAAATTAAACCAAAATTCATATAAACTGCTAACGCTGGTGCAACGATAAGCTCTACAAACTCTGTGGTTAAAGTCTTTTAGGTGCAACGCATAACATTCATGTAGCATAAATGTTTACTCAATTAAGTCAAGAATTTAACCAGGTAAAAACTCAGCTAATCCATTCACTGCCCACTCCAAACCAGAATTCAGTTTGTCGAAAGGTGTAATAAAAGTTGCATTCAAAATTCGCCCCAACATTTTTCTTTTACTCCCGCTTAACTTATACGATAATTTGTTGATTGCCTTACGTCCCAAGGGACTTGAATTAATAAACTTTAGTAATTCCACACACTCGAAGTATGTGGAATCATGAATGTTTCTTACTATGTGATTTGGCACCAAAGCTGGTGCAGTAACTGCCAGTTCCACAAGTAGAAGTCTTAATTCCCACTCCCTCCTACTACTCGCTGATAATATTTTTTTGATTTTTCAACCACATTTTGAGCATCATCTCGCAGTCCTTGTAATTCTGCTAAAAGTTGCTGGTTGTCATCCGCCAAAGAATTTGCCCAATCTTGACGTTGTTTTTGATTATTTACTCGTTGTTGATTAGTTTGCTGTGTAACCAATTTGGCATAATTTAACCACGCACTAGTTCGACCTTGTTGAAAAGCGGCTATTTCCTCAAAGCCACTTTGTACACCCTCTACCAAAATTTCATTTACTGATAAATCAGATATTGTTTGACGTACAGCAAGTTGTACATCATGTTGCTGTAAAGCTAAGTATTCTGGAGTTAACTCAAACCCTTGAGTTGGTGCTGTTGTTAACTTAGTCTGTCTTTTATCACGAATTTTTTCGTATTGCTCAACAAATTTATCTGCAATATCTGCTCTTACAGGAGTATCAACTGCCCAGTTAATATCGTCGTACTCTGCACGCAGAATATCCAATAAATTTTGGACATCTATTTCGATGAATTCTGCTAATTCTTCTACAGTAAAGTTAGTCATTGTCTATTTCCTTTAGGCTGATTGTGGTTTTACTTCATTGAAAACTGTCATTATTTGATCGAATCTTTGTTTAGAAAACAAAGGACGATTATTACGAATGCATTGCTTCGTCATCTCAGCGTTGCAATAATAAGCCATTAGATTTCTTACCCGACTTATAGCCCAAACTTGATAAGGAGTTAGTGGTCTTGTTGTGTCCAGTCCTCCATTACTCATTTGTGGACATTCTTTTTTATAATCGGGAAGAATAAATGCTATTTTTGCAAGCTTTTGAATATATGCTCGCGAGCAATTAAGCATTTTAGATAGCTTTTCTCGCGAGATGTTGTAATCCATATAGATGGAATTATTTTCTAATAACGTATCTATTGTGTGTGCTTGAACTTGCATTTCAATTACTACATCATCGACTCAAAATTTTAATCAAAAGTCAAAACTTTCTCTATAAAAAATGGGGCAGTCTTCCCGTTACTGGGTCTTTGACCCAGTAACGGACGAGTTTCTACATTTAAAAACGAGAGCTTTTTTAAAAGACTGCCCCATTTCAATGCGCGCCTGCGGCGAATAGAAGTGGGCTCAGTAAGCGTTGCAGCCTCGTTTACGCTGAAACAAAAAAAATAAACTTTCAAGCATTGTCTCGGCTTTCGATCCAGTCAACGAATTTTCTGCGAGTTATTTGTTGATAGTTTTTTTCTTCTAAAAGAAATATTCTTAGATCTTGCACCAGCAGAAATTGATGTAATTGTATTACTCAGTAAAAAGCCATAACCCTTAATTTAGCGATATAATGTCATAAAAATTAGGTAGCGTTATCGAACGTATTTTGAATTTACCTGGGTTAATACCTAGAGGTGCAAGATCTGAGTATTCTCGCTTCATCATAGGTTCGGTTCACTATCAACAAAATTTCCACAAAATAAAGCAGAAACCGTTGATAACTATCAAGTCTATGTTTCTGCTTCTTGTTACCGAAATCCAAGTAATTTTGTGCTAGTACCAAATTCGGTTCGATGACTAATTTCCAGTTACGCCATGCTCCATTTCTACCAATACCTGACCTCAAATACCATTCTCTTCTGGTTAATTCACCGCTCCTAAACTTATTTTTCAGTACTTCTAGTACTTCTAGTATTTCCAGAACTTCCAGTTCAGACTTTGGTAATTTCTGCATCAGTAAAATAAATTCTTCAGGTAAGACAAGATTTTTCTTCACACCACAAAACATATAGCTTGTTAAAATTACTCAGAGATTGGTTCGTCATCCTCAGTTACTTGAAATGAGAAAGTATTAGGATCTATAGCACTATTATTCTTAGATTTGTATTTGGCATACCAATTCGCATGCTCTAGATCCAAGTTGAACCAAGCATTACCAAGGTCAGAGGTAACGCCACCATCCTTCGACAGATACCTTTCTTCATCACTGAACTCATCTCTGACAAATTTAATCCCGTAGGCTTTAAAAGACTTAGGCACTATAATTACCTCCTAATTCTTTGATTATTTCAATGGCCTTATTCTCCGGAACAGAACCGCTATACCTACTACCTACTTGAACCAGAAGCTCATAATCTACCAATGTGCTCAAAACAATACTTCGCTTATTTTTTGGTACGTGCTTTTGAATGAAACGGGTGCATTGGGTCGCGTTAAGCTGCTTCATCAGATACCTCAGAAGTCTCTTGATTCATAAGACGAACTGGCAAATCTTGAGCATCATTAATTAACTCACTCACCAGTTCTGCACCAGACATAAAAACTTCATAGATTGTGGGAGCACTCACCTCTTTTCCAGCAATCCTTACCTTATATTTGCGAGTCAAAATATCAAAACTAAAATCGCCACCAATTTTGGAGAAAAAATCAGTAGCGACTTGCACGCTTATTTTTGGATATGACATGTTATTTATTTAACCAGTTGTCCATTTCTTTAATTGCAGCTTTGTATTGACCTGATAAAGCTTGATATTGATGTTGAGAAATCGCACCATTTTTGAAAGCTGTATCAAGTTTTGTACAAACTTGCTCATATCCTCTTTTTCGTTGAGCTACAAAATTTATCTCATCCCGCTCAAGTTCCCTGAAGTCTTCACCCTCATAGCGTTTACCATCAACTTTTATCGCTGTTTCATAAGCTTTCTGACGTTCACGAGGCGACAAAGTTGGATCGAAAGCTTTATCAAGATTGTCCTCGATTTGGCAGTCTGGGTCTAACCTACGCACAACTGCAGCGCCTACAAAAGCTGCACCAGCTAATACTAACGGCAGCATTAATTTCCCCCTTTTAAAAACTTAGAAACATCCATCATTAGTTGGAAACGCTTATTACAACGATCAGCATAAGCAGGATTGTGCGGATAATTTCGAGCGCCTTCTTGAAATTGAGTTTCTGCTAGACTTTCAAAAAAATTACCGCGTTCGACTCGCTCCAATCGGCACTTGTAAGCGATATCCTCTTCCTTATCTTCTATCGAGATAAGAACATCACCAAAAACATCGCCTTGACTAGTTATGATTGGACGATGAATAGGGTAATCTTGTGCAAACTCAAAATTATTGGGCATAATCAAAAATCCCTAACGACAAATCCTCGCTGTCTCCACGCACTAGCATCTTCTTCTGGTATAGGCATCCTCTTGAATTCTGAATCAAAGACAGCACCACGTTGTGCTCCTGTGTACAACCAGTACTCGGCATCACTGGTGCTTTTCATCGCTTCCCATTTTTGAGAAACTGGTGCAAAACCGTTGGTATAATGACCATTTCTGTCTTTGAGATATACAACATCAACACGAGTCATTTGACTTAAAATTCCTCCTATTTAACATCCGTTTTAAGGCACTTGCGCTTTAAAAAGAAGCCGTCATAACCCAGATCTACGCTACACAACGAATAATCCCAAAACACGGCTGGTACCTTTTTTTTTGCGTCTCCCTAAAAAGCAAAATTCCTCGTAAGACTTTGATTAACAAGGGATTCAAAGATTTCAGATTTTTTATTGATTTACTGTTTTTTATTGTTACCTCCAAAATTTGAAATCGCAGTTGTCTGAGCTTCTGAATTATCGATTATTAGCTGTGCATCTTCTCTTGTACTACGGGGGTTTCATAAAAATTACTCAAATCTGCCCAGCCCTATTCAAATCTACTCATTAATACCACTGATTTTGGCTTGTGGCTTGGTGGGTATTTATACAGAAAGCCTTGATTGTAAACTAATCAAACCCACCAAGCCACAAGGGCTGGGCAGATTTGAGCAGGTTTTTCCAAGGGGGTAATTTTCAGAATTACTCCGTCATGAGGAACAACAAAGCGCTCAATTGCATAGAATTTATCAGACATCAATATCTCCTGAATACACAAAAGTTTTTATAGAAAATGCATGGCAAAGCCACAAACAGTTTTGAGAATTAAGCGCGAGAACGGCGCTCTACCAAGAATTGGGCTTTCTTGAAATCACCGTAATTGATATCTTCACGACTTACTTTAAAACCTTTAAATTCACCCTTTATCCTATCTTCGACCTTAGACATATCCCCTGCTGTCTTGCAGCCAAATTCTTTGTAATCATCAGGGTAGTAAGTGAATTGATATTCAGGCATCTTAAATCTCCTTTACTTGAAGATACGGAAGAGTTTTATCAATAATTTCCTGATCTACCTTACTCCGACCAAGATTTTTGAGGTAAGCATTATCGCGTCCAATCACTTGTGCTGCTTGATATGCCAGAGTCGGCGGACAACCGCTATTGAGAAAAACTTCCCATGCACCCTCATGAAACGCTGGATTGCTTGTATCAAAAGAGATTTCACTCATCCAAAATACCCCCTAGAATCATTCCCTCAGCCCTTTCTTGTATCTCGTTTAAATCGATTTTTCCATCGATAAATGCTTGGAGAATACTTACATGGGCAGCACCAATTTCTTGGATGTTTGGATAATTAAATCCATGAATATTTGAGTTAGATACTGCCCGACACAGAGCATCCTCTCGAATTTTTTGAGGATATTTTTCGTCTCCTGCAATGTTTAACTGTTTTTGGATATATGATTTATCTGGCATTATTCATCACCATCCATTTCAGATAGATCAAAAATTACAAATTTCTCAACTCCATTGACCGGCGTACCAACGATGAATTTACCTTCGAAAGCACCACCTGTATTTTTCGGTCGGAAATTTTCTACTTTTAAAGATTTATCTGGTTTTTCAGTTATTATTTCTAGATTTGCACCTTTACTCACAAGCACCAATGCTTGCTCTCTCGTCAAATTCGTTAGATCAAAATCATCCGTGTTCACAGCTTTAATACCTTATCCGTGACGACATACTCGACGATACCATCAGCTTCCGGAACTGCAAATATGCGCATATTTTGGTTGATACCGCCTTTATTCGTTGGTTGATAGTCGTGCATCCGAATTTTCCCGTCTTCTTTTTGGACGAAAAGACTCAACTCAGCACCGTTGGCAAATGCTTTAAGAGCTTGTTCTTTATCGAGTCTATCCAATCCTATAGACAAAATGTCAGTTGTTTTTTCCATTGTTTACACCTTTTTTAATAAAGAAAAACACGACACTCGGAGGAATATCGTGTTGAAGGCTAGGGTTCATATCAAATTACAGAAGTTTACTAAGGGTATTCACTTCCTCCAAAAGAATGTTTTTCGCTTCCCAAATACCGAATTTCATATCATTAAAATCTAATTTGAGTTCTGGAACTATGCCTAACTTTTCGTCAGTCATATTCAATACTTCTTGATAACCAGGCATTTCGCTTAAACTTTCCATTTCTTGATTGATTGCCCGTAATTTCTGAAGAATTGCCGTTTTTTGTTCTAACTCTTGATGCTTGTAGTCCATATTTTGTTTCTACGAGAAGAACATCCTTGAGAAGAAATCGAATTTTGCTTAGGGACTTCAAAGTAATAAAATATCCAGCCCTTGCGTTGCGCCGATAGGCGCAACGCTCAGCAGTCCTCGGTTTTACCCAAAATATATTTGATAGGGCTGGATATTTTATTTTTTGGATCTCTCTTATTTGAGTTCAACGATGATTCCCATGAACTTAATATACGGTCTATTTCTGCAAAGACTTCATCTAATCCTTCAAGACCTTTCTCAGCTTCCAAGGCTAGATCAAACAATTCACGTCTTTCCTTTTCGTTTATTTCCATATCTAAACCGGAACCCTCCTTGATTGTTTTGAAAATTGCGTTTCGAGAAAGCTTTGATATTTAGAGTTACTCATAGAGCTTAAATCTCTCGCTTCTCTTGGGTATCCGTTGCATCGCATTGCAGATACCGTAGCTTTTTGGTCGAGTAGATTGCAACTCAAACTCTGAACAAAACGCAAACCTTTAATCAAACGTTCTGAAAATATTATCGATTCCGGCAATTCAACTACCGGATACATTCGAGCCTTTCTTACAATTTTTTTGATTTCTACCGCACTTAAGTTATTGTTCATTTTTATATTTGGTTTTTATCTCCTCTACTTTTTTACGACAATCCTTAACAAACACGTCAGACTGGTTTAACTGTTCAAGAAGTGCTTTAGCAGCCTCACTTACTTCAGAAGAAAAAATTTTAGCCATTATTTTCAGTCCCAAAAAGAACGACAAACAAGTGACCAAAAGCCAGTTGCATATCAACAACTTGGCTGGGATACAGAAGCTTTAGTTCTTCCTGGAGTCTAAGAATTTCTTGAAGAGGAAGATTTACAACTTCTGTGATCTCACTATATCGCTCAAATATTTTTTGCTTTTGTTCTACCAGAGCATTGACAAAATCCTCTGGGGAGAATTCTTGTAGGCTCCAAACCAAACTTGCATAAGCTATCTGAGACATTGTTAGGTCAATTAGTGGAGTCTTTTTATTTATTGTCTTCATCAACTCTTTTTTTCTGACTCTTCGTGATACTTGTAAAAGCTCGTTGCTTGTTGAAAATATTTCATTACATTACGTTTTGGTGCTAATGGCGAACGACGAGTACGAACAATCGTAGCTGAATTTGATAAAGGTGTAATCCCATGCTGCTTTGCTTTTCGTACTATATTTTTAATTTCTCTTGCAGTTAACTTTTTCCCAGCCATAATCGTACTCTGTAAAAACATCAATGTTTAACTTGGCACAGTGCTTTATTGCTCTATACCTGCAAATTTCACAATGCTCTCCAATCAAAACCAAAGTTAATTGTTTTCCTGGATGATAAGCGCCATAAACTAATAATTGGCCTATTCCATGTTTCCAATTATGCGCAACCTTAACTTCTATCAAGCAGCTACTGGTCAAAACATCAATGCGCCCATCTGGGGTATTGACTTCTGTTTGACCATTTACTTTAATTGCTAGTTCACGGCAGAAACTAAGCTCAAACGTATTCTTACTTGATAGTGGAAGTATTCTTACTGGTTGAGACAAAGTACTAACTCTGCTTTTAAGCTTAGGCTTTACCTCACATTCTTTTTCTACTTTAAGCTTCGGTTTTGGTTTCGGTTTAGCCTTATTTTTAAGGATTGGCAATGGTTTTGGCTTAAATTTAGGATTAATCTTTGGTATTGGCAACAAACATGGTCTATTAGATTTTTCAGAAAGTGATTGACCATTTATGGCAAGCAATTCAACTTTGTTATATTTTCTTGAATACTCTACCCTACGTTGATAATCCTTAATTTCTGCTTGCGACTGCTCAATATGCTTTTGTTCCAACCAAAAAGGAGTTACTCTAGCTGGAATCATATCACCTCTACTTTTAACAAAAACATGGTAGCGGGGACTTAAACTATTTAGAAGAATTATCTTTCTTATTAATAATCAAAAACTCTTTACCCTTACTTAAAGGACTAAATTTCTCACATCCTAGAAAGTTAGGTCGTTCGCGTTCAATAAGACTTGCTGGCAAAGGCCCAATTCCGTGCTGCTTCCTTTTACGCAAAATTTTCGTGGCTTTTTTTGCAGTTATTTTTTGATTTGATCTCGACATTTCCAACCTCTCAAAAGTCGTTGATGATTGAGAAACTCAATTATCAACCTTGTCAAAATCAAAAAAAAAAAAAAGAAAAGCATCTTCACGACTCTAATAATCACACGACGGCGTACAAACTACCAAAGTCGTTACTTTCATTAAATTTTCAAGGTGCTTTGTCAATGCAGAGATACTGTAATTTTGCTGGAACATTTCTTGCAGCAATTTGTGTTTCTTTGCTCTTGACATTTTTAATGTAGCAATAGGTGATGCTGCTTGTCAACACCTTAATGTAAAAACATTTTTAGGTGATGGTATTTGGAGCCATTTGAAGACAAAAAGCAGCAAAAAAAGCTAGAATAAAGTAGCTTACAAAATCAAATACTCAAAAACATGGAGGTGCAAAATTCCTGGTCAACAAAATCCTAATCGCACAAGAATCACCATAACTATCGACAAAGCATTGGCGAGTTATCTGGAAGATTGGGCTGAAAGGGAAGACAGAAACAGTCGTGCTCAATGGGCAGCAGTAATAATAAAGCGAGCTATAGAGAAAGACAAAGCTGGCGAAATCGTAAACGGACATATGCTCGATGAGATCGAATTTGAACAAATCAAGAAATTCTTGGCTTTGTTATCAGGCGAGCACGATCGCAACGGAATAAGCTTTTCAGTAATTGCTGATTGCTTAGGTCTAGATCAAGATAAGCTCAATGAACTGTACTTAATGGTTTTATCCATGAGAGAAGTGGAGCAAATGATAAACAAACCACCACCAGGTTATAAATGGGGGTTGATTAAAACAAATGAAGAGAAGGTGAACCTATGACTGAAATAACATTGAATCAAAAAGAACTAGAGCAAGTACAAAAATTTTTCGCACTTTTAGATGGTAAAGAGAACCGAAACGGAATCAGTTTTGCCCTAATTGCTAAATGCTTGGATCTAGACGCAATAAAATTGAACGATCTTTACTTAAGAACACTACCTCAAAAAGAGGTACCAATTGCACCACCAGGTTTCAAGTGGAAATTAGTCAGAGAAATAGACGAGCAATAGCACAAAACGGTGGAAGCTACTACCTCTTCCACCGTTTATGTTTCTCGCCCATTAGAGCTAGACAATATTTTCTGTTACAAACAAAAATATTACTGGCTTCACAAAAACCAGCGGGTAATGTATGCTGAATTGTATCTATCCCCACAAAAAGGAGGAAAATAGTAAATAATCAGAAAAAATTACAACCGCATTGATTCTGAAAGTGTGACGATTTGGATTGGAGACCCGATGAAATCACACCTTAGAAAAAACACGGTTAATAGGGAAAGTTCCATAAAGACCCCTTAGGTCATAAAGAACTAAAAGCAATCCTGGTGCAACACAAATTTTTGTGCCTCACGCGGGACGAATGCTTTCGTGTCTTATGCTAACACGAAAGTGACAGTGTTGTATACCCTGCTGAAAACCGGGTCAGGCAGACAGCTTCAGGATTCTTGCCTTTGGAAAACGTGCGGCGTAGCCACGAACACTGAAAAACTTAGAAATTTTGAAACGAAATAAAAGCTGGAATTTCTGAGAAGGAAATGGGTTATCCTTCCGGCTCAACACATTGCTACATTCATGAAAATCATTCCTGTAAAAGGAAGATCCCAAATTCACGTGTGACCCGAAAGGGAAAACCACAAATTACAAAAAAGCAATTCGAATGTAACAATTCTTGAGAATAAAAGACAACTTTGGTGAAAAAAATTGCAAGATTAAGCAACTTAGATGTAAAAATTACAGCTTTAATCAATATAAGTACTGCATATCATCACTGATTTATTCTTGAGCCGTTGCGGATAACTCCGAATCAACAAAACCGGAGGAAACGATGAAATCACCGCAAACGACAATCAAAAACGAAAAAACCCCAACCGTTGGGCTGGGATCTAAAGTACCAAATATATTAGTAGGGGATTCCGAGAAAGCGAGGGCGATCTCGAAATATAAAATGAATGGGGAAGTTGATTTCCCTAAAAATGAGAAGAATAGTCAGGTTGAAAGTAAAGCATACTCTGTCCCAGAATTAGCAATACTCTGCACAAAAATTAACATTGTTGGAGGTGAGAAATGGTAAATTTCTTCAACTTCAACCAGTTCAGCAACTACGTCAGAGGCAAGTTCAAGCCCTACAAGAAGGGCGAAGTGTGTCCAATTTGCCAAAAACACTCTTCAAAATGCAGGAAATCAGACGCAAATCCAGACTTCAGATACTGCGGAAACGTAGATCTACGGTATGGAGACACAATCGGAGAGTGGAAATGCGTGGACAGAACCCGGAGGGGACATGGTCTAGCATTCGCACGGCGAGATAAAAACCGCTTTGGCTCGGACAGAGAGCGAGAAACCAGGCGACTACAGCATGAGCAACTGCTAGCGAAGATTGCAGCCAAAAAAAGGCAGGAAGAAGCGAAGAAATCATTTACAGTGGAAGTCGCACCATCTCTACCAGCAGAAGAGCGGCATGAATACTACCAAAAGATCCTGAAGGAACTAATTCTAGATTCCGAATCTCTCGAAGACTTGAAGCGACGTGGTTTCACTGAAGAACAGATTGAGAAATGTGGCTTCAAATCAATCAAAAGGAACCAAGCCTTAAAAAGAAAATACCCAAAAAATCTCCCAGGAATCAGTTGGAATCAAAAGATGTTGTTCGTGGGTGGTGCAGGAACCATCATCCCAGTACGCAATGCTGATGGCTACATAGTGGCGCTACAACTAAGGTTTCATAAACTGCTTGATGATAGTGGGCGCTACCGTTGGGTATCCACTCCTCAAACGGCAGTTCTTCAAACAAAAGAATTTGGAGAGTTACCACTGGCGATCTATATTCCCAGTTCCCTCAAAACTTTTAAGATTGTGTTCCCTGAAGGTACTGGTCACAAACCTTATTTGGCTGCAGAGAGATTGGGTGCTGTTGCGATAGGAGCAGCTGGAGGGCTGCATGGAAGCTCTCCAGAGACTCTGCTGGATGCTCTAGCAAAGATTAAATCTGCCCTCAAGGAAGTTGTCACAAACTTTAGTTCAGTTAAAGACTACCAAGGTAACTGGCTGAAAACCCAATTACATAAAAGCCTAGAACTTGGCTTGGCATCAGAAACAGACAGTAAAAAAGATACTGAAGAAATTAGGGATACAAAACTTCAAGAAATAGACCTGGCAGATGATAATTCCCAACTCAAGCACAAATTGTGCGATGAATTAGATAATGTTGCGTTTGAGGACAAGTCATTAGCTCAAGCATTGGATGATGTAAAAGCTAATGGCTTTTCTTTGGATCTTGAGATTGTACCAGATGCAGGTTTCGCATTAAACTCGCACGTTAAGCGCAATCTGAAGAACTTAGCCGAAATACTGGAAAACGTAGTCAAAGACGGAGAAGGTTACAACCCAATAATAGTTGCGGAGTGGAACCAGATTTGTAAAAACTGTGGAGATATAGACGAATTACCAGAACTGGGAGTTATTCGTCATTTGCAACTGGAGTCTTTCTACAATAAATATCAAACCGCATTTGAAGACCCCCAAGGCTATGAGAAGTGGGCGAAAGACCGAATAACACTAACTGCGGATATTGTACAGTATGAAAGATGGCTGACGATTCCCAAAGATATTGAGAAACAATGCGACATCTTGTTGATTCGGAAAGGACTTGGTGGTGGTAAGACACAAGGTTTAATCAACTTTCTTTTAACCCAAGCTGCAATCACCCTATTGATCGGCTATCGCAACACATTGCTCAATAATACGATCAAAAGATCCAACGAAGAAGGATTATCAGCCGCCCATATCAAGGCGGCCAAAGAATTTGAGCAAGTCATCAAAGGATTTAACAGCAAAATCAGAATCAACCTGACAGGGGAAGATTCCCTCACCAAACTTTGGGCTGGTTGCGCGGATAGTTTCCACAAGTTTAATGCCCTGATCGGGCATGTTGGTAAGTACTTTACCGCTCTCGATGAGATTGTTTCGGTACTCAACCACCTTAAAAGTGGTGGCACTTTGAAAAAGAGACAACAAAGTGCGATCGCATGGGTAACAGAGACAATTGAGAATTCAGCATTCTCAATCATGATGGACGCGAACCTCTCAGACAAGGAGGTGGAATTCATCAGAAAGCTATTTCCAGAAAAAAGAATTCTAGTATTGGACTCTATCCACGAAGTTTCACCTCGCACATTCCACTTTGTTGAAACTAAAAGTAAAAAAGATTATAGCCGTGGCTCTAACCATTTACCAGAACATCTAGTACAGATCGCAAGACAACACAAGCGAGTCCTGTGGTTGTCAGATTCTCAACGTTCTTGCGAAACTGCTAACGAGCTCTTCGTAAAAGAAGGGCACAAACATTTTAGACTAGACCGCAAAACTTCCAGTGATGAATTAGCCAAGTTGTTCCAGGAAGATCCACAAAATTTCATCGTCACAGAACAATTAGACTCTGCCAGCCTTAGTCCATCTGGGGAGTCAGGATTGTCGATCGCACTATTCGGTTACTTTGATGCGGTATTGTTTGATATTCGCGGCACTGTTGGAGTGAACACACTCACTCAGATGTCTGCAAGACTGAGAGATACTAAAGTTCCGATTTTCGTCGCATGCCCAGAATTTGTGAACTTTACCGAAAACATCTGTCCCCACGGAATACATAAACTCAACCAAGTTTTACTGGACAAAATATTATGGTCAATTGCTCAAGGCACTAAAGTAGAACCTGGATTAAGCGAAACTGAATTTGCAAAATTGGCACTATACGAGTTTGCAGAAAATGCCCTCAATGACCCCTGGTTCATTCAAAGTCTGCAGGACAGTAAACAGTTGGTTTATGAACACCAGAATCTAAAGCTGACTCTTAAGACCGCCTTATTGCAACAAGGTAATATCATCCATGATTTAATCGTTGAAATCAACGCCCAAACAGAAGGGGAATTCAAGGAAACCAAAGAAGTGATTGGCATGCGCCACGCCACCAAAGTTCATGGTTCAATCAGCATCGACATTGATACGGCGCAAATATTAAGTCAAACTGACCAGAGCTATGATGTTCAATGCCAGGTTGAGAAAGCATTTTTAATGCATCGTCTTCCTGGAATTGAGCATACCACTTCCTGGAGTCCCGAGTTCATCTACCAGATATCAGTGAAAAATCCACATTTTCTTGAAGGCCGCTGGCGACTTCACCAACTCCAAGATGAGGAACTGGCAAAAGCTGAGTTTATCAATAATAATAAGCACTCCTTCGAGGAAGGCTTTAACCCAATGGAAGTATGGAGTAACAAATCCACAAAACTCGAAGCATTACGGGAATTTGGAATCAAAGAATTGATTGATGGGCAGACATTTACAGCTTCCAGTACTCAAGCATTCGTAGATCGCTATTATAAAGAACAATCTTGGTTCAATTTAATTGAAATCTCCAGAGCAAAACAAACTCGTAACGAAAATGGAAAGCTTGCAAACACCAAATATGTCAAAGTAATGGCTGATAGGTTCCTAGGATTCTTTGGATTAGAAGCCAAGTCCAAGAAAGGTAAATATGAGAATTCTTATGCGATCGCTGTCCCTGAAGATTTCCAAGATTTCATCCAGGATATCGACAACTGCTACAAGGTAAGAGCTGAGAATGCGATCTCCAAAGCAGAAAAGATTTCCCTTACTGAGTTAGCTCAAACAGAAGAAGAACAGCGTAAGCAAGACATACAAGGGGATATAGAGCATCCAGCAGTATTAGAACAACCGATTATCTATCAAGAGACAGTATCAAATAATGCAAACTCCATCTACGGGGGTGAGTTACCTGTTAATTATATAGAAGAAGAAAGACAAGTCACCCCCTTAGAACTGAATTGTAATAATAATAACAACCAATCTACTGTATGCCGCAAAGCGGCGCGTGCCGTACACGCTCAGCGTGCGGACAATACCTGGTTTACTCCAGAGAACCAGAACTGGCTTGCTGAGGGGCTTTGCGACTGCGAGACACCCCAAGATGTTAACGCTATAAGGGGCTTTGCGCCGGTGGCAGCGCTGAAATCTGCAGCTAGGTTACTGGACGAAAATGCTCGTGCAAAGGTTAGGGAGTTAACCAAAATTGCAAACCAGAATCGTAATCTTGGATTTGGGGTGAGTTAGTTCTCTGATTACGGGAATTTACGACCACCATTCGTGGCGCATGCCGCGCGTCTTCCAAAACACGTTTTTAAGATGTTGACTTTTCTTCTTGTTGGGGGAAGGTAAATTTGTTATGGAATTTTTTGTGAATTCAAACAACTCTTCCAGAAAATGGCAAGCTTGTACCAAAAATTCAATTATCTGGTTTATCTGTAAGCCAATTTGTATGTAAATATGCTGGTTTTCATAAAAATATAAAATACAAGTAGTGTGGAAATATTCGTTTAGGCACTACTTAAATGTAGTAATGGTATAAACTGCTAATTAAAACTCATTGGCGCAACACCGCACACTACCCGAAAACCGTGGTTGAGGGAGATGACGCTGCGCTCTGCCCCCTCGAAGTTGAGGCGGTACGCACAACGACATTCGTTAGGATAGTAAATCCACGAACCACCCCGCAGTACAGCTCTGCCCTGCTTTTGAGAAAGATAATTATTGTTGTTAAACCATGCACCACCGTTGACTGGTGCTCCTTCACTCGATCCTTCCTCTTGGGGGGGTGCGCCCATCAGAAATGTGCCGCCTGGAATTTCTACCATTTCCAAGATGACACTATTGCCCAAACCTATGTCTACTGTGGGCGGATGTTCAGCAAGGTGAATGGACTCTACACCGCCCTTGATTTCTGCAATTAGTATGGGAATGTCTTCTCCAAGCTGCTTTAGGGCTTTGGCGGCTTCTCTACGAGTTTTTGCAACTTCGCTGTCATTTTCTAGAATTCTGCGCAGGCGAGGAATGGCTTTATTAGCCTTATTGCCCATATTACCCAAGTCTTCAGCAGCACGGGCGCGGTACTCTGTCTCTGGTGCGGAAAGTTCCTGAATCAGCATCCGCACTCGCCGTTGACGTTGAAATTGCTGCACTGAATCGGGATCTAAACCTGCCTTTTTGCCCAGTTCCTCCACAACAAATTCAGGAACATCAGCCCTTTTCCCCTTCACCTCGCAGCAGTCGTGCAGTGCCAACAAAAAGCCTTTGATTTCTTCTGGAAATCCTGGTTTATGCTGGGCTTGAGCTAAAATTTTTCTCCAAGCATCCTCATCATTCCTATACTGTTGAACCAAGTGCAATCCTGCCAAATATTCGGCTAAGGGGTCGAGGGTAAAACGCAGGGTTTGCAAGTCTGGTTTCTTCTTCCGCACCAGGTAGAGTCGTGATTCTAGATATTTAAGGTGCTGTTGAGCTTTTTCTGCTGCTGTTTCTGCTTCTGATTCTAGAGACTCCAAGGCTGTTAATACTTGCTTGCAATCGGCAGACTCAGGTTTAAAGGTAGGCTGGATGCATTTCCAAGCGACAATTTGAGCAATTTCATGCACCTTTTGATGACTTAGTTCCGTTTCGGTTAATTTATTCAGTTCATTTAAGTATTGCAGCATTAAGTCGGGCACATTATCTGGTAATTCATCCGTAGATATGCTTTCTTTAGCAGTAATCATTTGTTCGGCGTAGAGTTTTACCAGCAGGATGGAAAGACCTTGTTTGCTGGATGTTTTGATTTCAACTTGCCTAACACTTGCCATCCCCTCTAAGCGGCGATAAGCTTCGGAATAATCCAGTCCGTCAAAGAGATCTGCTTTGCTTTTTTTTTCCAAATAGCGGTTAAGGAAGGAAGCCAGATTACCCACAGAAATCCGAAATGGTTCTATAAAGGTGGGAGTGACTTCTGAACCCAAAATATCCTTGAGGCGAGAAGTAACAATTAAGGCATTAGCGGGAAAATCTTGATTGTCTGGCTGAATTTTTTTGCGGGTTTCTTCTCCCATTTCTGAGAGATGATCGACAATCAGTAAAATCCGCTGCTGTCTGAGTAATTGCTTTAATAATTCCTCTGGAATCGCTTTACCTTCCTGGGTTAACTCCTTCAATAACCCACCAATGGTTTCCAATAAGGGTTGATCTAACTCATCCTCAATCAAAATTGGTAGCATAGGATGCTGACGAAGGCGATTGCTAAGGGGCGTTTTCTTCAGCGAACGTAGATGCCCACAGGGTTTATCAGTTTTCTCTTGTATGGTCGCTTCGCCCATGTCCTCTATCGCCCATTTAGCGATTTGACAAGCCAGACTGGTTTTCCCTGAACCACCTTCCCCCCAAATCACTACCCGTACCTGAGATTTAGAGAAAGTATCTTTCAGAACTTTGGCGTTAAAATCTGGGATATCCACTTTCTGGTCATTCAAAAGAATTGGTTCAGCAACATGGATTTCGTGCTTCTTAACCGTATCCCTACTCTCAAATTGTTCCTTGGCTGTCTGAATTCGCTCATTTACCCAAGCATCTAATACCCTGGGATGATACTTAAGGAGTAGTACATACCGCAGTGACATAGGCAATTTTACAACTGGAATCGTAAACGTTGCCGGCTTAATCAATTCATCCAGCTTTAACAACCAAATAGGATAGATAATAAATATAACAAGATAACCAACCAAATACCCCACAGCTAACCAAAACCAAGGATTATCCTTAACCCACTTAGCCATTTGGTAAAAAGTTTGCTTTCTTAGTTGGGTTAGCTTCTTTTGCAGCTTACGATCGACCCGAGATAGTTTGCGTAGGTATATTTTTTTATTTTTAAACTGCCGCTTATCTTTTTTTAAAGCAGTAATAGCCTTATTCAAATTCTCCTTTAGCTCTTCCAGTCTTCGAACCGTCTCAAATTCTGATTCTGTGAGGTTATCCGTCTCCTTTACCACTCCCTTAGTAATCTTATACAAAGCAAAAGCCGCCTTGCTACGAACTTTTTTATCATCATCTTCCAAGGCTTCTAACAGCCCAGGAACCCCGTCTTGGGCATCTGCACCCATTTTCCCCATAATAGAAGCCGCATAGGCGCGAATTGCAGACTCATTATCACTCAGAGCTTCTGTTAGGGGTTCAATCGCACTTTCCCCACACTTTACCAATGCATTACTATCATTTTTATGCGTTTCATCATCCTTTAACAGCTTAATTTTTGCATCAACATATTTTGGCGTACACTTCTGTGCCCAAGCATTACTACTGACTAATGAAGATAGTAATAGACTCAAGAAAGCAGCATTTAGGCAGAGAGCAATTTTGTACGAGAAACCCTTACTCATTTATCCACATAAATCTCAAAATCATACTACCCCTTCTTATTGACTTAGTAGTAAAAAATGCGATTAGTTGGAGCATCTCACTTATAGTAACTTTCAATACTTTGGCTATGATATTCTCTTAAGAAAAAAGTAAGAAATAACCATAGCAGTATAAGTAAAAATCAGTATTTGCAGTATTTTCATCAGGGTAGTGTTTCGCAAGACTCCTAAGCACCATACCCTTGATTCTTAGGCTAACTTTTAAGGAACTTGTCAGCGATCGCACAGATAGATCGAGCCATATATGAAAGCATCAAACAAAAACGCAAAAATCCAGACAATTCAGGAGATTTGCTGTCACTTTTGGCAAACGCTGAAGACGAGAATGGCGGTAAAATGAGCGAGCAACAACTACGAGATGAAGCAGCTACAATGATACTGGCAGGACATGAAACTACTGCAAATACTTTGTGTTGGACTTTGATGCTTTTATCACGTAATCCACAAGTAAGAGCAAAATTGCAACAAGAATTAGAAGAAGTTTTAAGTAATAAAAAGCCTACTTTTGCTGACTATTCTCGTTTGAAGTATACCAAAATGGTAATCAAAGAGTCGATGCGACTTTATCCAGCAGTAAGGGAGTTATCTCGTCAGGTAAGTCAAGACTGCGAACTCGGAGGTTATAAAATTCCTGCTGGCTGTATACTAATAATGAGTCAGTGGGTAATGCACAGAAATTCCGATTATTTTCCAAACCCAGAGATGTTTAACCCCCAACGCTGGGCTAAAGACTTGGAAACACAGCTTCCTAAAGGAGTTTATTTCCCTTTTGGAGATGGCCAAAGAGTTTGTATTGGTAAAGGATTTGCTCTATTAGAAGCTGTATTATTATTAGCAGCGATCGCACAAAAATTTGAACTAAATTTGTTATCAAACGATCCAATTATCCCTCAACCTTCTATCACTTTACGACCTGAAAAAGGTATTAAAGTTATATTGAAAAAACGGTAGTGATTCCCATGTAGTGGTGAGACAATAAAATAATACACTAGCTCTAATGGGTGGGGTAGTACTTCTGTGTTAATTGATATTTGTATAAAATCTTTTAAAAGTCTTTTATGAGCAACTAATTTTGCTTGTATATAACGTATCTTTAGTAAACGACGTTTCCTATAAAAATGGGCAGGCTTATTTATTAGTATCTATAACTAGTCAAGATTAATCTTAATGTATAAATCCTGCCCCAATTTCAATGCGCGCCTGCGCCACGTTCGGCGGCTACGACGCGTTTTAGGTTTTAGAAATAATTTTGTAGGATAGTGGGGACGCAGCACGTTCCATAAATTGCCTTCGCCTACGGCGCGTGCTTGCCTTTGTTAGTTAGCGACCCTGCGGGGCGGCTACGCCGGATCGCCCCTTTGGGACGATGGGCAATTTATGAGAGTAATTCCACGGGATAATTTATTTTTTGGTCTTCTCTAAACACCTGTGGCAAACGGGGTCTAGTCCAAGGAACGAAAATATTGTCTGTAATAATATTGCTCAATTTTATTTTGGTAATATCTTATTCTTTCTGTGTTTCCCTGCTCGTAATACAAAAAGTCACAAACTAACTGATAAGCCGAAACAGTTAGTTCTACATTACAACTCACAGCACTATCAATGTAGCGAATTCCTGTAGCATCTTGTTTCTCCAGTAAAATTTTACCTAGTAGATGATTTGCTGGAGCATAATAGGACTTCTCGATAAGTAAATTTTGTAGCAAAGGAATGGCTGCATCACCTCCTTTGATTTCCTTTGTCCATCTACAGATATTCCATTTTTCATCAAAAGTTAGCTTTCGAGTTTTGGCTTTTTCTTCCAACTCCAATAGCTTGGGAGTTATATCTTGAAGATAGCTATTACGAACTTGCCAAAATCCCATATTGGTTTGCAGCCACTCTTCATTTGTTTGCATTGTGATTTTTTTCAGAAAATCTTCGCTGAACAGTTCCTTCGCAGCAGACTTAGTAATTACTAACTTTTGTGAAAGCTTGAAAGCATTAGCAAGATATCCTAAAGCGCTTAGACGCTCGGATAAACAAGGATGAGTGTCACTGGTATCAGTTTTCTCTGTCAATGCGGCTTTTAACCATCTTTCTTTTTTATCAGAAGGGATTTCGGTTTGTAAGGCTTGAAACATTAGAGGTATAGCATCAGGAGGTTTTGAATTGCGATCTGCCTGTTGATATATTTCACGCCAAAAAGTTCTATTTATATACCTGTGTTTGACAGCAATGCTGATTAGCCCTTGTGCAAAATGTTCCCCTCCCACCAAATTTGCAGAGCATTTATCTGCTTCATACTCATTAGTGCTTGCTAGGACAAAAGAATAAGCAGTGAATTTGGAAACAAACCACTTGAAAAACCAACCGAAAACCAGGAATCCTAATCCGTTTGCAACAAGCATTAAAAGATCGATATACCAGATACCCGATCCAGATTTCGAGTTTTCATAGTGTTTATGCAAGCCTTGCAATAATTTAACCCAAGCTTGACGAGTTCGATAAATCCAACCTGCAAAACGGCTATGCTTTGCAGATAAATGACCGAATTCATGGGCTATAATTGCATGGAATTGTTCTAAAGTTAGCGCTTGCATCAAAGGTAAACCCACAAGCAGATAATTCTCAAACCAACCAAAGATACCCAAGCGCGGTCTCTGTAAAACCGCAGCATTTAACTCGTTTGTCAGTAAAATATTATGAAACTTTGGAGTTTTGAGAATAATAGAAAGTTCATCTACCAACTTGAACAGACATGGTACTTCCTTGCGTCGCAACCTCTTTCCTTTAGGTTTTGGAATTTGTACCCACAAGGATCGCACAACAATTCCCAACAATATCAGAGCTATTACCAAAGCAGATCCCATCCATAGAGAGCGATAGTTTGCACTACAGATAGTTACGATCACCCATAAAAGAAACGATAGAACTATTAATATATACCCATAGCCCATTATCACCAGCAAAAAAACACGTTTTCTAAAGTCTTCTGGTTGTCGGTAAGCATAGACTTCTAGTTGCTTTACCAAGTTGTCAAATTGTTCCTGTGTTAGAGTCATACAACTTGTGCGCGTAGTCATGTCTTCATTAATTATATATATTTAGTGCTTACAAACACCGCAAGGCGCGTCCAAGCGCCCATCTTCTATTAGACATATCTGAAGAACATTCAGAAATAGATCAACCAACAATTTTAGTGAGTCACGGTTCTTCACCTTCACAATATCCAGGTTGGGATGATGAAGACGAAGACGACGAAGAACATTGATAACTGGGATAACGGCGTATATGTAAGCTACCCCACGGCTGCTAGAAAGCGGGGGCTTCCTTGCTTTGATTATCGGTGAATATTACCTTTAATTTTTTACTAGTTTTGTTCTTGGTCTAAAAGTGTTCTAATTTGATTGAGGAGTTTTTCTAGGGTTTTCTTCTTTTTGGGATTATTCCAAACTTTAGAATAACCCAGTTGTTTACTTAATTTCTTGTATTCTTCTTTAAGGGATGGTGTAGTAATACCCTTATTTTGTGCCAGGATATCTTTTACTCGTTGTTGAATATCATTTAAAGATAAGTTATTCTCAATTGCTTCAATGAGCAATTGTTTGCGCTCATCTTCAATTTTAAGTTTTGCAATTGCTCGTGCTTTAGTATATTCTATTTTTCCAGATGCTAATGCTTCTTGGATCTCCTGGGGAAGATTCAACAGAGGTAGGCGATTTACTCGAAAAGATTCAGGAGAAAGCCTGCCAATGTAAGCAAAAATACTGTTTATTAGTTCAATATTTTCTGTGGGTATAAGATTATCTGTTTGGTTGTTTTTTTTCGAGCGGATAACGTTATCCGCTTTTTGGCGATTAGCTTTTTCTATACGATGAAGTAGGCTAACTACCTGGGTTTTAGTCATTTTTAGCTGCAGTGCTAGTAATTCCAAAATTCCGATAGTTTCCTCATAGGCATTCAAATCTTCGCGCTGAAGATTTTCAATTAACCTTACTTTTTTGAGAGTATTTTCATCAATTTCCTTGATGACACATGGTAATTCAGAAATTTCTGCAATTTCTGCTGCTTTGAAGCGACGTTCTCCAGCAATAAGTTCATAGTAGCCATCATTTAACTGACGGACAACCAAAGGTTGAAGTATACCGACTTCCTTGATTGATTGAGAAAGTTCTTCAAGTTTTTTTGGATCAAAATACCGCCGGGATTGATTGGGGTCTAACTTTATTTGCTCAGCAGAAATGATTTTATTGGTTTGCTCAACTGAGTTTTGTTCAGAAAAATCAGAATCTTCAGCACCAAACATTAAATCAAGGGGTTCGACATGTTTGAGCTTTGTATTATATGCTAGATTTTTTTTGCTCACGATTTTATCTCAAGTTTGTCTAATTCTGTAGCAATTTTTTTCATTTCTTTTACAATTGGGTGTTTTTTATCATATATCGCAAGTGGAATTCTGCGCTCGGATGCATCTGCAAAAGCGATAGATTTCCGAATAGCAGGATATATTGTTGCAATTTTTGAAAGTTGTTCCTTTATTGCATCCAATGTACGACTTTCTTGTGCTGTGCGAGCATCTAGCATGGTAGGAATAAAGCCAGCAATTTGCAGATTTTTATTAAGTTTTTTCTTCACACGAGCAACAGTATTGAGGAGCAGGTCAGTACCAAGGAAAGATTTGAACTGACATTGGATAGGTACAACCAAGTGAGTTGCAGCAGTTAAGCTAAGGATACTCAAAACTCCCAGTGATGGTGGAGAGTCAATTAAGATAAAATCATAATTATTTTGGATAGGTGCAAGGGCTTCAGCTAAGCGATATTCCCTGGCAGTCGCGGCAGGTAAAAGTAATTCAGCTGCACTAAGGTTTATATTAGTGGGTGCAAGCTGCATAGAGTGAATTGTTTCGGGAAGAATAAATAGTGGTTCTTCGTCAATAATCGCGTTATAGATGGTTTTTTCTTGTGTTTCGGGATCTATTCCTAAGAAATTGGTAAGGCTAGCTTGTGGATCCATGTCAACTAGCAGAACTCGGCGTTTCTTGAGTGCGAGGTGATATCCAAGATTTTGAGTAAGGGTAGTTTTGCCTACCCCTCCACTTTGGTTGAATAGTGTAATAATACGTGTTTTACTCATTTATGTTTTATAAGAAAATTGCTCTGTTGATGCTTTAATTAATCGTTGTTGCAATTGAGTGTAACGTGGTTTTTGGTTTACAGAACGTACAGCCATACCAATAGCTTTTTTAGAACCAATGATAATTGCTAATTTTTTAGCACGAGTCAACCCAGTATAAAGCAAGTTCCGTGACAGCATGACAAAGTGAGTTGTGTACATTGGGAACAGAACAACGGGATACTCGGAACCTTGACTTTTATGTACTGTGACAGCCCAGGCTAGAGTTATCTCATTCAAATCAGCAAAGTCATAAATAACATCCCTTCCTTGGTAGTGAACAACCAATTCTTGTTCTTCAGTGTCGATGGTATTGATAAATCCCACATCCCCATTAAATACTTCTCGCTGGTAGTCATTGGTAAGCTGAATAATTCTGTCACCCACCCTGAAAATATTCCCGCCTCTACTTACTTCCACTTTTTCTGGATGAGGTGGATTAATTAGCTCCTGCAAAACATTATTAAGATTACGAGTACCTACAAGACCCCGTGACATGGGACATAAAACTTGGACATCTGTACTGGGATTAAAACCACGCTCTGGAATAAAATCATTAATCAATTCACTAATAGCTTGTACACCATGTTCTGGTTGATGTCCACCACCATGCCACAAACAGTCAGTTTCTGGAATATCAGAAATTGGTTCAATTGTGGGGAAATAACCGCGATTGATTTGGTGGGCAGCACTTACAATTGCACTGGTTGCAGCTTGGCGGAATACTTGATTCAAACGCACGATTGGTACAATACCTGAATTTATCAAATCACAAAGTACTCTTCCTGGTCCCACTGGTTCGAGTTGGTCGCTGTCCCCTACCATCAAAAGTTGAGAGTCTGGTGCTAAAGCTTTGATTAAGGAATGTGCCAAAAATAAATCCAACATACTGGCCTCATCTACTATCACTGCTTTTTGTGGTAGTGGATTATCCTTATCTCGCTTAAAACCCATGGTTTTTGGATCAAATTCTAAGAGGCGATGAATGGTTAATGCTTCCAGTCCTGTCATCTCACCTAATCTTTGTGCAGCCCTGCCAGTTGGCGCAGCCAAAGCAATGGATTTACCCATTGCCTTCCACAACTCAACAATGGTTCGGGTACAAAAAGTTTTCCCGCAACCGGGCCCACCTGTAAGTATCATAAATTTAGAGTAAGCCGCTGTTTCTACAGCTTGTTGTTGCTGTGGAGAAAGTTGGATTTTACGGGATGAGGTAAATCGGGCAATCCAATTTTGGACTCTAGGCATATCCCTATTCACCTGATGATTCAAACGATGCTGGATGATAGTAGCTAAATTTTGTTCTGTGTGGAAGAAGGTTGGTTTATAACATAGTAGCTCTTGGTCTGGTGCTCGTTCTCGAATCAGTTCATCTAATTTACTCATATCTTGAATGATTTGAGTAATGGTAGATTCCTGTGGTTGATGTGATTCAGTTTTGAGCAATTGAGAAACATTTTGGATCAATTCAGGTTGTGGTAGATAGCAATGTCCATCTTCTGCAGCTTCGCTAAGTACGTGAGTCATTCCTGCACGATAACGAAATTCAGAATCGGGAGCTACACCCAAATTACGGGCAATCTTATCAGCAGTAAGAAAGCCAATACCGTAGATATCACTTGCTAGTTGATAGGGGTTGTTAGTTACAATCGCAATGGCTGTATCGCTGTACTTTTTATAAATTTTTACAGCATAAGTAGTAGAAACACCGTGGCTTTGCAAAAATATCATCACTTCTTTGATGGCTTTTTGTGTCTCCCATGCTTTCTGAATCATGGTGATACGCTTTTTCGCAATGCCATTAACTTCGCTTAGGCGTTCAATGTGATGTTCAATAATATCCAGAGTTTCTAGCCCAAAATGGGTAACAATACGTTTTGCAGTTACCGGACCAACACCTTTTATCAGACCACTACCTAAATATTTTTCTATTCCCGTGAGAGTTGAGGGTTTACTTTCTTTGTAACTGTTAACTTGAAACTGTGGACCATACTGGGGATGTTCGCGCCAAAACCCGGTTAATTGTAGCGTTTGTCCAGGTTGAATATTAGCAAAGCTTCCTACTATAGTCGTTAAATTTCTAGTTCTGGGTCGTTGCAATCGCGCTACAGTATAACCCGACTCTTGGCTATAGAAAGTCAGACGTTCCACTACACCCGTAATTGTCTCCTGTCTGGGAGTTGCATTTATTTGTTGTTGGTTATCAGGTGTAGCTGACATATTTACTACTGATAAACATGTGTCTAATATATAGTTTATGTTAAGAAAAATCAGCTAAATCCAAATCTAATTCTTCTTTAGGTTCTTGATTAAGATTGTCCTTAATTTGTTGCTTATTTGTTTTCCAAGCGTGAGAGCTAACAACTACGCGACTGACGAGAACTTTAGGGAGTTCTCCAATGTGGGCCAGTGCTCCAAAATATAGTTTTTCTATCTCATCAGTTTTTCCAGTATTGCGATCGACTGTTCTTAAAAGCATCTGTCTGCTAATCAGTGCACCCTCACCAACAACAAATTTCTCGTTCTCAAGCTCAACAGAACCTAGACCATCTGAAGCAAATACGTTTTTTGCACGATAACTGGGAACTCTTTCGTAAACATTATCTCCAGCAACTTTAATATTCCCATTGCCAATGTCAAGTCCAAAATAATAAATCATCTTCGGTCTACCTCGTCTGGGCATTCTTTCTACTCTTGTTTGCATGTAATATTTAAAATATGCGCCTTAGAAATTTTGCCTGCATATCAAACTCTATTTTTGAGGGAGATGGTCCCGTGCTAGATAAGCAGGATACATGACATAGTAAATACAATGCAAATGCTATGTAAAAACTTAAAATATCGGACTCAAATCAAAATAAATTGATGAAATAACACATAGTATTTACTATGCAATTACTATGCATGAAATATATTTCGTCCAAAAAGTAAAAGTAATGAATATAAAATTTAATTATTATCCAAAATTTGAATATTTAAGGTATTAACAATATTATTTAACCGTATTTTTTATTTAAATGTTATACGATGCTTTTCAAAATGTTATGAGAAGAAAATTTAATAAATCCAAAATAGAGAAATAATTATTTGAAATTAGTAGCTAATAGATAAATAAATAGATTAATTTTCAGTTATTACTAAATATGTGATTTTGGATTATGGAGATAAATCTTAGGTAATAGAGGTTTTGGATCTAGTATTGCCAAGAGAATATAGCTGTAAGTCTTGCTAGTAAAAGATTTGCGCTTTCTGTTCTCTTCTTATAAACTCAATATTTACAGGTACTAATTTTAGAATAAATTAGATATGTCAAAATATTTTGTTATACAATTAACAATATTTATATCGCATTTTACGCTAACTACTATTAATAAATAGAGGGTAATCAAGTTTTATTCGGTGGATAATTGGAATTATAAAAAATATTATGCTTAAGAGATTAGAAATTTTAAATAATTATATAAATTCCAAAAATTAATGGTAAGTGTATTTAGATTAGAGTAATCAATAAAGCAAGGGTACTACAATTTATTGATTTTTCAGATATTAATAATAGTTATTTTGAGTATATTTGAGAACTTCAATGTACTGAGGCAGTGTCAGAAACTCGTTTGTGCAGCCTGTCGCCGTTACGCTGCGCTCCACTTTGGACGCGCTTACAGCGAACGTGGCGCAGCCGCGCGTCTTCCAAATAATTTTTTCCAGCGCTGCCCAGTTATCCACTCACAAAAATAAATTTACTCATCGGCAGCGCAAAAAAATGATTTGCGACCGGCTTTTAATCTGCGGGTACAGAATCCGGACTTTTTTGTGAAACCATGTCAGCATCGGATGTCGAATTTTCTAGGGAGTTAGCTTTTCTTAAGAGATCGAGTCTTTGGCATCCTCTACGCCACGGATGCTTTTGATCTTCCGAACCAAAGGGGTAATAAGTCACCCAGATACTACCATCTGCAGTCTCATACAGAAACTTGATTTCAACGGTGTACTCACCAAAATTGCAAGTATTAATTTTGATTTTCTCTCCAACAACAAAGGTTTCTCCATTTTGGTTAGTTGCTGTTTCCAAATTCTTATATGGTGGTGGAGAGGATTCTTTCTTCTGGAATTTTTTGAGCTTGATTGCAGGTTTAGGCTTGGAAGTCTTATCAGTTTTTTGGTTGTCGGTTGTTGACTTTACTTGTTGCTTTTCGGTAGTAGGTTCACTTTGAGAAGAACTGGCAGATTTGAGTTCAATAATTTCTGTTTTTTGGTCTACTGCATCAGAAGAATTTGGCACTTCTTCAAGTTGAGAAGAACTGGCAGGCTTGAGTTCAATGATTTCTGTTTTTTTGTCTACCGCATCAGAAGAACTTGAAGCTTGTTCAAGTTGAGAAGGACTGGCAGGTTTGAGTTCAACAATTTCTTGTTTATCTGGTTGGGACTGTTTTGATTTTTTCTTGGACATTTATTTAGATATAGGTTTTTTGGGTTTTGGATTCGGTTTTTGATTAATTTTTTTATTACCTTGAGGGCGACTTCCTTTCTTCTTGTTAAACGGCTTTTTATTAAAAGGTTTTTTGGAAGGGTCAGAAATAGGAGCAATGTGTTCACCAGACTGAATTAACAGGTCTGTGCCAACACGGCGCACTTTAAATTCCCAGAAGCTTTTGAGAGATTTTGGTGGCAAGTAACCTTGGAGCTTGAGTTTAAAGAACTTGGGTGGTTCACCTTTCTTTCTTGGTGATTGTCTGATTTTTACGATTACTTTACCAGTGGTAAAATCCTGATAGACTACTTCGCCTTGTACAGAAAAATCATCAACTTGATACTGTAGATCCGTTGGTTCTAATTCGGGATGTAGAGTTTGAGGTTCCCAAATACCAGTGATTTGTACGTGCAGAGGTATCTCTGATGATTCTTCCTTGGGAGTTTTGGGATAAACAACCCAAATATGTTCCTTGTCCAGATCGATTTTTGATTTAACCAAGCTGAACATTTGTCCTTTGACCACAGCATCAATCAAAGTTCTGTCTTGAGTCATCAAGATTCCTTGTTGAAATTCCTCAGCACTGGGAATATACCTTGCCATCAGCAATCCAATTGCTCGGTACTGCTGTTTTCCAGTAGGAGATTTTATTGGTTGTAAGGCGGTGGTTTCGGACTGTTCTTCGGTAGTATTGGTCATCAAGCTGCGGACAAGTTTTTTGTTCTTTAGGAAGAAGACATTATCTCATCTTTCAATTAATTTTTGGTAATTGGTAAAGGTGGTGTAAAAACATAATTGCAATCCTTACAACGAAATCGCTGATGCATTTGACCATCAGCCAATAACTCAAACCCATCTGTAAGAAGTTCTTTAGATTTACAGTTAGGACATTTGTAAGTTGAACCTTTATAAACTTGCTTTTTCTTCTTTGTAGTTGTGTTCTCAGAAGATTGATTGCTTTTCAAAGGAACTTTTAGTAAATCGATCGCACGCTTTTTGGCATCTTCACCACGTCGATCGTATTTACTTGTAGTATTTGGAGAAGCGTGACCAGCAAGCTTAGATACAGTAACAATATCTGCTCCTGCATCCAATAAATTGCCAATAAAAGTCCTTCTAAAATCATGGGGCGTAAAACCATGTACGCCAGCACTTTCTCCACGCCGCTGCAAAGCCCGTAATATGCCCTGATCACTCATTCTTCTGTACATAATTCTATGGCCTTTGGTGAGAGGATAAAAAAGTGGCCCTGGTTCTTTACCTCTAACCAATAACCAATCTTTAATGACAGTTATTCCATAGGAGGGTAAGTATACAATTCTCTCAGTATCTCCTTTTGTTTCAAGGATTATTAAGGAACGAGAGCGGGAACTAAAATTTTCCAGGTCAAGATTTGCAATTTCGCTGCGTCGCAACCCAACCGTTAAAACTCCCAGTAATGCCGAATCTCTAGCTCCTAAATTAGAATTATCTTTTAAACAATGTTCCCAAAGAATAGAAATTTCCTTATCATTGAGTGCTCGTCCTTTGAGTAAGCTTTTACCACGTACAGAAGGGATATCAACAGCCCGTGCATAATCCTCCCTGTTCATCAACTCCAGACGCCAAGCTTCTTTGAGAGTCCTTCGCAAAGCAGCAATCATTTTATTCGCCATTGCTGGGCTGTATTTTTCCATTAACATAGAGCGAATTGCGCTCGTGTGTTGATATCTGAGTTTTGACCAATCCAGACCGATGGCATCACAGGCATTATCCGTTAACAAACCGGCAATCTTATTTAATGCTTGGCGCATTGTCCGCCGAGAACCTTCACTCAAAGAACGCAAATAAACTTCTGCCGGATGTAAGAACAAAGGTAGTGGTTGAGTTAACATCAATGACTCGGAATTAAAATAATTACCATTGATGCTTCGCAGATTGTCATCAGACATCGGACTTATTTAGGCGAAATAACACAATATATCTTCTTACATGAGTAAGGCCTAGCGAGGTGAATATTTGTTGCGAGAAGGGGTATTCTCTCCATCTATTGCAGATATACTACCTCTTACGCTTATAATCTCTCTAAAATACTTCAACCCGATCTATTATTCCTAAAAATCTAATTTTTCTAGATTCCTACAAAAATTCCTAAAAATTTTCAAATTCCTAAATTTATACATTAAGCTTTTCCGTAATCAAACTTTATGATGCACTGAAAAAAATTTATCTAGGTTTGCGCATAAAGTATTCACGTAATGCAGGGCGAAAATGTGTCGCAGATAAAGTGAAAAATTCCGGCACAATTTGCCTGTATAAAATGAATGCGGATAAGATAAAAATTTCTGCAACGTTCACTCTGGCATTTCTATGTCCGTGCCACGAAAAAATAAAGGTTACAGCTACTCGTTTTCATTTTATGCACAAAAAATTTTCAACTTAAGTACTTAGGCATTAAAAAACCGTTCGCCACGGTCATTGGCGCGTACTTCGCCAGCCTTGTCCCAGCCCGCAAGGCTGGGACGACCTCCACGTTCGTTGCGCAGCAGCGCGTTCAAGAGACTTTGGAAGAAAATTAGCTAATAAAGGCTGGCGAGAAACGCGCCGGCGTGGCGAACGGTTTTTTCCCGCCGGTCTACTTACATCAAAAACTTTTAGGTAAACTCAACTCCGGCTGTAAAGCTATTGGTTCCCCTTTGACAAGGGTTCTGGAAAACTTTTCCATCTACTGAATTTATTATATGGAAGGTTTCCGTATAATAAATAGTTAGCCAGATTTGATCGCTGATACCTACTAATACCCTTACACCTATCTCCAAAAGCCGAGAACATAATGAGATCTAGATTCAAGGAAAAGAATCCCAGTTTGGCACTATCAATATCACTAATAATTTTGGGCATAGGATTGGTGGTCGCGCTAATTTTGGTCACACCATGGATAGGTAATTACGTTTTTGCTAATTTATCTGATTCACAGGCGACTGTTATAGGAGCATTCATTGGAGCACTCTCTGGCATTCTAGGAGTTGTAATATCGGGAATTATTGGTCTAAGTGCTTTCACCTCAACAGGAAAACTTCCTTGTATGGTTGTGTTACATTTCGGACACTTTTTGACTGTGACTTGATGTTGAGTGACGATTATGACTGGTGCTGGTATATCGAATACTTGTCGCTTGATAATTTTTTCTACTGCTACCCCCCTGACATCACATCCACATTTACCACATGAACATGGTGTTGGCTGTTCTATTACTTTATCCGGGTGCAATACTTGTTCTAACGTTTGACCCCTATGGCCAAATTGTCCCCCAGATGGACGTTTCCCTTTTTCTCGTAAACTTTTAGTCCTAATCTGTGTCTTTTTTTTCAGTCTGTCACTTGAAGGTGGCTTTGAACTGTTTTGACTATAACGTCCAAACCGTCTCTCAAGCTCTGCTATCTTTTCACGCAGCGCTTTGTTTTCTTCCTCTAACCTTTCAATTTTTTTATCTTTTTCTTCTGGACTCATGCAAGAACATTAACATAATTGCGTACGTCAATGGAATAATCTGCCTCAGCCCTACCTAGGGAGTTACGATAAAATTCTATTTTCTGCTTTTCATTTAATT
>JGI1201J43222_100051_pt1 | contig 48841 bp, 45 predicted proteins | sample MastesBC008_FD_43222 | JGI IMG/M metagenome (IMG submission 43222) | reverse complement strand
CAGATATGGATCTCTCGGATCTGGTTACGGCCGAACGCGTTTTCGCGAGCTTTCATGCGGGCAGCAAGAAGCAGGTGCTTCAGGATCTCGCCACCCGCGCCGCGGAAGCCTCCGGCATTGACGCCCGCATCATCTTCGATGCGCTGATTGAGCGTGAGCGGCTGGGCTCCACCGGCGTCGGCCATGGCATCGCCATCCCGCATGCGCGCCTGGAAGACATGGAACATCTCGAGGGCTTTTTCGCCCGGCTGGATGCGCCCATCGAGTTCGACGCGGTGGATGACGAGCCGGTAGACCTCGTCTTCCTGCTGCTGGTGCCGGAGGAATCCGGCGCTGACCACCTGAAGGCGCTGGCCCGCATCTCCCGCCTGCTGCGCAATGAGGGCGTCACCAATGCCCTGCGCGCGGCGACGACCGCCCAGGAAATTCACGAGGTGCTGACCCAGCCCGCGGCAAGCCACGCAGCCTGAGTGCCCGCCACGGCTCTAAGGTCACCTCACATGAAAAAGGCCGCGCCCCATAAAGGGGCAGCGGCCTTTTGCCGTGTCGGGTGATCCCGGTCTTTCGTCAGTGAACGCTCACGGGGTCGAGGTCGTACTGGCGCGCGCCGGCAAAGGCTGCGTCGCGGTCATCGACGATGGCCATGCGCGTGCCATTGGCCGAGTGCACCGCGAAGAAGCGGGCATCGTGCGGGATCTTGGTATCCTCGCCGACCACTTCGCGGACATCGTCCTGGCCGATCTCGCGCACATAGACGGTTTTCGGCGCGCCGAACTCGGCGAAGTCCTTGCTGCTCATCATGGGAGCAGGGGCGCGGGTGTCGAACGTGCTGTCATTCATGGGTCGCGTACTCCTTACCTGTGCCTCTGAATCAGACGGCGGTGTCTTCGGGTTCGGCGGATGCTCCGTCGGAGCCGTTGATGCGGCGGCTTTCGATGCGTTGGCGCGGCTGCGCCTGCGAGCCGATCTCGATCCGGCGGACATGATGGGCGGGTTCAGGCTTCACGAGGTCGATGCTCAGAAGACCGTTTTCGAGGTCAGCCCCTTCCACTTCCAGCCCGTCGGCGAGAACAAACACCCGCACGAACTGCCGGGCGGCGATGCCGCGATGCAGAAAGGCGCGGTCGCCTTCATCCTGCTGCTTGCCGCGGATCACCAGCTCATTGCCTTCCACGGTGACCGAGAGGTCATTCTCCGTGAAGCCGGCAACCGCCAGCGTGATGCGGAAGCGCTGGGCGACGCCCGCAGGGGCATCGGGGCCCGCGTCGGCGCCGAGGGACGTCTGTTCGATATTGAAGGGCGGATAGCCGTCATTGGACAGCCTGCCGACCCTGTCCAGAAGCTGCTCAAGGCCATCGAAGCCAAGCAGCAACGGGTGGGTAAAGGGGGTAACCCGTGCCATTCAAAAGCCCTCATCAGTGAAGCGGCTTTGTCACCAGATCGGCCAAAAACGGTAGAAACCTGCCAAACCGATCCGCCCGGCCCCAGTATGGGCACCGGACCCTTAATAAATGGGGGGCAAATTACTACAGATCAAGTGGCGCGCCCGGGGCGGCGGGGACGCGCGGCGCGCGGGGCATCCAGAAAAGTGACAGCAAACAGAGGTTTTTGCGCCTGGCTGCTCGTCTTGCGCGTGTCCGGGGTGTAGGATTGCGGTCAGGCGATCGGGATATCGAGGGGGAAACATGCCGAACCGCATCAAGGGTCTATCCGTGCTTGTTCTGGGCGCTGTTCTGGTCAGTGCCTGTAGCGGCAACAAGCCGTGGGCCAATTCAAGCGACAGCATTGACCGGGTGACCCTGACCAGGGCCGAGTTCAAGCCAGCCCAGTGGGGGTGCGCTGACACGGGCACGTTCCACGCCAAGATCATCGGCGGCTGGAAGGATCTCTCCAATTTCGAGACCGGTCAGGCAGAGCAGGTGGTGCCGGTGCGTGTGCCGGTCGAGGTGTTCAAGCAGGCCGATGTCTATGGGGGCAACAACCGGTCGGACACAAAGCCTGGGTGCGCCGAACAGCCCTGGGTAACGGCATGGGTGACTTTCATGGACACGACCTATCCCGGCAAGAAGGCGACCGGCACCCTGTCGACCAGCAATCCCAAGAGCCTTGCCGCACGCGATGAACAGGCGCGGCGGCTCAAGGCTTCTGACAAATGCGAAAAATCCGGCAGCTACAAGATCTGCGGCGGCCTGCATGATGATGGCTATTTCGGCATGCACGAGGCCAAGTACATTCTCCGTGACACCGTGGACGAAGCCGCCCTGGGGAACGACCTTTTTTACATCATGTGCGTGAACGGCCGCCGGCGCTGCGGGGTATCATTGCCCTATGATGGTCTCGTCCGCCTCAACATGCCCACGGACCGGCCGACAGACGGTAATTACGATGACGTCTATGACCGCTACCTCGCCTTGCGCCGGCAGGCCGCGCAATACATCGTGCAATAGGGCCAGGGCGCGACAGAGCCAAGGTTGCAATAGGACCAAGGCGCAACAGGGTGCGGCTGTGGCACGGCGGAAGTCCGGACCGGGACGCTGGTCGCAGCCGTCTCTCAGCCCTGCGGGCGCATGCTGCGCAGGATGATCTGGGCGAGGCCGTCGATCATCGCCATGGCGGCGGGGTCGGAGACGATGTCTTCCTTCGTTGCCGCGGTCACATGCTGGGTGATGGTGCGTTCCACCATCCAGGTGAGCGCCATGGGCACGAAATTGGCGGTGTCCGGATCAACGCGGCCTGACGCCTTTTCATCGGCCAGCGTGCGGCGGCGCTGATAGACCGTGGCGCGGATCATGTTGTGGTAGCGGCGCTCGATCGCCGGGTCGGTTGCCACCACCTCATAGACGGCTGAGAACAGCCGCAGATTGTGGCGCACATAGAGCGCCAAATTGATCAGCGATTCCCGCGTCGAGCTTTCGCTTTCCGCGTAGAAGACTTCATTGGTGAGGCCGGCCGCCTCCACCAGGTCTTCCTCCAGCTTGTCGATCAGGAGCTCGATCAGCCCGGTCTTGTCGCTGAAATGCAGATAGAAGGTGGAGCGCGATACGCCCGCCGCCTGCACGATGTCCGACACGCTCAGCTCGGTGAACTTGGCGCCCCCTTCGGCGATCAGCCGCACCACGGCATCGAGAATGGCGATGCGCTTCTTGGTGTCCTTGGACGAGCGCAGTTCACCACGATGATCGCCGCGCTGGTCATTGCGGTGGTCCGTGGCGGTCTCCACAGGCAGGTCACGGCTGAAGGATCGGCTGTCCGGCACACATGTCTCCTTGCGCAGCCTGGTGGACGGAAAGGGCCAGTCTAGGCCGGTCAGGCGGTGACCGTCACCATGTGGCCGGCTGTCGGCGACAGCCCGCCAAGGAGGGACGCATAGGTCTTTTCCATGTCGGTAAAGCTGTGCGGCGTAATCGCGAGATGCGGCCTGATGAAATCATAAAAGGCCGCAGCCCCCGCGCTGATGCGGGCGTCATGGGCGGCGAGCCCCTGCCGCTCCCGGTGCTCTACCATGTGGGTGGGCACGAAGAAGAAATCAGGCGTCGGACCGGGCAGTGCGTCGGCCCCATCGGGCGCTGCGGCGGATTCCCAATGAGTGAGGCCGACGCCGGTGCTGTTCTTGAGCGCGTCACCCAAAAGGGTATGCACCTGGGTCAGCACCGCCTTGTTGCCGGACATGTCCACATAGACGCTGGGGGCTGATGCATCGAGCGAACTGATCTCGTCATAGCCGAGCACCGTGTCATAGCAGCCAAGCCCCTCAACAAATTCCTTGTTGCCCGCCGAGGTAAGGCCGACGACGCGCAGGCCAGGCCGCTTGGCGGCAAGCCAGGCGAGGCCGATCGCCGTCTTGCTGGAGGCACTGCCGATGATCAGCGTGTTGGCGTTGAAATAGTCATGCGCGGCCAGATGGTCATCCAGATGCATCGACGTGACGAACAGGATGCGCAGGATGCACTGCAAATCATCTGTTGACGGATCGAATCCGTTCTCCGGGGTCACGGCGAGATATTCCTGATAGATCGGCGGCAGCTGCGCGCGGTGGTCAGCGCCATCCGAGAAGCCACGGGCCGAGACATCCACAGGCGTCATCACCACCTGGTGCGACATGGGCATGTAACCGAAGAACCTGGCACCCTCGATGATGTCCGGATGCGCGCTCCTGGTGACGCGGGCGATGCCCCAGGCGGGGATACGGCCCCAGCCATCGGCGGCGGGGAAGAAATTCCAGTACCCCAGCATGTCGCCCGCCATGCCATAGGAAATGTTGTTGGCGGTCAGCGCGAAGCGTTCGACCTCAAGCAGCACCTGGCCGTCCTGAAGGTCGGCGTTGGGCGCGTCCACCATTTTGGCCTCACGCAGATCCGCGCGGTTGACGATGAAATCCTGTGCCATGGCGGCAGCCCCCCTGAAAGGCGTGTGATTGGTTTTGTTCAGTCTAGGCGATATCGCGCAGGGTCCAAATCAGCGTGTCCCCGTCGCGGACGGTCTCGGCCGTCTTACGGATGCGGTGGGACTGAAGCGCCCCGGCCCAGAGCTCGGTCCAGGCGTCGAGCAAGGTTTCCGCTTCGGCAGGTTCGAGCCCCCGCAAAATGCGTAGGCCCTGCTGGCGGAGGGTGACGCTGCCATCGTCATTGGCGCTGATTGTGCAGTCATCGCCCATGCCTGCCAGCACGTCGGAAAGGAAACGTACTCCATCGGTGACATCGCCATCAACGCCCCCGACAAGCCCGCGGATATGCTGATAGGTCTGAAGCCCGGTCAGCCGTGCGGCGCGGCGAGCGATGGCAAGCGTTTCATCGCGCCCGATTACAGCCTCAAGGGCGGCCATGCCGTTGCGGATATATTCCATGGCGTAGTTGCGGTTGGCCTTGGCCAGACGCTCCGCCGACCAGTCGCCGGCAGGCGGGGCTGGCTGCTGCGCGGGATCAAACGGCGGCGGCACCTCATCACGGGCGAATTGCAGCCGCTCGTCCTCGCCAAGGTCATGATCATATTCGCGGAAATAGCCGCACAGGCCGAACTCGCCGGTCATGTCCTCGGACACACAGACGAACCCAAGCCGCGGGTTTTTGAGCGACACGCCGTTCTGCCCGTACCAGCCGCGCAGAAAGCCCCGGCTGGCTTCTACCGGAATGCCGCAAATGGCGGCCCCGTCATACATCCAGCGCGGATAACGGAACCGCACCCAGGCCTTGCGGTCGCTTTCCTCCATGTATTCGACGGCGACGCCGCCCATGCTGTTGGACAGCACATGGTAGCGCGCGCACGCGACAGCGTCCGGCAGGCCCGCAAGGCCGAGCTTCTCGAAGCTCGAGAGGAATTTCTCCTCATGCTGCCGGCGGAACAGGCGGAACATCCACTCGCCCACCACTTCCGGCCCCTTGGTGGTGGCTACCATCAGCTCAAGACCGAGCAGATATTGATGGTGGATATAGGCCTGCGCCTCGATCGCCGTCTCTGAGCCGGACACGGAACCTCCCTCGCGCGCCGCGCAGGCGCTATTGCATGTTGATGGCTTTGTCGAAGGCCGGGCGCGCGGCGATGCGCGCCACATAGGCCTTGAGGTTCGGCATGTCGTCGGTGACGCAGCCCATGCGGTTGGCCATGAAGATCGAGTGCCCGAGCATCACGTCGGCTGCGGAAAAATCACCGATCAGATAGTCGCGGCCTTGAAGCGCTTCTTCCACGGGGGCGAGCGCCTTGGTGAGCAGGCGCTGTGCCTGGCCCAGCGCGGTCTCGTCGCGCCGTTCCGGCGGCAACAGGATGGTCTGCACGACGATGGTGTTGATCGGCGGCATCACCATGCCTTCGCAATAATGGAACCACTGAAGATAGTCCGGGTACAGCGGATCCTCGACGGCGGGCTTGAGGCCGCCATTCTTGTGACGCTCAATAATGTATTCGACGATGGCGCCGGACTCGTAGATCGACACATCCCTGTCATCTAGCACCGGCACGCGGCCGAGCGGGTGGCGGGCGCGATGCGCGTCGGACTTCAGGTCCTTGGGGTGAAACGCCATCTTGTTGAGCTCATAGGGCAGGCCGAGCTCTTCCAGCAGCCAGACAATGCGTCCGGCGCGCGAATTGGGTGCGAAATGGAGCTTGAGCATGGTGGTGGTCCCCCGGAGACGGATGTCAGTTTGTTTTTTGAACCGCTGTTTTAGCAGCTAGACTGGGGGCGAACGCAACAACTGACGCGCGCTCTGCCAAAACTTTTCCGGCTGACGCCGCGTCGAGCACGCATTTGAAGGAAACTTTCATGGACGCCTACAAACCTCTCGACCGCTCGATCAAGGGCCGCACGGCCATCATCACCGGTGCTGCCAGCGGCATGGGCCGCGCCACGGCGCATCTGTTTGCCCGCGAGGGTGCCAATGTGGCGGTGACCGATCTGCGCCAGGACGCCTGCGACGCGGTGGTGGCGGAGATCGAAGAGGCCGGCATCACAACCACGCGTGCCCATGCGCTGGATGTGGGCGATGCGGACGCCATCAAGGCGGTGGCGGCCCGGACGGCGGAGGAGTTCGGCGGCATCGACATCGTCGTCAACAATGCGGGCTTCGCCCTGCCGGTACCGCTGGGTGAGGATGGCTATGAAGACAGCTGGGACAAGAGCCTCAACGTGATGCTGACCTCGCACCAGCGCCTGGTGAGTGCGGCGCTGCCCTGGCTGCGCAAGTCTGACGCGGCCCGCATCGTCAATGTGGCCTCGACCGAAGGGCTGGGTGCGACGCCGCGCAACTCCGCCTATGTGGCGGCCAAGCATGGCGTCATCGGGCTGACACGGGCAATGGCGGTTGAGTTCGGCAAGGAAGGCATCACGGCCAATTGCATCTGCCCCGGCCCGATCCTCACCGGCATCACCGAAGCGATCCCCGATGAGCACAAACAGGTCTATGCCAACCGCCGCACGGCGCTGCGCCGCTACGGCCTGCCGGAGGAAGTTGCCAACATCACGCTTTCGGTCGTGCTGCCGGCGGCAAGCTACCTGACCGGGGTGGCGATCCCCGTGGATGGCGGGCTGACGATCCGCAACGCGTAAGTGCTAAGCGGACTGTTAGCTGTAATCGGCGGAATGTTTCAGAAGGTGCGCCGCGCCATGCGGGCTGTTGAGAATGGCGTTCTCACCGAAGAGCCGCTCCTTCTGATCGCCGAACAGCTCGCGGTTGGCGCCGAGCGGAGCCATCTGCTCGGCAAGCTGGTGGGCGAGTTCGGGCAGGGTTTCGAGCGCTGCCACATGCTGCACAACGCCCGCGGCCTGCGCGTCCGGTCCCGTCCAGCGGCGGGCGAACTGCACGGTTTCAAAAAAGGCATTGGCCGGCAGCTTGTGGCGGAACAGCGCCAGCTCCGGGGATGGGATCTTGAGGCCGATCTGCATTTCGTTGGCGCAGATGAACCCGCGATCCTCGCGCATGATACGGATGTCGTGGCACAGCGCCGACATGAAGCCTGCCCCGAAGGCATGCCCGTTGATGGCGCAGATGGTGGGCACGGGCAGGGTGATGATGCGTCCCATCAGCGCCATGAACTCGCCGCCGAACACGTCCCGATCACCGCCCTCGGGATGCGCGTCCGGGTCCTGCACCCAGTCGAGGTCAAGGCCGTTTGAGAAGAACTTGGCGTCGGTCGACCGCGTCACCAGCGCCGCGGGGCCGGTCGAGGCCTCCACTTCGTCCAGCGCCTTGCCGAATTCGCGCACGAAAGTGGTGTTCCAGCGGTTCTCGCCCGCATCCATGGTGAGGGTGAAGACTGAGTCCTGACGGTCGAGCTGGATCATGAGGCCGGGCCTTTCGATAATGAGCTGCAGCTTTGGGTTCTAGTACATGGGCGGAAGGGTGCCTAGGCGTGTGACGGAGCCATGGGCGACCCGGCTGCGAGTCCGCAAAATGCACACGATGTCCATTCTTTGAGATAGGCCAGCCTGAAAGACCCAAGGCTGCCCCTGCGTCTCCCATACGCTGTTTGTCAGGGCCTGATTTTGCGTGTCACGGTTACGCAAAATGAACCGCTGGTCCATCGCCTGAGGGACAGCAGAGAGGGAGTGCGGACATGACAAATCACGTGGACGGGAAAGTCGTCGTCATCACCGGTGCTGGTGGCGGCTTCGGCCGGCTGGTTGCCACCAAGGCCGCAGGCCTCGGCGCCCGGGTTGTGGGCGCGGACATCAACCAGCAAGCGCTGGACGAGACGGTGGCCCTTGTAACCGATGCAGGCGGTACCGCCTCCGGGCTGGTCACCGACGTGACGGATCTCGACCAGATGCGCGCCCTGGCGGCCCACGCGGTGGAGGCGCACGGCGCCATCGACGTGATCATCAACAATGCGGGCACCATGCCCCTGTCCTTCTTCGCCGATCACAAGGACGCCGCTGGGGCCTGGTCGCGCTGCATCGACATCAACATCAAGGGCGTGCTGAACGGGATTTCGTCTGTATACGATCAGATGATGGCGCAGGGCCGTGGCCAGGTGATCAATCTGTCGTCGATCTACGGCAACTTCCCGGTGTTGGGGTCGGGTGTCTACCAGGCGACGAAAACGGCGGTGAACTACATTTCCGAAAGCCTGCGCGTGGAAGCGCAGGGCAAGATCAAGGTCACCATCATCAAGCCCACCGGCGTGCCTGGCACGAATCTGTCCGGCGGGGTAGTGAACCCTGAAGCGGTCGTCGGCATCCTCGGCCAGAACGCGCTCAGCTATGGGGCCACCATGGCAGCCTATGCCGAGGGCAAGCTGACGCCGGAACAGGCCGACCCGGACAATGCGCAATATGCGGTGCTCGACCCCGCCTATATCGCCGACGCGATCATCACCACCATCAACCAGCCCTGGGGCGTATCCCTCAGCGACGTGACCGTCCGCGCGACTGGCGATGGGTATGTTCTGTAGGCAGAGCAAAAGAAAGGGCGGCGGGCCCGGGGCGGCCTATTCGGGACCCCGGATACCCGCCGCCTCTCCGGTAAGGCGTCAGGCGGTCTCGCCGCGCTGGTAGCGGTCGAGCTCGTCCGGATCGAAGCCCTCGTCGTTATCGATCAGGGGATCGCGCAGGAAATCCTTTTCCGGCGGCAGGGCGGTGGCGCGGTTCAGCACCATGCGGCACAGCCTGTCGAGCAAGGTCTGGTTGCGGGAACTGCGGGCGGCGATGCGGATCATCAGCCGCGCCATGCGCTCCTGCTTGCGGTGGTTAGTCTTCTTGCGGGTCATTCAGCAGGCTCCATGACAGGCCGGGCTTTGGAGGATATTGCCGCCTGAGCGTCATCCGTTGCCGGCACCACGCGGCACGGAATGCCCTTGATGTGCGGGATGCCCTGCTCATGGTCGAGATAGTCATCATCATCACGGCAGAGCTGTGCGTCCGCATAATCATGCGCGCCGCTCAACTGGCCAGCCCCCTGCTGCATTTCCGGCTTCCACCAGCCATGCGGCACACGGACCAGCTCGTCCGGCATGGCGTCCTTGATGGCCAGCTTGGCTTTGATGCGGCCAAGCTTGTTTTCAACATAGACCCAGTCGCCTTCCGCCAGGCCAAGCTGGCCAGCGGTACCGGGGCTCAGAAAGGCCTCGGGCTCCGGATGACGCTTCCGCATCTCCGGGATGTGCCGATGGGCTGTCTGGAAGAAGCCGTCCTCACGCACGCCGGTGAACATCTTCAGTGGGTAGTCCTTGTCCTCAGGCGGGTCCTCGCGGAAATAGGGCAGGGGATCAAAGCCGAGGCTCTCAAGCACGGATGACTTGAGTTCCACCTTGCCGCTCGGCGTGGCGAAACCACGCTTTTCGTATTGGCGGAACTCCGGCATCTTGAAATGAACGTCGGTGGATTTCACCAGCTCGGCAAAGGACATGCCCGTAGCGGCAACGCGGTAATCGTAAAAGTCCTCGAGCGTGTCCCACGGCACAAGCTCCGGCCGGTCGAGCGCGCCGGCAATATGCTTCCAGAACTCGAAAGTGCTCTTGCACTCACCGGGCGGCTCCATGGATTTCTCCGAGAACCGCACCGTCGACAGCCACGCGAACATGTCGTGGATCAGGGGCCGTTCGAGCCAGCTGTCGGCGGGCATTATGTAGTCGGCAAGCTGAGCGGACGGCGTCATGAACTGCTCATGGGCGACAATAAGATCCTGGTTCATCATCGCCTTGAGGATGAGCGGCATGTTGGCGTAGCTCATCAAGGGATTGTTGCCGAGGAAGAAGAACGCCTTCACCGGGTACTCGCCTTCGCCTGCCATGGCGCGGAAGGTTTCCGACGGGGTGGCCATGTAGCTGCCGGTGGCGATGTTGGAATATTCCCGGCCATAAACGCGCTTCATCGGTTCTCTGAAGGCGGCCTGGCCGCGATAGGTGAAGGCCGGGTGGTTCTTCGAGCCGAGCTGCTTGGCTTTCTGCTCGTCCGGCAGGACGTGATGCATCTCGATGTCGGATTCCGGAATGATGTCCGGGTTGAAGCCCTGAAGCGTCTCGCCGCCCGGCACGTCGATATAGCCGCAGATGGAGCGCAGGATGCCCTGCAGGCGGATCCCCGACGTGCTGTTGCGCTGCATGTCGGTGATCGGCGTCCAAGGAATGACCGACGGGCCTTCGGTGGCATACATGCGCGCCGCCTTGGCAATCATTTCCGGCTCACAGCCCGTCAGTTTCGCAACACGCTCCAGCGGAAACTCGTCGACGCGCTTCTTCAGGTCCTCGAATCCGACGGTCCAGTTGGCGACGAAGTCCTTGTCGTAAAGCTCTTCGTCGATGATGACCTTCAGCCAGCCGAACATCATGGCCGCATCGCTGCCCACCTTGAGCGGCAGCCAGATGTCGGCGCGCTCGGCGCTGGAGCTGCGGCGCGGATCCATGACGATGAGCTTGGCCCCGCGCGCCTGGGCGGCGCGGATGTAGGTGTATATCGGCGTCCAGCTGTGGCGGCGGGGGTTATGGCCCATCAGCACGATGCACTTGGTGTTGTTGAAGTCGCCCATGGGAAACCAGCCATAGGTGAACTTGCTGACGGCGGCCGTATTGCCGGCGCACAGCGCCACGCCGCTGATCCAGTTGGGCGAGCCCACATGGTTCATGATGCGGCGGCCGAGCCCGTGATCGGTGCCGGTGTTCCACTGGCTGGTGGACACGGCCCAGGCTTCCGGCCCGTGCTCGGCGATGATTTTCTTGAGGCGTGTACCGATGTCGGTCATCGCCTCTTCCCAACTCAGCTGCTCCCATTTGCCCGAGCCGCGTTCGCCGACGCGCTTCAGCGGGTGCAGGATGCGGGAGGGATGGGCGAAGCCCTTGGGCGCGACGATGCCTTTCATGCATATATTGTCACGGAAGATGGGGTTGTCCGAGGAGCGGACCTTGACCACGCGGCCCTTCATGGATTCCGTGACGACGCTGCAGGCAATGTCGCATGACGCGCAGATCGTGCGCTTTGTGGTGACGCCCTCGCGGACGGGGCGTTCTTCGTATTTGGCGTTGGCAATGTCTTGCGGATCGAATGGCACAGGTGCGGGCATGACGCACGGCCTCCCTGATATGTAAGTCCAATAAATAAACTCAATAGTCCAAAAACTGGACGGAGTCGAGGGAGTGGGCTATTGTCTCAGGGACTGATAGTGAGGTGCGCCGGCGGACCGGCGCAAAGGAGCCGCAGATGAAATGGGATGACCTTGAAAGCCAGCAATGCTCGATGGCCCGCACCTCGGCGGTGCTGGGCGACCGCTGGACTCTGGTGATCCTGAGCGATGTGTTCCTCGGTGTCAGGCGCTTTGAAGACTTCCAGAAGCGCCTCGGCATCTCGCGCACGACGCTGGCGAGCCGGCTGAAGAATCTTGAGGACCATGGCGTGCTATATCAGCGCCAGTATGAGGACCGGCCGCCGCGCTTCGAATACCGGCTGACTGAAAAAGGGCTTGGCCTCTACCCGGCAATCGTCGCGCTGCTGGACTGGGGCGACGAGCATTATTCGGATGCTGCCGGGCCTCCCATCCTGCGCCGCCACAAGAGCTGCGGCCATGACTTCCACGGCGTGCTCCATTGCAGCGAATGCGGCGAGCCGGTCAACCCGCGCGACGTGGAAGCTCGCAAGCGGCCTGCCAACAAGCGCTACCCGGCGGTGACACGCGGCCCGATGTCCTACGCCGCCAAGGCGTAGGCGCGGGCGCAGGTTTCAACCCCAGGCTTCCCCTGCGTCCGAGTTCTCGCATTTGGCAGCGGCCCGACAAGCTGCAAGGCTTGTGAAAAATAGCGGGCGGCGCAGGGCGCGTTCGCCCGCAGCAGCCAGGGGAAACACAGCATGCAGATCAATGGATCAACAGCGGCGATCGTCACGGGCGGAGCGTCGGGGCTCGGCCGTGCAAGCGCCGAAGCGTTGGCGGGGGCCGGCGCGAAGGTCGCCATCTTCGACCTCAACGAGGAAAAGGGCGAAGAGGTCGCCAAGAGCCTGGGCGGCGTCTTCTGCAAGGTGAATGTGACCGAAGAGGACAGCGTGCTGGCGGGCTTCGACAGGGCCCGCGCAGCCCACGGGCAGGAGCGGGTGCTGGTCCATTGCGCGCAGACCTCCCGCGGCGGCAGGAAGACCGTGGGCCGTAACCGCGAGACCGGGGAGATGATGCGCTACCCGACTGAGGACTATGCCTACTCGATCAACGGCATCCTGGTGGCGAGCTACCGGGTCGCATCCATCTCGGCACTCGGCATGGCCTCACTCGAACCCATGGAGGATGGCGAGCGCGGCGTCATCACGTTGACATCATCCGTGGCAGCGCAGGACGCGCAGATGGGACAGGTGGGCTATGGCTCCGGCAAGGCCGGGGTCAACGGGCTGGTGCTGCCCATGGCGCGCGACATGATGGATCTCGGCATACGCGTCAATTCCATCATGCCGGGCATCTTCGCAACGCCGCCCATGCTGGGCGCGCCGCCGAAAGTGCTGCAGGGCCTGTCCGCTTCGGTGCCGTTCCCCAAGCGCCTGGGCAACCCGCCGGAATTTGCCAGCTTCGTGCTTGAGCTTGTGCGCAATACCTATTTCAACGGCCAGGCCATCCGCCTCGACGGCGCCATCCGCATGCCGCCGCGCTAGGGGAGGCGAGGCGGGCGGCGCAAGCCGCTGGGCACAGGCCCCCGCAAGGGGCTACAAGTCCGCCCATGAGTGACAGTACCCCTGACAGCAGCACCGGCGGCCCCAGTGTCACCGCCAGTGCGGCGGCGCCGCAGCATCTGAGTACCGGCCAGCTTTACCTGTTGGCCCTGGCCAGCGCGGTGATCACCGCCAATGCCTATTACATCCACCCCATCATCGCACTGGTGGCGGAGGATTTCGGCGTCAGCGCTTCGGCGATCGGTGCCGTGCCCGCCTTCAACCAGATCGCCCTGGCGCTGGGCATCTTCCTGCTGCTGCCCCTGGGCGACTGGGTCAGCAACCGCAGGCTGACCTCCATTTTCGTGTCCGCCCAGACAATTGCCATTGCGGGCATGGCGCTGGCGACGGATTTCAGGCTCTTCGTCGCGGGCTCCACGGTGCTGGGCTTCTTCACCATCGCGCCCTATCTGCTGCCGGCCTATGTGTCGCGCCGCGTGCCGCCGGAGAAGCTTGGCCATGCGACGGCTGTGCTCACCACCGGCATCATCGGCGGCATCCTGCTGGCGCGTGCGGGCGCGGGCGTGCTGGGCGAATATATGGGCTGGCGGTCGGTCTATGTGGTGGCCGCGACGCTGATGCTGCTGATGTCGATCCTGCTGCCGCTGATCATGGAGCAGGGGCGGCGCGACAGCGCGCGCAGCGAGACCTATGCGGGGCTTATCCTCTCCATCCTGCCGATCATCCGGCGGCACCCGGACATTCTGCTGTCCGGTGCGATCCAGGCCATGAGCTTCGGCATCTTCCTGGCCGTGTGGCTTGGTCTCGGCCTGCATCTCACGAGCACGCAGATGGGATACGGAACCGATGTCGTGGGCTATCTCGCGGCCTTCTCAATCCTCAACCTTGCCACCACCCCGCGCCTGGGGGCCTGGGCCGACAAGGTGGGGGCCGAGCAGGCGCGGGTGTGGTTTACCGTGGGCCAGCTTGCGGGCGTCGCCTGCCTGCCCTTCTTCGGCCACAGCCTGTGGCTTCTGATGATCCCCATCGTGCTGATGAACCTGGTGGGCCCGTCCATCGACATCACCGGCCGCATGACGTTCCTGCGTCTGTCTCCGGACATCCGCACCCGGCTGATGACCATCTATATCGTCATCATGTTCGGCGGCGGCGGCATCTTCAGCTGGGCCGGCACCATTGCCTATGACTGGGCGGGCTGGATCGGCAACGCCGTGCTGGCACTGACCCTCTCCATCCTCGTGCTGACCCTGTCGCTGCTCGGTTTGCGGCTCAAGTCTCGCGATTAGGTTGCGGCAAGTTGTGAGAGGTGGTTTGATGTTGTCTTAACTGTCTTGGGGGACGGGAAGATGACATCACTGAAAAGCCTTACGGGTGCCTGCTTGGTTGCAATTGCTGCGATCGGACTGGGCGGATGCCCGGCCATGAGCGCGTTGTCGTTTGTATCTGCAGATCAGGTCATCGAACGAAGTGACGACGAAGAGGTCGTAAGCCAGATAGTTCTGCAAAGGCTGGATACTTTAGGTAGTCACTCTGGCGATTATCCGGACAATGCGTCCCGGTTTTTCAAAGCCGCAGGATGTGAGCAAGACAAGCTGAGGAAAACCAAAGAAGAAGACGGAGAGACTGTTGGTATGTTGGAGCCTGTGGCGCTTGCTGTAGTTGCAGGAAGCAAATATCTGGCTTCGTTAGTCGAGAAAGGGCTTGCTGATAAGGTCAGCACGCTCGAACGGAAGTCTGTGCGTTCAATAGCAGCGCAAGTTGAAACAAAAAAAGTAGGTGCTTTGGCGGATTGTGTTGCCTTTTTCCGTACCCTGACGAAAAAAGGCAAAAAGAATGAAGCAATTGTCGGGACAAATGGGATTGGCCTTGTCGTCGTGCTTCGCAAGAGAATGCTAGGCAAACTCGCATACTATGAACTTGCTCTTGCTGCAGCAGATTCGACCGTGGCTCTCACAAAGAAACCGAGCAACGAAAAGCCCGCCAAAATCGATCTCGTGGTAGGGCTTGCCATAACGGGTTCTTCTACTGAGCCGCGATTGCGTACCGTCACCCATGCCACAAGCATCACAGTCAAGGATCTACCGCTCGACGGCACTGCCCGTCTGTTCAAAACCGAAAATGCAGATGTAGAACGCGGCGACCCGTTCCCGGCACCGGATGGGTCCGGGCTGCGCTACGACATGGTGGTGACTGAAGTAGGGGATCTTGGGTTTGTTCCCAAGGATGCCCAGGCTGACCTGAAGAACTTCTTCGAGTTGCTGGGCCCGTCCTACGAAGCCTTTGTCCAGAACCGGGTGATCACCCCGCTTGAGAACTAGCGGGAGGCGGGGCCTGACCCCACCTCAAGCCTGCCCATGGCTCGGGCAATCACCTGCGCGGTGTTTGTGCATATGCCTGACGCATACGCAGAAAGGCAGGGAGTTTGCCGCAATTGCGTGCGGTGCGCTTGACTCACGGCTGACAGGAGCGCACGAAAAAGGCATGCAATCGCCTGAGGTGCAGGACGCTTTTTTCGATGAGACCGGCGGGGGCGGCGACATTCGCCCGCCCTATCGGGAGCTGCTGGCATGGATCGGTGACCAGGGTGCCGAGACCCTGTCCCTGCGCCACCGGGAAGCCGAGACCCTGTTCCGCAAGATCGGGATTACCTTCGCCGTCTATGGCGAGGGTGGCAGCCCGGAGCGGCTCATTCCCTTCGACATCGTGCCGCGCATCTTCACTGCCTCGGAATGGCGGCTGCTGAGCCAGGGCGTGAAGCAGCGCGCCCGCGCCCTCAACATGTTCCTCAACGATGTCTATCAGCGCGGCGACATCGTCCGCGCCGGCATCGTTCCGGCGGACCTTGTCTATCTCAACGAGTCCTATGAGCCCGCAATGGTGGGCATCACCCCGCCGCGCAATGTCTACAGCCACATCGTCGGCACCGACATCGTGCGCGTCGGCGCGAATGAATTCTACGTACTGGAAGACAATTGCCGCACGCCCTCCGGCGTCTCCTACATGCTGGAGAACCGCGAGATCATGATGCGCATGTTCCCGGACCTGTTTTCCGGCCGCCGCATCATGCCGGTGGATGATTATCCCGACCTCCTGCACCGGACCCTGGCCTCGGTGGCCCCGAAGAAGTGCCAGGACGATCCCGTGGTGGTGGTGCTGTCGCCGGGCTCCTTCAACAGCGCCTATTACGAGCATTCATTCCTGGCCGACCAGATGGGCGTGGAGATCGTCGAGGGCAAGGATCTGTATGTGGACGGGGAATTCGTCTTTATGCGGACGACCCGCGGCCCGCGCCGGGTGGATGTGATCTACCGGCGGCTGGACGATGACTTCCTCGACCCGCTCTGCTTCCGGCCGGACTCGCTGCTGGGTGTGCCAGGGCTGATGAATGTCTATCGCTCGGGCGGCGTTGCCATCTGCAGCGCGCCGGGCGCTGGTATCGCCGACGACAAGGCCATCTATATCTACGTGCCAGATATGATCCGCTTCTATCTGGGCGAGGAGCCGATCCTCAAGAACGTGCCCACCTGGAAATGCGGAGATGCGGATGAATGCGCCTATGTGATGGAGCATCTGCACGAACTGGTGGTGAAGGAAGTGCACGGCTCCGGCGGTTACGGCATGCTGATCGGACCCAAGGCATCGTCTGCGGAAATCGAGGCCTATCGGGCCCGCATCCGCGCCAAGCCGGACAATTTCATCGCCCAGCCGACCCTGGCCCTGTCGACCTGTCCTACTTTCGTGGATGAGGGCATCGCGCCCCGCCACGTGGATTTCCGCCCCTTCTGCCTCGTGGGCAATGCCATTCACCTGCCCGCCGGCGGGCTGACCCGGGTGGCGCTGCGCGAAGGCTCGCTGGTGGTGAATTCAAGCCAGGGCGGCGGCGTCAAGGACACCTGGGTCCTGGCGGACTGACCGGACGATCCCATGCTCAGCCGCACCGCCGAAAACCTGTTCTGGATTGGCCGCTTCACCGAGCGGGCCGAAAGCATGGCCCGCATGCTGGAGATGGGCTACCGGATGGCGCTGATGCCGGCGACGGGGGCAGGCCATCGCAACGAATGGCGCTCCATCGTGGCGGGCGCCGGTGGCGAGGCCGCCTTCAGCGAAAAGCATGACAGCATCAACCAGCGCATCGTCTGCGAATATCTGATCTTCGATCCGGACAACCCATCGAGCATCCATAGCTGCCTCCGCAATGCGCGCGAAAACGGCCGCGCGGTCAGGGCGGCCATCACCAGCGAAATGTGGATGGCGCTCAACGAAACCTGGATTGACCTGCAGGACATGAACGCCGCCCAGCTGGCCGGCGGCGGCCTGCCCACCTTCCTCGACTGGATGAAAGGGGCGAGCGCCCAGTTCCGCGGTGCCACCGAATCCTCCCTGCTGCGCAATGAGGGCTACGACTTCCTGCGCCTCGGCTCCTTCATCGAGCGGGCCGACAACACCGCCCGCCTGCTCGATGTGAAATACTATGTGCTGCTGCCCGCCTCCGAGACCGTGGGCGGGGGCGTGGATAACTATCAGTGGACGACGCTTCTGCGGGCCCTGTCATCCCTGCGCGCCTTCCACCACATCTACCGCTCGGAATACACGCCCTGGTCGATTGCGGATTTCCTTATCCTCAACCGCCATTTCCCCCGGTCGCTGCTCTACAGCTACAGCCAGATCGGCGAGCACCTGACCCAGCTGTCGCGCCGCTATGGCCAGCGTTCTTCAAGCCTGAGCGCCACCAACATGCAGATCGCCCGGCTGGCGGACTGCACGGCGGCGGACATCTTCAGCGAGGGCCTGCACGAATTCCTTACCACCTTCATCCGCCAGAACGCGGCCCTGTCCGACAGCATCGCCGGGGACTATCACTTTGGCTGGAGCTGACCCATGCGGCTGATCGTCGAGCACAGCACCTGCTACCGCTACAGCGACCCGGTGCGCTTCGTGGTGCAGAGCCTGAAACTGTCCCCCAGCCGGTTCGACGGCCAGCGGGTGATCCGCTGGTCGGTGGCAGCCGAGGGCTGCACCATCACCGCAGCCTTCACCGACGGCTATGGCGACGAGGTGCTGACGCTCACCTGCGCGGAGGCGCGCGACGAGGTGCATGTGAAGGTCAGCGGCGAAGTGGTGACGGCGGACATGGCGGGTGTCCTGCGCGGCCACAAGGAAAAGATCTCCCCGCGCGCCTTTCTGCGGCAGACCGGGATGACGGAGCCCACTGACGAAATCCGTGACCTGGCGCTCGGCGTGGCGGCGGGGCTGGGGCGGACCGATGATCAGCAGCCCGGCACACTTGATCTCGCCCATGCCCTGTCCGACGCGGTGGCGGATGCGGTGGTCTATGCGCCGGGCACCACCCATGCCCACACCACCGCAGGCGAAGCATTGGCCGAGGGGCAGGGGGTGTGCCAGGACCATGCGCATATCCTCATCACCGCCGCCCGCCTGCTGGGCCTGCCGGCGCGCTATGTGTCGGGCTACCTGTTCGCCGATTCCAATGGGGAGCCGCATGAAGCGGCTCATGGCTGGGCGGAGCTGTGGCTCGACGGGCTCGGCTGGGTCGGCTTCGACGCCTCCAATCGCACCTGCCCGACCGAAGCCTATATCCGCCTCGGCGCGGGTCTTGATGCGCGCGACGCGGCCCCCATAAAAGGTGTACATGTAGGGGCCGCGGAGGAGGCGATGGACGTCTCCCTCGTCGTGCAGGAGGCCCAGCAGCAATGACCGGTCACAGACCGGACTGAATTGCGGGCCCTGAGGATGACCGAACCATGACTTACTGCGTCGGCCTGATGGTGAATGAGGGCCTCGTCTTTCTGTCGGACACGCGCACCAATGCGGGCGTCGATAACATCGCCCGCTACCGCAAGATGTTTACCTGGACGACGCCCGGCGAGCGCGCCCTGGTGTTGATGACCGCGGGCAATCTCGCCACCTCCCAGGCAGTGCTCAGCCTGATCACCGAGGGAATCGAGGCGGAAGCCGCCGGCGTCGAGACCGGTGATGAGACTTTGCCGTCGATCCTCACCGCGCCAAGCATGTTCCGCACCGCCGAGATTATCGGCGAGGCCATGGTCATGGTGCAGAACAAGTACCGCCGCGCCTTTGAGCAAATGAGCAACGGCAATAGCGGTGCGACAATGATTCTCGGCGGCCAGCGCCAGGGTGGCGCGCCGCGGCTGTTTCTCATCTATCCGGAAGGCAATTTCATCGAGGCGGCGGAGGACACGCCTTTCCTGCAGATCGGCGAGCACAAATACGGCAAGCCCATCCTCGACCGCGTCATCACCATGCAGACGCCGCTGGCCGAGGCACGGAAGGCGGCGCTGCTGTCGATGGATTCGACCCTGCGCAGTAACCTCTCCGTCGGCATGCCGCTCGACCTGACCGTGCTGCCGCGGGACGCTTACGCCTTCAGCGAGCAGACCCGCATCGAGCCGGAGGATGCAGGCTTCCGCCAGCTCAGCGACGCCTGGTCCACAGCGTTGAGAGACGCGTTCCAGACCATCAGCTGACGGTAAACAGCCGCCAGGCCCGAAAATCCGCGTGCAACCCGTTTCAATTATAGGGTGGTGCCGTTAGGCTCCATCTGCGTTTTGCAATTCGGGGGGTAAAGGCAATGCAGATGCGTGTGGCCGCGGCAGCGGCGGTACTTCTTTCAGCGCTTGTCGGGGGTGAGGCGCCAGTGCTCGCCGCGGATGATGAGCGCCCGACGCCCATCGTGATCGACAGCAAATTCGATTTGCCTGCCGGGCAGGCGCGCCAGGCATCGGTGGGCGATGTGATTCACAAGAGCACCCACCAGGCGATGCATGAGCGCGTGGTGGTGACCAATGACGTGGTGGACGAATGCCACGGGGGCTGGTGCCACAATTTCAAGGCAGGCGACGAGCTCCATGTGGCCGGCTATGGCCCGCGTATTCTCTGTACACCAACCAAAACGGGCACGCGTGGCACCCTTTTCTCAAGCTACCCGTCCTATACCTGCGTGGAACGCGATGCGCGCAGCCCAACGCGGCTGCAGATGTTCGGTGTCAAGGAACTGAGCAAACGCCTGCGCGTGGCGCCACATGCGCCGCCGCAGGAAATCAAGGTCAGGGTGGTGAAGGAATCGTTCGAGGCCTATCCCGACTGGGGCGAGTTCTCCCCGCCGACCTATGTGGATGGGCAGTTCATCGCCCGTTTTGCCGGGATGGACGGATACAAAGTGCTGATTGATCTCGAATATGTGCCGGGCCTGCCCGGTTCATCTGAAGCCCGCGTGGATCGGGTTGCCTTCACGCCCGATGACGAGCAGATGATCGTACTGCCGATGCCGGGCGCGGATGTGGATTATCAGTATCTCGCGGACCAGGGCGCTGAGAGAAGCACCATGGGTAAGATCGCCGGGGTGAGCCTGAAGGTGACCGCGGCAACGCCGGACCGGCTGGACTATCAGACCGTCAAGACCAACCAGTACATCCAGATCTATCCTGGTGGGGAATGGCAGGTAATGAGCAATGGCAATGCCGAGATCTCCATGACCGGCGGGCGGTAGATCGTCCCCGGACTTCCGGTCCCGCATCATCGGTGTATGAACATGCTTTCAAACAGAGGCGCTGCCCTGACAGGCGGCGCCTCTTGCCATGTGCGCTGCGGGCGCTGCAGTATGCTGCGGCGCACAATAACTGCTGGTGGACCATGCCGGACGCTTCCCTCCGTGTCCTGATCTATGACGAGAACCATCTCCGCGCCTCCATTCTTGAGGAGGGGCTGCGGGAGGCGGGGCTTGACCAGATCGCCGTGGTGGCGGAGCTGGGCGGCATCGTGGCGCGGATCGCGGAGTTCGATCCGCAGGTGATTTTCCTCGACCTCGCCAACCCCAACCGCGATCGGCTGGAGAGCATGCTGCAGGTCTCCCGTGCAATCAGCCGCCCCATCGCCGTCTTCGTCGATGAATCCGACAGCGACACCATCGACGCAGCGGTGGAGGCGGGGGTGTCCGCCTATATCGTGGACGGGCTCAAGAAGGAGCGGGTGCGCTCCATCCTTGACATAACCATCAGCCGCTTCAACGCCTTCAACCGGCTCAAGTCGGAGCTTGATGAGGTCCGCACGGAGCTTGCGGACCGAAAGATCGTTGACCAGGCCAAGCTCCTTCTCATGAAGCGGCGGCGCATAACCGAAGACGAGGCCTATGCGCTGTTGCGCCGGACGGCGATGTCGAAGAACTGCCGCATCCCGGAAGTGGCGGAAAGCATCGTTATGGCCGCAGACCTGTTCCCGGAGGACACCCCATGAGCGCTGCCACACGGCACATAAGGGCGGGCTTCATTCCGCTGCTGGACGCAGCCCCGCTGATCGTCGCGCGGGAGCAGGGTTTCGCCGAAGCTGAAGGGATCGACCTCACCCTTGTGCGGGAAACGTCCTGGGCAAGCCTGCGCGACCGGGTGGCCGTGGGGCATTTCGAGGCCGCCCACATGCTGGCGCCTATGGCGATTGCCGGGTCGCTGGCCCTGCCGCCTCTGCCGGTGCCCTTCATCGCGCCGGTGGCCTTTGGTGCGGGGCGCAACGCCATCACCATCTCCCAGGACATGCGCGAGATGATGGGGGTTAAATATGATGCAGCGCCGCTGGAAGCGGCTGATGCCGTGGCCCGCCTCGCCACGGCAAAGCGCGCGCAGATGCCCGACCGGCCGCTGGTCTTTGCTGCTGTGCATGCCTATTCCGCCCACGCAGCCCTGCTGCGCTACTGGCTGGCGGAAGGCGGTCTTTACACGGGCACGGATGTCCGCCTTGAATTCGTGCCGCCGCCCTTCATGGCGGATGCGCTGGCCGCCGGCATGGTGGACGGCTGCTGTGTCGGTGAGCCCTGGAGCAGCGTCGCGTTCAAGGCGGGCGTGGGCCATATTCTTGTGGCAGGCGACGATATCTGGCCCGCGGGGCCCGACAAGGTGCTGGGATTGCGCGCTGACTGGGCAGCGGAGAATGAAGATATGGCGCTGCGCCTGGTGCGGGCCCTGGTTGCCGCCGCACACTGGGCAGATGATCCAGCGCATACGGACGATCTCGCGGCCATGCTGGCCGAAGCACGCTATCTCGACAAGACGCAGGACGTGTTGCTGCCGGGGCTGACCGGACGGCTTGCAAGTTCCGGGGCAGGGTTTGCGCGCGGCGGTGCCTCGCGGCCCGAGCCGGCCCATGCTGCCTGGTTTGCCACACAGATGGCGCGCTGGGGCGACATTGACCTGACGCCCGAAGCCCTGGCGGCTGCGACCGCCACTTACCGCCCGGACATCTATGCCGCAGCGCTGGGTGACAATGCTCGCACCGGGGAGACACCCCGCACCGTGACGCTTTTCGATGGCCGGATCTTCGATCCGCGCGATGCCGCGGGCTATCTCGCAGCACTCACAGCCTCCTGACCCGCCTGATTTTTTGCACTGCACACTGATTGTGCAGCACATGCCTGCCGCGTGAGCGCTGGCGGGGGTGCCGGCAACCGTGGCGCGGCATAAAGACCGGAATTCAGCCATAAACCGAGTTGGCACACCGGTTGCTACTACAGGGCCGAGGGCGCAAGGCTGCGCCGGTACTCACACAATTTGTTGCTTCCGCCAAGGAAGCACACGGCAGCGCTGCCGACGGGAAGGGACCTGAGCCAGGAGGTGCAGGTCCGCTCCCGCGGGCGGCGCTTTTTTTGTTCCGGACTGCCTTCCTGGGAGGGGTGGAACGGTTCTTTGTCCGGCCGCGAGCCGGACATGGTTTGGAGGGTTCACCAATGATGACCGCAGGCGACATGAGCCGGTCTTCATCCGTATCAGGAACAATTCGCAAGGCATCCCGCCGCCTGGCGATGGCCGCCGCTGCGACGCTGGCGCTGGGGGGAATCGCGCAGGCGGAATTGCTGCTGCCGGAAAAGGATGAGCTGAAATTCGGCTTCATCAAGCTCACCGACATGGCACCGCTCGCCATTGCTTATGAGAAGGGGTACTTCGAGGACGAAGGCCTGTTTGTGACCCTGGAGCCGCAGGCCAACTGGAAGGTGCTGCTGGACCGGGTGATCACCGGCGAGCTGGACGGCGCGCATATGCTGGCGGGCCAGCCGCTGGCTGCCACCATCGGCTTCGGCACCGAAGCCCACATCATCACACCGTTCTCCATGGATTTGAACGGCAACGGCATCACCGTCTCCAATGAGGTGTGGGAGATGATGAAACCGAACATTCCAAAGCTGGAAGACGGACGCCCGCAGCACCCGATCAAGGCGGACTATCTGAAGCCGGTGGTCGACCAGTTCAAGGCCGACGGCAAGCCCTTCAAGATGGGCATGGTGTTCCCGGTCTCGACCCACAATTACGAGCTGCGCTACTGGCTGGCGGCCGGCGGCATTCACCCTGGCTATTACTCAGCGTCCGACATTTCGGGCCAGATTTCAGCCGACGCCCTGTTGTCGGTCACCCCGCCGCCGCAGATGCCCGCGACGCTGGAAGCGGGCACGATCCACGGCTATTGCGTGGGCGAACCGTGGAACCAGCAGGCGGTGTTCAAGGGCATCGGCGTGCCGGTGATCACCGACTACGAGATCTGGAAAAACAATCCGGAGAAAGTGTTCGGCATCACTGCCGAGTTTGCCGAGACATATCCCAACACCACGACCGCGCTGACCAAGGCGCTGATCCGGGCCGCCATCTGGCTGGACGAAAACGACAACGCCAACCGCATGGAAGCCGTCGAGATCCTGTCGCGGTCGGAATATGTGGGGGCGGACGCCGAGGTGATCGCCAATTCGATGACCGGCACCTTTGAATATGAAAAGGGCGACAAGCGGGACATTCCCGACTTCAACGTCTTCTTCCGCTACTACGCGACCTATCCCTATTACTCCGACGCTGTCTGGTACCTGACCCAGATGCGCCGCTGGGGTCAGATCACCGATACCAAGCCGGATGAGTGGTATGCGGAGGTGGCGTCCAAAGTGTACCGCCCGGACCTCTACCTGAAGGCTGCGCGCGCGCTGGTGGATGCGGGCCAGGCGGATGAGGCGGACTTCCCGTGGGACACGGATGGTTACCGCGAGGCGACGGCCGAATTCATCGACGAAGTCAGCTTCGATGGCCGCACGCCGAACGCCTATCTCTCGCAATTCCCCATCGGCCTCAAGACCGGTGAGACCGTATCCGAAAGTGGCGTGACCGGAGGTTAGCCCCCCTGACCCCGCTTCCTTTCGGGGAGGCGGGGACGCGCGCCCCGCACCGGGCGGCATCTCACCTGCTGCCCGGTGCCCCTCTTCCCTATTTGTAACGAGGCTTTGATTTCGCCATGGCGATGACAACTCTAGACGGCGCCGTTCCTGATCCCGCGCGGGAAGAACGCCGCGCCCAGCGGCTGGCCCGGATCAACAAGGCCGCTACCTATTTCGACGTGGTGGGGCTCGGCTTCATGGTGCCGCTGCTGCGCATGGCCGCCGGCGACAGCCCCCGGCAGCAGGCTTCCGCCCTGTGGCGCACGCTTCTGGTGCCGCTGATCGGCATCGGCCTGTTCATTGCCGCCTGGGCCGCGCTGGCCCCGCAGGTGCAGACATCCCTCGGCGCCATTCCGGGCCCGGCTGCCGTCATGGAACAGGCGGGCGTCCTCTATGACGACCACGTGGCCGAGCGCGGCAAGGCTGATGCGTTCATGGAACGGCAGGAGCTGCGCAACCAGGCACTCATCGAGCAGGGGCTCGAGGAACGGGTGAAATGGCGCAGCTATACGGGCAAGCCCACCTATCTCGACCAGATCCTGACAAGCCTCGTCACCGTGGCGCTGGGCTTCCTGGTGGCGACGCTGATTGCCGTGCCGCTGGGCATCATGTGCGGGCTGTCGCCGCTGGTGAACGGCGCGCTCAACCCGCTGATCCAGATCTTCAAGCCGGTGTCGCCGCTGGCCTGGCTGCCGATCGTCACCATGGTGGTGTCGGCGCTGTATGTGAACGCCAGTGATGCGCTGCCCAAGTCGCTGGTTATCTCGGCCCTGACTGTGACGCTCTGTTCCCTGTGGCCGACGCTGATCAACACAGCGCTTGGTGTGTCTTCCATCGACCGCGACCTGATGAATGTGGGCAAGGTCTTGCAGCTGCCGCGGCTTACCACCATCCGCAAGGTGGTGTTGCCGTCTGCCATGCCTCTCATCTTCACGGGCCTGCGCCTGTCGCTGGGGGTCGGCTGGATGGTGCTGATCGCCGCTGAAATGCTGGCTCAGAACCCGGGGCTTGGGAAATTCGTCTGGGACGAGTTCCAGAACGGCTCCTCCGACAGCCTCGCCCGCATCATGGTGGCGGTTCTGACCATCGGTCTCATCGGCTTCCTGCTTGACCGCGTCATGTACGCGCTGCAGGCCGCCTTCACCTATTCCACCCAGCGCTGAGGAGGGACCCATGGCATTTCTCGAACTCAGTGGCGTCTCAAAATCCTATGGCGAGGGCGATCAGCATACGGAGGTCCTCTCCGGCATCGACCTCGAGGTGGAAGAGGGAGAATTCGTCGCGATTGTCGGGTTTTCCGGCAGCGGCAAGACCACGCTGATTTCCACCATCGCAGGCCTTGTCGTGCCGGATGAAGGCGCGGTGACCGTGAAGGGCCAACCCATTGACGGGCCCGGTCCGGACCGGGGGCTTGTGTTCCAGTCCTATTCGCTGATGCCGTGGCTGACAGTGACGGAGAATATCGGCCTTGCCGTCGATACGGTGTTCAGCAAGGAGAGCAAGGACGCGCGCGCCGCCCGCACGCAAAAATATGTGGAGCTTGTGGGCCTGGCCCATGCGGCGGACCGGCTGCCTTCGGAACTGTCCGGCGGCATGCGGCAGCGCGTGGCGGTGGCGCGCGCCCTGGCGATGGACCCGGATGTGCTGCTGCTCGATGAGCCCCTGTCGGCGCTCGACGCCTTGACCCGCGCCAAGCTGCAGGACGAGATCGAGTCCATCTGGGAGAAAGACCAGAAGACGGTGATCCTCATCACCAATGACGTGGATGAGGCGATCCTGCTGGCGGACCGGATCATTCCGCTCAACCCTGGCCCGAACGCGACGCTGGGCCCGTCCTTCAAGGTCAATCTGCCGCGCCCGCGCGACCGCACGGCGATCAACCAGAACCCGGACTTCATCGCGCTGAGGGCGCAGGTGACCAACTATCTGATTGAGGTGGGCGCCAGCGCCAAGTCGTCCGCTGACGACAGCCGCGACGCGCCGAATGTGACGCCGATTGATGCTTCGCGCGGGCGGCTGCCCAAGGCCTATCGCGATGCAGCGGCGTCGCCGGTCGACCGGAAATTCGTGGAGATCTTCGAAGCAAAGAAAGTGTACCCGACCCCGAAGGGCCCGCTGACGGTGCTGGAAAATTTCACCCTCAACATGGACCGGGGCGAGTTCATCTCGCTGATCGGCCATTCGGGCTGCGGCAAGTCGACGGTCCTGTCCATGGTGGCGGGCCTCAACGAGATTTCCGGCGGCGGCATTATTCTCGACAACAAGGAAATTGCCGGCGCCGGGCCGGACCGGGCGGTGGTGTTCCAGGCCCCGTCGCTAATGCCATGGCTGACCGCGCGGGAGAATGTGGCGCTGGGCGTGGACCGGGTCTATCCCCACGCGACCCCGGCCGAGCGGCGTGACGTGGTGGAATATTACCTTGAGCGCGTCGGCCTCGGGGACGCCATGCACAAGATGGCCGCTGACCTCTCCAACGGCATGAAACAGCGCGTCGGCATTGCCCGCGCCTTTGCCCTGTCGCCCAAGCTGCTGCTGCTGGATGAGCCCTTCGGCATGCTGGACAGCCTGACCCGCTGGGAGCTGCAGGAAGTGCTGATGGATGTGTGGAAGCGCACCCAGGTGACCTCCATCTGCGTCACCCATGACGTGGACGAGGCGATCCTGCTGGCCGACCGCATCGTGATGATGACCAACGGCCCGCGCGCCACCATCGGCAAGATCCTGAAGGTGGACCTGCCGCGCCCGCGCACCCGCGCCGAACTGCTGGAGCACCCGGACTATTACCGCTATCGCGGCGAGGTGCTGGCCTTCCTCGAGGAATATGAGCACGGCGCCAAGCCGAAACCGGCGCCTGCGCCCGTGTCCGCTCCTGATCCGGACCCGGATGATACCGACACGCAGCCCCGCCAAGTGGCGATGGCCTAGGAGGGCACCATGGCACAAGACATCGTAGACATGCCCGCACGGCAGAAGCTCGTCATCATCGGCAACGGCATGGCCCCCGGGCGCATGCTGGAAGAATTGCTGAAGCGCGCGCCCCGGGCCTTCGAGATCACCATCTTCAATGCCGAGCCGCGGGTGAACTATGACCGCATCATGCTGTCGCCGGTCCTGTCGGGTGAAACGACCTTCGACGACATCGTGATCCATGACGATGCCTGGTACGCAGGCAATGGCATCACGCTTCACAAGGGCAAGCGCGTCACGCGCATCGACCGGGACGCCAAACAGGTGATCGCCGCCGATGGCACGGTGGCGGCTTATGACAGGCTGGTCATCGCCACGGGGTCATCCCCCTTCATCATCCCCGTGCCCGGCCATGAACTGGAGGGCGTTCTGGCCTATCGCGACCTCGATGACGTGGAGGCGATGGTCAAAGCCGCGAAAGCCGGCGGGCGCGCCGTGGTGATCGGCGGCGGGCTGCTGGGCCTGGAGGCCGCTGCGGGCCTCAGGATGCAGGGCATGGCGGTGGATGTGGTCCACCTGATGCCGACGCTGATGGAACGTCAGCTTGATACGGCCGCCGGGCATCTGCTGCGCAAGGCGGTGGAAGAGCGCGGCATCACGGTTCATACCGAAGCCAACACCAAGGCCATTCTCGGCCGCAACGGCCGGGTGACGGGGCTTGAGCTTGAAGACGGCACCGTGCTGGCCGCTTCCATCGTGGTGATGGCCGTCGGCATCCGCCCAAGCGCTGCGCTGGCAGCCGAGGCGGGCCTCGAGGTTGGCCGCGGCATTGTCGTCACCGACCAGCTCATGACCTCCGACCCGGACATTTTTGCGGTAGGCGAATGCGTCGAACATCGGGGTCAGTGCTACGGGCTGGTGGCTCCACTCTACGATATGGCCAAGACACTCGCCGCGACTCTCATCGGCGAAAGTGCTGCCTATGAAGGCTCGGTGACGGCAACCAAGCTGAAGGTGACGGGCATCAGCCTGTATTCGGCAGGTGACTTTGCTGAGGGCGAGGGGCGCGAGGAGATCGTGCTGCGCGATGCCTCCAACGGCGTCTACCGGCGGCTCGTGCTCGAGAACAATGTGATCCTCGGCGCGGTGCTCTATGGCGATGTGAGTGACGGCGCCTGGTTCTTCGACATGATCAAGCGCGGCACCGATGTGTCGGACATGCGCGACACGGTGATCTTCGGCCAGAACTATGCGGGGGGAACACCGCTGGACCCTATGGCGGCCGTTGCAGCCTTGCCGGATGACGGCGAGATTTGCGGCTGTAACGGCGTCTGCAAGGGCGAGATCATCGGCGCGATCAATGCCCAGGGACTGAGCGACGTGGAGGGCGTGCGGGCGCACACCAAGGCCTCGGCCTCCTGCGGCTCCTGCACGGGCCTTGTTGAGCAGCTTCTGTCTTTCACCCTGGGCGACGCCTACAACCCCGCCGCCGTGCAGCCCATGTGTGGGTGCACGGAGCTTGGCCATGGCGATGTTCGCCGGCTGATCGTCGCCAAGTCTCTCAAGACAATCCCCGAGGTTATGCAGGAACTGGAATGGAGCAGCTCCGGCGGCTGCGCCAAGTGCCGCCCGGCGCTGAACTATTATCTGTTGTCCACCTGGCCCGGTGAGTATCAGGACGACGCCCAATCGCGCTTCATCAATGAGCGGGTGCACGCCAACATCCAGAAGGACGGCACTTATTCCGTGGTGCCGCGCATGTGGGGCGGGATCACCAGCGCCAAGGAGCTGCGCGCCATCGCTGACGTGGCGGACAAGTTCGATGTGCCGACGGTGAAGGTGACCGGCGGACAGCGCATCGACCTTCTGGGCATCAAGAAGGAAGACCTGCCGGCGGTATGGTCCGACCTCAATGACGCGGGGCTTGTGTCGGGGCATGCCTATGGCAAGTCGCTGCGCACAGTGAAGACTTGCGTGGGCACCGACTGGTGCCGCTTCGGCACGCAGGACTCAACCGGCTTCGGCATCCGCCTGGAACGCTTCCTGTGGGGCTCGTGGACGCCGGCGAAAGTGAAGCTCGCCGTCTCGGGCTGTCCGCGCAACTGCGCCGAGGCCACCTGCAAGGATGTGGGCGTGATCTGTGTGGAGTCGGGCTACGAAATCCACTTCGCGGGCGCAGCCGGGCTCGAAATCAAAGGCACGGAAATCCTCGGCCACGGCAAGACCGAAGACGAGGCGCTGGAGATCATCGCAGCCGTCATCCAGCTCTATCGCGAGCAGGCCTATTACCTGGAGCGCATCTACAAATGGGCGGCGCGCGTCGGCTATGACACCGTCCGTGAACAGATCATTGATGACGTCGCGCGCCGCCGCGACCTGTTCGAGCGCTTTGTCTATTCGCAGCGCTTCTCCCAGTCCGACCCCTGGGCGGAGCGGGTGAAGGGCGGGGAAGCTCACGAGTTCCGCCCCCTGGCGGACCTGACGCAGATGGCAGCGGAGTAAGCGCCATGACCTTCGTAGATATCGGCACCCTCGATGACATCCCCGAGCGCGGCGCACGGCTGGTGAAGACGCGCGCGGGCACCGTGGCGGTGTTCCGCACCTCAGCCGGCCAGGTTTACGCGGTGGAGGACAAATGCCCGCATCTGGCAGGCCCCCTGTCGCAAGGCATCGTCCATGGCAGCCGCGTCACCTGCCCGCTGCACAATCTGGTCATTGACCTTGCCTCCGGTGCGGCGGAGGGGCCGGACGGCGGCTGTGTGCGGACCTACCCGGTGCAGCTCAAGGAGGGACGCATTCATCTGGGCCTCGACGCGCAGCCAAGCGAGAAGGTGGCCTGACCGGTGACAGACGCGCCCGACATCCGGACCACCTGTCCCTATTGCGGGGTCGGCTGCGGTGTCATCGCCAGCCGCACGACCGATGGCAGGCTTGAGGTGAAGGGCGACCCGGACCACCCGGCCAATTTCGGCCGGCTGTGCTCCAAGGGGTCAGCGCTGGCGGAAACACTGGACGCGGACGGCCGGCTGCTGCAGCCGCGCCTTTATGGCCGCGACACGAACTGGGATGAAGCGCTTGACGCCGTGGCGTCCGGCCTCAGAGCGGTGATTGGCGCGCATGGGCCGGATGCTGTGGCGCTCTACGGGTCCGGCCAGTTGCTGACCGAGGATTACTACGTCGCCAACAAGCTGATGAAGGGCTTCATCGGCACCGCGAACATGGACACCAATTCGCGCCTCTGCATGGCGTCATCGGTGGCAGGGCACAAGCGCGCCTTCGGCAGCGACACGGTGCCCGGCACCTATGAGGATCTCGAGCAGGCTGACCTGGTGGTGCTGGTGGGCTCCAATTTCGCCTGGTGCCACCCGGTGCTGTTCCAGCGCCTGCAGGCGGCACAGGCAAAGCGCGGCACCCGGATCATCGTGATCGACCCGCGCCGGACGGCAACGGCGGAGGCGGCTGACCTGCATCTTCCGCTGAGGCCAGGCAGTGACGTGGCCCTGTTCAACGGGCTGCTGGCGCACCTGGTAGCGGTGAGCGCGGAAGATACGGCCTATGTTGCCGACCATGTGGCGGACCTCGACGACGCGCTGGCCGCCGCGCAGGCGCTCTCCATCTATGAGGTGGCGGCAGCCACGGGGCTTGATGCCATCACGCTCACCCGCTTCTTCGACATGGTGGCTGCGACCCAACGTGTGGTGACGGTCTATTCGCAGGGCGTGAACCAGTCGACGGCGGGGACCGACAAGGTCAACGCCATCATCAATTGCCACCTGTTCACCGGGCGCATCGGCAAGCCGGGCATGGGGCCGTTCTCGATCACCGGCCAGCCCAACGCAATGGGCGGGCGCGAGGTGGGCGGACTGGCAAACCAGCTTGCCGCGCACATGGCGATCGATAGCGCTGATGACCGCGACCGCGTGCGGCGCTTCTGGCAGGCCCCGTCCATGGTGTCGACGCCGGGGCTGATGGCGGTGGATCTGTTCCGCGCCATCGACCGGGGCGAGGTGAAGGCCGTGTGGATCATGGCCACGAACCCGGCAGCCAGCCTGCCGGAAGCAGACGCGGTGGCCCGCGCGCTGGAAAAATGCCCGCTGGTCATCGTGTCCGACGTTACCGATCAGACACGCACGGCAAAGCTTGCGGACATTCTGCTGCCCGCCGCCGGTTGGGGCGAGAAGGACGGCACGGTCACCAATTCAGAGCGCCGCATCTCCCGGCAGCGGCCCCTGCTGCCGCCCGCAGGCGAGGCGCGCGCGGACTGGCGGATCATCTGCGACGTGGCCCGGCGCATGGGGTATGAGGGCTTCGACTTCGCGTCACCCGCTGCGATATTCCGCGAACATGCACAGCTCTCGGCGTTCGAGAATGGCGGCACCCGCGACTTCGACATCGGTGCCTATGGCGCGGTGGAGGACGCGGCCTATGACGCGATGCGTCCGTTCCAGTGGCCGGCCCCGAAGGACCAGCCGCCGGGCGGCCGCTTTTTCGCCGATGGTGGCTTTTTCACCGGCGACAGGCGGGCACGGATGGTGGCAACACCCGTCCGCCCCCCTGTCGAAGCGCCGTCGGACGCATGGCCCCTGCGCCTCAATACGGGCCGCGTCCGCGACCAGTGGCACACCATGACCCGCACGGGGCAGGTGCCGCGGCTTTTCTCTCATCTCGCCGAGCCCTTTGCCGAGCTGCACCCGGCGGACGCAGATGCTGCGGGCATCGAGGCTGCCGATCTCGTGACGGTGAGAAGCCCGCACGGTCAGGTGATCGTCCGGGCCCTGATCACCGATCGGCAGCAGAAGGGAAGCGTTTTCGTGCCCATGCACTGGACGGACCCTTATGCCTCCTGCGCCCACGCAGACGCGCTGGTGGCAGGCCATGTGGACCCGGTCTCCGGGCAGCCGGAACTGAAACACATGCCGGTGGCGGTCGATAAGTTTGACGCGGATTGGCAGGCCTTCGTGGTGTCAGCAAGCCGGCCCAACCCTGCAGGTGCGGCCTATTGGTCGCTGGCGCGGGCGGAAGGCGGCTGGCGGGCTGAAATGGCAGGCATCGATCATGCGGGCATGAATGCCGATCGTGCCTGCGCGCTGATGGGGCTGGCCCCGATGCCCGGTGACGACCGCCTGGAGGCGGGGGACCTGGCGCGCGGTGATTATCGCCTGGCGCTGGTGCGCGGCGGCAGGCTGGCGGGCCTTGTCGTGGCAGGTCGTGGCCCCGTGGCGGCGGCGCGCTCCTGGCTGGCCGACCAGCTGGACACCGATATGACGGGCACCCGGCGGCACCGGATTCTCGCCGGGCGCATGGGCGCTGACGAGCCGGACCGGGGCGCGATCATCTGCGCCTGCTTTCAGGTCGGCATCAACCAGATTTCAGACGCCGCCCGTGCCGGTGCGCAGTCTGTAGACGCCATCGGCGCCTGCCTCAATGCGGGCACCAATTGCGGCTCGTGCCGGGCGGAGATCAAACGCATCGTGGAGGTGGCCCATGTCAGGCAGGCAGGGTGAGGAGGGCGCAGGCCAGTGTGCAGGCAGGGTTACGCTGGTGGGCGCGGGGCCGGGCGATCCGGAATTGTTGACCCTGAAGGCGCTGCGGGCGCTCAAGGCTGCCGATGTGGTTCTCTATGACAGCTTGGTCACGGCGGAGGTGCTGGCGCTGGCGCGCCGCGGGGCGCCGCGCATCTGCGTCGGCAAGCGGGCGGGGCGCCCAAGCTGCCGCCAGGACGACATCAATGCGCTGATGGGGAGGCTGGCCCGGGACGGCAAGCATGTGGTGCGGCTCAAATCCGGCGATCCGTCCGTGTTCGGCCGGTCCGCGGAGGAGATGGAGAGCCTGAAGGCTGCGGGCATCGCGGTCACGGTCATCCCCGGCATCACCACGGCCTCTGCCATGGCGGCGGGCGCAGGCGTGTCCCTCACCCGCCGGGGAGCCGCGCAATCTGTCCGCTTCATCACGGCCCACGGGGCGAAAGGCGGCCTGCCGGATGACCTCGACTGGGCCGGGCTGAGCCACAGCGCCACCAGCCTCATCGTCTATATGGGCGCCCGCACGTCAGCCGACCTCGCCCGCCGCCTCATCACCGCAGGCCGCGCACCATCGACACCGGTGCTCGTCGCCACCAATGTCTCCCGCCCGGATGAAACCCGCTGCGCCGGCACGCTGGGCGACCTCGCCAAAGGTCGCCTCGCCATGGACCACACGTCCCCCATCATCCTCGCCATTGGGGAGGCCTTTGCCGCTTCAGACGCAGTCGGCGCACAGGAGACCGCCCCCGCCATACAGGCGCAGGCAATCGGACGCATATAAGCGGGCCATGTCGGGCCGGAGCTGTCACTGATCTGAATGGGGAGGGGATGGTGGAGCCAGGCGGAAGCGAAGCGCGTCGCCAGAAAATCATATAAATCAATGGCTTAGAAAGCGCGTGGGTAATGCATGTGTACCACGAACGTGTACCATTTGGAATGGTATCGTGCTCACGAACAGCTCTGCCACGCAGAAGTTGCACTTTCGAATCGCTAGAAGGCCAATAAGGGATGAGCTACAACCAGATACACTTGTCGGAGATTTCTTAGGACTGAGCGTTCGCCATGAGCCAAAAAGCGGCGGCGTATTCGCCAGAAATGATGCTGATCAGGGTTGGTCCAGAACTGCAACTGATTGGTCAAAATGGTCAGGTAGAAGATGTGCCTGTGGAAGCTCGGGCTGTTTTCTTTCACGAGTACATCCACTATCTGCACAACATCTCAACGTATAGCGGCGTCTATGTCTTGCTGAACACCATTGAACTCTGGCGCTGCTTTCGCGAGACCTTCGATAAATCAGGACTGAGTGCCGGTTCAGATAGAGAAAATGAGGCTGTCGGCTGCGTCCTGTCGCCGGTTTGGAAGTCTTTGCATGATTGTTTGTGCACCATTGGCGTATCAAGCAAGGCGAATGCGATTGATAGGAGGCGTACTGACCACCATCAAAGACTGATGCAATACCTGGGGCACGCAAGAATGAAATGCCCGAGGGTACCAAGAATCCTCGTCAAGCCCACAAGGATAGAAATAGTTTCATGTACTCTTCGCGTTCAGTTGGAATCAGCGAACGGTGACGGCCTCCTGTCCGCGCTCGACTATGATGCTGTGTTGCGAGATGAGCATGGGGAGAAAGAGAAATACGCCGGGTACTTGGGAACGGTTGAACTATTAGAAGGAGCCGCTTGGCTTCTGGAAAACCGATACTTGTCGGCTAGGCATCCACATGGCTCGGCATTGGAAACGCCTGTTTTTCCTTATGGCGTGGCGTTGGCCTTGGCCAAGCACACTGTACCAGACATATCGCATGACGACGTCCTCAAGTGCATTTTGGGCGCACTGCTTAGCTCGGATGCGCCGGACGCGTTTTTTCAAGTCCTAACGGTCGCAGCACAAGCGAAGAATGCAAAAATGGACGTGGGGGAATGTGTTTCGACGGCTATCAAGCAAGCGCTCGACGACACCGTGTCAGATGTTCTAGGTCAATTAGACAAACTAGAGAGAGAGTTCCATCGCACCGGCATTATTCAAACCGCTATTCGCGAAGTAGCGGATGTCGCTCGCAAAGCGCTTTCGTTGCGATCAGAGAACCCCACTTTCGAATTCGACGTGGCAGAAGCCCTCGGCGCTGAAAAAGAGAGCTTCATTGCCTGTATGTCGGCGTTCCCACCCTGTGATATCCTTCAGGTGAATATCGGTGACGAGCATTACCCCGGTCGCGACTTTTTGTTTACGATTGGGAGCGAATCCGACGGGAAAATTGAAATCAGTGAGGCAATGAGAGTTCTGCATGCGATGTTCGATTTTCTAATGCGGCATTGCTCGGAAGATGGTTTTTTACCAACGAAGCATACAGAGAAACGCCCGTGCCCATATTACAGTTCCTGTGAACTTGCGCTGAGAACACAAGACCCTGATGTGTGCCGCAATGCACCTTGGGAATCAGCGGACTGGCCACAATGGAGCGGGAAAAATTCTTGCTGGTACGGAACGGCAGTACTTAATACACGCCCGCCCAGATCGATAAGTAGTCGAATGCGAGACATGTGTGGGTAGGTACCCGATGGAAGCTCTGCGAGTTGATTTAGCAAGCCTTATGTTTACGCACTGACATCAAATCCATCGTCGAACTCGCTGCTCGTTCCATGAAACCCAGTTGGCGCTGGAGCAGCTGCTTCAACTTCCTCAATCGTAACCCCGGCTTCGGCGACAAGTTCATAGAGCACATCCATCGACTCGCTGTAGTAGACGATGAGAGCTTGTTTCTCGCATTCGGCAAACGAGCTGCACCAGCCATTCACGTAATACAAAATGCTCGCCAGTCGCCCCAGCATCTTGTGTCGGGTGACATCCGATGGGTGCTCTTTATGCGAGGCGATAGCTAATCGGGTTTTCACCCTAAGCTCGTCTAGTCGTTCCGCCAGCCTCGTAATTGCAGGCCCTCCCGGATCGACCTTGAGGCCATCTCTTGCGACGAACAGATAATGGCCGAGAAAGGCGACGCCGTGACCGAACTGGCTGATTACAGAAGGCTTCAGATGAAAATTCCCGCCGGGGAGTCCAGCCTGTACGGCCAGGTCGAAGGCATGTACAGCGTCATCCAAATCGCTCTTGGAGTTGGCGACTAGCAGAAAATCATCAGCGTAATTCGCGCATCCGATCTTCTCGTCAGGGTCCCAACTCATGTTGGAGACCGCTAGGGCACCTAAGAGCGGAGAGACGATAGAGCCTTGAGCTACTCCCCGGTGGGCTTCCTGCAAGTATGAACCCGCTAAGGGAACACCTTTGTAGTCCATGAGAACGTTCTCCTTTGAAAGGAGTGTCGCTTTCACGACTGATTGTGGAACCTCCCAAAGGAGCTTCTTTAAATCAGCTTCTAGAAAATGCCCATAGAAGTCCTTGATATCAAGCTTTGCGGCCCAAGTTTCGGCACCTGGTTCCAAATCCTTTAGGAACCGTATGGCTTTCGGGACTCCCTTGAGCGTGTATTGCCAGTCTCGCGGATTCATCCGGCACTCAATGATCGATTTTGCAAGCTGTTGTGCGGATCGGTGGCGAAGGCCGAACTCTTGGATCGGGCGCTGCCCGCCACTAGCTTTAGGCTTGAATATTACGCGGACAATTTCATCAGACTGCTTGTGTGCAGAAAGACTCTTGGCGAGCGAGAAACACTGACGCAAAGACCGGCGTCTGCCCCTATCAAGTTTCTTGTTCTGAGTGATGACGGCGACAAGTCGACCTCTCAACGAGAAGCGATATTGGTTGGCCAGTCTCTTCGCGAGTTTTCGTGCTTGAGCGTTGTTCGGATCAGCTTCGTAGGCTGAAGCGGCCTCACTGTAGAGCTTAAGCGCTGCAGCGGCCTTCTTCTTATGACTCACATACCTCTTGGTGAGTTTCTTGATCTCGTCGGCGGATTGACCACCAATCGGAAATTCAACCCCTTCGAATTGGTGGAACTCAACCGCCATATCGGTTTGCCTTTCTGGGGACCCTTGTTGTTGTGAGGTCGAAGCGTTTGGACAGTCTTTTGGACAATCCAACTCTGGGAATTCAGTCGTCTATCTGTAGCTAAGCCCGGTGATTTTGTTCCGCTCATCGTTACACCTGACGGACAAAACGGACAGTGGGCTGATTTTCCTATTGACCAAGGAGTAGGCCAGCTCAGCGTACGCCCTACCACCGAGGAGGGCGGCGATGAACTTCATGCCACAGCTGACTCTTTCTGCTTCCGACGCCAGGGCCATCCACCTGCAGGCGTCCTTGATTGCTATCCGTAGAGGCGAGCGACCTCCGGGAGCTACAGACGGTACGATGGGAGACAACGGAGACGATAGGAAGCTCTGGACGTCACTGTTGCGGTTTGCAGTCCGCTCTGTTGGACCAGCCAACCCGACGCTCCTAGAGACGGTCTCGGAGTTGGCATCAGGCAAGCGAGCGAGAGGGCGCGCTTCTGCAATAGACCCCAACTTTGTCGAAACGTTTCTGGATGATTTGGGTGCATCATCCTTAAGTGGCCTTTGTCACCGGGCCTTCGTGGTTACACGTGCCCTACAAGACGGCACTCTGGATTGCAGTAGCGTCCCGAGCCTGCTCGCAAGCGAGCTTCTGGAGACGTGGCACGCGGCACGCCCGATCCGTCTGTCCAATGGTATGTTGGTTGTGTCGCCAAGCGGTCGCCGTCATCTCCCTGACCTCTGGCTGAGCCAAGGCCATGACCCATCGACAGTCTCACTCGCGATCAAGTGTCTCAGTCGATCGGGTGATCTGACAGCGGTGTTTCTGCCATGGGCGACACGCCGGTTGGCTGGTCCATTGAAGCGCGTGATCTCGCTAACAGTGCCGGCGGAAGACATTCACGGTTTCAGGAGTTATGGACTGAACGGTCAAACGAATGCCGGGCGGGCATCTCTGGCACTTTATCTGGCCAACAGCAAAGCGATGCAGGCCGTCATCCCACGCACCCGTAGTCCGAAGCGGGCAGTTTGGATTGCTAGCCAAATCGTCAAGCGCGTCGAAACCGATCCCATCGTTGAAGAGTTGATCCCAACGGAGCATGTTGAACTCACCGACCTTGTTGCTGACACCATTAATGGTCTGGACCGGCACCGGGCACGGCAAGCGCGCGCCATTCTCACCGACGAAATCGGCCTTTTGAATGCCTGCCGCCGAGAAGTGCTGTCTCATGTCCGATAACATTCATTTATCAGACATCACGGAGGGTGAGGGCCGTGCCACTGCAGGGGCATCTCGTGCAGTTAACTGCAAATCCTCCTTAAACGCGTTGCAGTTAACTGCACAGATCACTGATTCCAATGTGAATCTTAAATCCGATTGTGGGCTTAAAACCAGTGATGATCGGCTGGCTTTCTATCTGGAAGCCGCTCAGGCGAGCAGCACCCGACGGGCCTATCTGTCGGACTTGAGGCATTTCGAGGGGTGGGGAGGGAGTGTTCCGGCCTTGCCTGAAACCGTGGCTCGGTATCTGGCGGACCATGCAGGGCATCTGGCCGTGAGCACGCTGAAACGGCGGGTGGCTACCATTGCGTGGGCACATAGGGAGGTGGAGATCGACGACCCCACAAAGGCACCAATGATCCGCAAGCTCATGCGCGGCATAGAGCGGCATCACTTATCGGTTCAGAAGCAGGCAGCACCGCTCTTAATCGGGGACCTGCAGGCCATCGAGCACAGCTTGGGCAACACCCGGCGGGACATGCGGGATCGGGCCTTGTTGACGGTTGGGTTCTTTGGCGGGCTTAGGGGCGCGGAACTGCTCGCGCTTCGACGGAATGATATCCGCAGGTTCGACGGGCGAACTGAGCTCGTGATCCGCAGAAGTAAGACCGATCAAACCGGGCGTGGCCGCGTGGTCAGCATTCCAAAGCTTGAGGCTAGGCTGTGCCCGAGCTTGGCCCTTGCACGATGGCTGGACGAAGGGTGTGCCACTCAAGCATGGGTGTTTGCGGGCAATGCGCGCATAGATGGCCCGCTGTCCACGCGTCAGCTGGGCCGGATCATCAAGCAGCGTGTCGGTCAGATCGGTTTGGACCCGAGCGGATATTCGACCCACAGCTTGCGAGCTGGTTTTGTAACGAGTGCCGCGACAAGCGCGATAGATGCTGGCGTTGTCGCACGGCAGACCGGCCACCGATCCATGGCGTCCATGGGACGCTATGTGAGGCCCGATACGAAAAGCCTCAGTCGGCTCCTCGATCCATAGTCGCACACTTGGGAAAGGAGGTGACTGAGGCTATTTGCAGGACTTCTTAAGAGGCAGGTTCCGATGAGCTCTCGGGCAAGTCGTCGGCCACAGGCGCAGGTCTCCTCACCGATCTAGCGAGGTCATTGAGAAACACCTGAAGGTCTCTACCTGCCTGACCCGACCTCATATCCTCACGGTTGATCTGCCCAAATGCCATCTGGGTTTCGATCCAAGGCTGTGCTTGAACGCGGAGTTGACCGCCAGTTGGGAATGTAGAGAACCGCACCTTCATCTGCGGTGTTGTGCTGTAGGAGTTGCCGATGAGCGCTTGCGCGAACACGCCTTCAAGACCGTCCATGGTGCGTTCGCACATGACATGAGAGCTCGTTTGAGTGGTCACCATGTAGCCCCTGTTTGCGCATCCATTTGCGATGGCATCAAGCACCTGTGACCTATCACTCGTATCGAACATAGCTTCGGGCCAGCCCGACGGTGTGTCGACGGGTGTACCTGTCGCACATGCTGCAATCGACAGAGAGGCGATGACCGTAAGCACGATGTGGAGTGGATGATTGGACATGACTACCACTCCATAAGGATGGAGCAGGCAGCCGCGAGTTCTGCGACCGAACGATCCATCATGTCGGGGACGGCAGCCGTGTTGATGCAGGTGACAAGGCTGTTCGCATAGACACGCCACCCCTCGCGACCGATTTGTTTCGCGCGCGTCGGGCCCAGAGTGCCGACGGTCCAATCAGCGGCGGTCGCTAGCCGGTTGCGCGCAGAAGCCTTCGTCCACTCACGCAGAGTAGCGGCATGAAGCGTGCCGCCCTCATACCACTCTTGGCCGTCGGCGATTTGGGTGAAAGCCGTGTTTGAGCCATCAGTGTATGGAGACATACGCGGTGAAGTCGGAGCCGCCAGTGCTGAGGTTGCTGTAACAACCAAAAAACAAAGGAGAGCAGGAACGAAGCTTCGCACTCGCCTTGAGTTCGGTCGTCGGTGGGTAGGTTTCATAATGTGAACTCCCGCTGCCGTAGCCTACGGTGCGCCCACCGCAAGCTGGCATTCTTGATCCTGGTGATCGGGGAGTTCGTAAACCGCACAACACGGTTCCCACGGCCTTTAGCTCCGGAGAACCTGGACATACGCCGCAGGCTCCCCGACCGCAAAGGTCAAGGAAATGGCGCCATTTCGGCTGGCGCCACACCGGTTGTGAGGGGTTACGACACCCCGGAGCCGTGCGTTTCGGCTCTGAGCTAATTGATATCTTGATTTCTGATTTGGGGACAGCCCTTAGTTTGTGCTTTTCAGGCGTGGCGAACACCTATAATGGCTCTATATGGACGGCGAGGATGGGAGGCGGCTCTGTACTCTGATCAAGATGAACTGTTTGGGAGTGATCGCTTGAATCAGCCCGCAGTTGGGACATCACACCCGGTCGGTAGTGTTGAAGTCTCAGGTGTCGCATTGAAAACAACACCGGTTTTCGAAGCTTACTGGCGGTTTGCGGCAAATCGCCAAAGCATCTTTTTTCGGCGCTTGAGGGGCTCGAACGAGCCTGAGCTTACTGATGACCCGGTTCTTTCTTCGTACCGATTTACTAACAGCTATAGAGCCTCCGATCGTGTAAGCCAGTATCTCATTGGTAAGGTCATCTGGAGCGAAGAAGGGAATTGGTCGGACGAAGATCAGTTCTTTCGAACACTGTTGTTCAAGCTCTTCAATCGCATTGATACGTGGGAAGCACTTGAGGACGAGCTTGGGGAAATTTCTTGGGCAAACTATGATTTCAGGGTCATTGATAGCTTGCTTTCCGAACGACAGGCGGCGGGCGAACGAAACTACTCAGCTGCCTACATCATGCCGTCAGCAGGCTCGGCTTTCGGCTACAAGAGAAAACACGCCAATCATCTGCGTCTGTTGGAATGGATGATAAGTGAGCGCTATCCGCAGCGGCTAAAGGCGTGTCTCAACATGAGCAATGCATTTGATCTGTTGCTGGCGGCTCCTTCGATTGGGCCTTTCCTCGCTTATCAGTTTGCTACGGACCTCAACTACGGACCTCTGACATCTTTCTCCGAAATGGAGTTCGTCAAAGCGGGGCCGGGAGCGTTGGATGGCGTGTCAAAGTGTTTTGTATCTACAGAGGGCGTCTCGGCCGAGGCTATCATCAAGCACATGGCCAAGCATCAGGCAGACTACTTTGATGCTTTTGAGATCGACTTTTCGGATTTGTGGGGACGCTCGCTTCAACTTATCGATTGTCAAAACTTGTTCTGCGAAATCGCCAAATACTCAAGGGTAGCTTTTCCGGAGATAGAAGGCAGCTCTGGACGATCGCGCATCAAGCAAAAGTTCAAGCCTGCTAGACGATTGTCCGCGCCGGTCTATCCACCTGATTGGGGACTCAACCAAAAAATAGCCGAAGACCCGCTCTACAACTAAATCCCTGACGCGGGCGGCCTAAAGACCAGCTCACGTTGAATAAGGTCGACCACCACGAAGCCGCCATTGTGTTTTTTGAGTAGGTCAAAAACACGATACCCCTCGCGAATGGCGCGTGCCCATTCCCAATACTTGTTGTCAAAGACTTCGTGCCCCACAGTCAATTCGCGGACCTGTTTGATCAACGAGAAGGGAATTTCCTCGTCTTTTGGAAAAAGCGGACGCTCATATGGGTCTAGATCACCATGTAGCTCTTTTGCTCTTCTTGAGGCTTCCCAATGAATGAGCTTGACCACCAGCTCTTCAACAACCGCCGACCGACCGCCGTCCTGCTGCTGCTTGGTACTGCCTTCACGCTTGATCTTAAAGAGGTCCCGCAAAACCGGCGACCATCCTAAAACCGCAACATTTGCGAGATGAAGAACGTCGTGAAACCGGTATCCGTCCTTGATCGAGTACTGGTCGCGCAGTGCTGCACCCCGGCGCTCTCCCTCCCAGTAAATCCCGACTGTCTCATTATCGACCGAGCGAAACTCGACCTCGAAATTCTTCGGAAACCTTCGACCCTCAGGTGCGGACGCATCGTGAAGCGGTGTTGCCTGTCCGTCATTTTGCCTGGCGCTAGCCTTCTCCACGTTCTTTTCGCCAACTTCGTTCATATCGATGTCGTAAAGCGATGCGATCGCGCATAAATGCCAGGCTATCTCGCCCAAGACCACGCCAATCGCGCGATCCTTTAGCTGCTTGTTCAGCTCTTTTTCAATTTCCGGAAGAAGGTGGCGCATCAACTGTGCCGCCAACTGCGTCAGGACGGCAGCGCATACCTGCAAAAGGATGTGGCGCTCCGTGCGCGCCGTCTTGAACGCGAGCCGCTGATAGTCGGACAATGTCGGGTGGGAAGCCGACTTGAATGCCTCAGCTCCGTCCAGAAAGTCTTGAATGTCTTCCGGCGTTAGGACTTCGCGAATTCGAGCACCGCGCTGGCTGGGATCGGTCACTTCCGTTTGCAAGTGCTCTATGTCGGAAACCAGAATGTCAGGGCTGTCTCCAGAGTCCTCGATACGTGCAAGAGCGAAGGCGTACCACATCGTATCGCCGAGTTCTTCTGCTAGTTCGAGTTTAGCCAACGGCGACGACAATGCACCTCCTTCATTCAGCCATTCCTTTTTTATGGCTGATATGACGGAGCCGATTTCGCTGGCCAGACCGAAGATGGCAATCTCACGGGGCGTCGCGGCATCGTGGCCATCACTATACGGCCTGGTAGAAAACTGATCGGTGCGTGCAACAAAAGCTGCATATTTCTTGATCAGCATGCCGGCACCTTGGGTGTAATCATCTGATGAATTTTCTTGTCATGCGTCCAGTCGGCAGGATCATGGATCAGACCGCGATCCGGTAATCCTCGAAGCCATGCAACAAACCTGTCTTTCAGTGCATCGTCTTCGACCGCGTATTCGTGACCGCGACCGGTCTTGACGAATGGACTGTAGACACTGGGTGGTCGCGGTCCATTTGGCCCCCAGTAGGCATAGTCTCGGCCGATTAGCACTTTGTCAGTCGTAGCGGTGTCGCGCCGGAGATTGCCCTTGCCTACTAGGCTGTTGGGATCGCTGTGGAATGATGGCTCCTGAATCCAGTCGGCGCTGCCTGTATGGCGATGGTATACATTGTCGCCATAGCTCAACATAAGAGAGCCGCCCATTTTCGGGCGTTTGTTTTGAAAACGCGGATCACGCCAATAGGCGTCGAAATTTATGATCTCATCGACCAGCATCCAGTAGATTATCTGACCGCTAAGACCGTGCTTAGCGGGGCCGTACCCAACGATGAAGTCACCTATCTCGGCATGCTGCCTTATTTGAGGTTTGCAGCATGCCAGTGTGCAGACCTTAAAGAATGGGTTCGGCGCAAATCCCTTGTCATGGTCGATGACATACCGGTACAGCCGCCACGGACGGTTACTCACATTCATTCGGATCAACCTCATTCGGGTCAGCATCATCGCCTGCGGGCGTCAGGAAAGAGTTTTCGCAGTCTGAGCCCAACTCTCCTTTCACCTTTTCCGCATCCCACGGAACTTGTGCTGTGCTGTACTTTGCTGCAGCAGGATGAATCCCTGTCTGGGCCTGATCTGGCGCCCAGACCCCGACAATATTGCAGGCACCTTCTTTCGCGCCTGCAAAGGCAGCGGCATCCAGCAACGTGCTGTCGCCCGCATCGTCGTGTAGGACCATCACGATGGCATCATTCGATGTGATGCTTTCAAGGTCGTCTGTGCTCCTGACAAACTGGACTGCTCCCAGGTCAATCTCTGCCGATGAAAGAAGTCTGAGTATGTCGATTTCAGGCAGCGACTTGCCTTCTGCTTGCGCCACAAATACACGGCGCGACTCTTGCTGGTACATATGACCAGTCTCCTATCGCGCCGGGATTGTCATGTTGCCAGTTGTGGCCGAAGCAGATATCACAGGCTTGTTCAGGGCGAGTTATCTGATCGTCTGGCGTCCCTCCGGGCGGCGCTTGCACCATTGGGCAACTTGCTGAGCATCGGAGCCGGAGTTTTCCGGCTCCGATTGCTTCACGAAGCCTCCTCAAAATGTGGGCGGACTTCATTCGTGCCGACGAATTGTGTTAGGAGCCGGTAGTTTCCTGTTTCTCTCCGCACTCTACCTGCCACAATGGCCGGGTGGACATTCACTGACTGGGCAAATGCGATAACACGCGAAGGCGTAGCCGATTTCGGTAATCCCGACGCCTCCCAATCTTTCGACGGAATTAGCGCTTCCTGTGCAAGTGTGTCCGCCTCTTCTTCAAGCGCCCAGTCTTCTGAATGGTCCGAGCGGTCCAGCTTGAGATCGTCAACGAAGAAAGCTCCCTCACTATTCAGATGCCGCCATACGTGGGCGGTCTCGTGTAGGAGGCAGAACCAGAAGTTATCAAGCCGATCATAGCGGAGTGTGAGCCCGATGACTGGCATGCCTTCCTTTGTGCACATGGCCGCACCGTCCAGATGAGTTTTCGGAAGGTGCTTGGCATAGACAACAGCAATACCCTGTTGTTCAAGTGCTTCAACGGCACGCTTTGGGCCGTCTGGTAAACGACTCAGTGTGGCAAGAAAACGCAGAAATTCCGCATCAATGGCACCTTCATGATAGGTGGATTGAAGGGCGCGTTCGCGCGCTGTAGCCAAGACATGAAGGCACCAAGCCTGCAGCGCATAGGGGTCCATACGTGCATTTTGGCGCGCTGAGTCATTTTTGCGATAGAATGTCTGCGGAATAGCAATTGGCCCGCCCGCCCGTTGTATTAGATCGCTCATCAGTTCTTCGGCAGCCTTTGCAGCGTTGTGTACAGAAGGCAGCCAATCACGCTTCATCAGTTCATGGATCGGAAACCGCTGCCACTGGATATGATTCACCTCGGTGTCGAAATCGCCAACGGCCGAATCGCCGATCAGCACCTCGGCGGGAATGTTGAGGTGCGTATTCAGTGCGCGGATCATTTTCAGAGTGAGCGGGCGTTTGCCGGATAACACTTCGGAGACTTTAGCGCGGCTACCTATATAAGGAACAAGATCGGCCTGGCTTAAGCCTGCCTGTTCCATCCGAAACTGAATTGCTTCAATTGGGCTTGGTAGGTCGATCGGGTAATGCTCTTCTTCATAGACCTCGATCAGTGTCGTCAGCACGTCCAGCTCATCGCGTTCTGGGCTGTTGATCGGCGAGTCCATGAGACAAACAACACGAGCAAGTGCAGCATCGTAATCGGCATCATCTCGAATTGGACGTACTGTGCTCATCATATCTTCTCCACATCGATCTCATCGTACTCGGCATGTGTGCCGATAAACCTGATGAAGGTGATGCCTGCGCTGTAGTCGATCCGCACAACCAGCCGATATTTGTTGCCCGAAATGTTGAAAACGACACGGTTGTTCCCAACGATGCTGGCGTGGTGGTACTGCTCCTTGATGTCGTGCGGGGTTTCCCAGTCAGCTTTTTTTGCTTCGTGATACCAAGCGTCGAGCGCGGACTTAGCATCCGGAGCACGATCGCCAAATTCGCGAAGTGTCCTACGAGCGATGATCCGCATTCCACACCTCCAACATACCCTAAAAGGGAGCATTGTCAAGCGCTCCCTTTTAGGGAGCATATACTTTTGTGTCGGAAAGAGCTAGGCGATGGCCACTCTCTACCTATCAAAGTCGCAGGAGGGGGGGGGTCGTTTATCTCTCCGCCAACTCAACTACTTAATACTCGGATTCGGAGAGTAGGCCAGTTCAGGTCCCTGCAGTTTCTAGGTGCGCGAAGCAAAAGCCTGGGAAGTTCACTTTCTCCACCCACTGCATAAGCTGTTTTGGCTGGTAACCAGCCCCGTAGTCGTCGCTAACCGCTCCACTCTCCTGCCAACCACATAGGGTTCTGAGGATAGGACTAGGCGCTTCGATACGCCTTAGCTCGTCACGGAACGAGTGCCGGAAGCTGTGGAAGGACTTTTGCTTTCTGTCCTCCAAATACTTGGGCAGGAAGCTATCATCAAACCATCGCGTCAGCTTTGCGGAGCGATAGCCGTAGCTGTCTGGCGAGAGGTCTGGGAAGAGCCAGTCGCTATCCTTTTTACATCGAGCCGCATGTAGCTCCAGAAGGCCGAGCTCTATCAGCTTCGGATGTATCGGAAATTTGCGTCTGCTGGACATGTTCTTGACGAGCGCTTTCTCATCATTCGTGTACAGATCGAAGACCCAGATTCCATCGTCTTGGCAGATTGCATTCTTGTCCAACTGGCAGATTTCGTTCGCGCGCATACCAGTCCAGAGCGCGATCAGCGGAACCCAATAGCGTGTGCCGCGAACTACGTTCGGGCCTGGCTTTGCAAAACCCTTCGCATCGTCCATGCATCCGGTATAGAGCGGTGCGCTGAAGATTGAGTTCAGATCATCGATTGAGAAGGGGCGGCGTTTCTCAGCCGCCGATGATTGAGGAACCAAGGGCTGCATACCATCGCTGGGTACGTTTGGGAGCCAACCTAGTTTCACGCCATGCCTTAGGGTCGCCGTGAGCGTCCTTAGATAGAAACTCTGTGAGACATGGGAAAGAAGTGGGCGACCCTCCTTAGCAGCGGCGTCAGCTGCATCTTGCGGGCTCAGGTCGGGATAGAGCTTTGAGCTATTGGAAGGTGTTCTTGCCAACAGCTTTCGAAACGATTGGCAGGCCTGATAATCCATTGCCTCCAGAGAGAGCTCACTCCCAATGGCGGCCTCAATGTATCGAAGCGCACTGCTGACTTTATCGATGCGCTTCTTATGAACGCCTTTGAGGGCGGCTTCCTCTGAATATGCAGTGGAGTAATCGGCGCATAGGTCGCCAAATGATCGCCGGTTGGCCCAACCCGGAATCTGTGGCGTCGTCGCAGCAGGTCGGTGGGCTGCGTGATCGAACATCGCATCATGAAATGCTTGCTCATGGTCCGACTTCAGTCGGCTTATGTCACGGCGGCGTAGCTCCCGAAGGGCGCGGACAACCAAGTCATAAAACTGGCTGTAGCTGAAAGCATCGCCGTCGAACTTGTAGGCAATCCCACCAGTAACAGCATCGAATGTTGAGCTCGGCAGACCGTGTGTCGTGAGGAACTCGGGGTCTGCAAGCGATGCCCATTCTTCCTCGGCATCGGACAGGCGCTCGATCTGTTCTGAAGAAGATGTGGGCGGGTATTCGGCAAGCTCCATTGCGGACTTCTTGTCTAGCCGAGCAACAAACGCGCGGACCAAGTCGATGGCAATAGCCTGCGTGAGTGTCGGCGGCTCTGCCTGATTTTCAAGCTGGTGATCGAACTGCAGGAAGAGGGTGTCGTACTCGACGTCCTTCAGTGCTCGTCGCTTGATCGCAGTCGCCAGTTTCGTGGTGTTAAGACTATCTATGATGGTCTTTTTCCCGAGTAGCGAGCGGTAGCGTTCGGGAACGACACGACGGTAACGGTAGCGTCCGTTTCGGCGGTCCAGCCGGTATGTTTTCGACACGGGTGACATGCTCCACATGTACCATTTACATGTACCGCACGCGAAGTCTAAGTCATTGATTTGATTGAAAGTCCAGCCATTTCAACATGTTAGCTGGTGTATGGTGGAGCCAGGCGGAATCGAACCGCCGACCTCTTGCATGCCATGCAAGCGCTCTCCCAACTGAGCTATGGCCCCGAAAATCCCGGGAAATGCGGGCCTTTTTGAAGGCCCTGCGGCGCGCTTTGGGCGGGCACCGTCCCGAAGGAGGCGGGACATTACTCGGCGTCCCGCCCCATTTCAAGCGCAGATTTTCATCTGCATGTCATGATGGCCGTTTTTTTTCGCAAGCGCCGGCGCTGTCTTCAGAGCCCCGATGACGGCCCCGGCGTGAGGCCCTGATCGGGCCTCCTGCCGGGCTGAGCCCTGCGGGACTGCGCGCCGGGACGGTTGCCCCCGTCTGGCCTAGTCTTCGTCGTCCTTGCCGCCGCGGATCACGTCGGACAGGTCATCGTCCTCGTCATCCTCGTCGTCGGTCAGGAAGCTGTCGTCCTCGTCGTCGTCGAGATCGGTGTCGATGTCGTCGTCGCCGAGATCCGGCAGGTCTTCATCCTCGTCTTCGTCGTCATCCTCGTCGAGGCCCCGTGTGCGCTTGCGCTGGGACTTCTTCTCGTCGGAAGCGACCTCGTCGAGGCTTTCCGTGCCGTCGTCCTCGATCTCGTCCTCGTCATCCTCGAGAACGGCTTCCTCTTCCTCCTTGGGCTCCTTGACCTCAGGCTCCTTGGCCTTGGCCTTGGCGCCGCGCCGGGGCTTTGCCGGCGCTGCCTGCGGCCACTCGTGGTCGCATTTGGGGCAGTGGATGGGATCTTTCTTGAAGTCGTAGAACTTTGCCCCGCATTCCGGGCAAATCTGCTTGGTTCCCCATTCGGGTTTTGGCACGGGACACGCCTCTTTAAGAAAGGACCTGAAACGGTATCAATGGCGATGCGGCAGAAGCCGCCGCCGGGTGGGTTTTCCCATTGCCACGATCATTCCGGACTGTCAAAAGAGAATTTCACGAGACATTTTCCAGGCCCCGCCCCGGGGCGCACGGGTGGCTGTACCCGGCCGGGCCCGCCCGGCCCGCGCAGCGAATGCCGCAAGCGGGCGCCCGGGCCTCCGGACCCGCCCTGTTCCACGCCTGAGTTCCAATCGAGACGCTTCATGACCGGCCCGTCCTCCCCCTCTTCGACCGCTTCCCATCCGGCTTCGGCGGCCCAGCCCTGGCGGGCCTCGCCCTGCGCGGCGCTGACCGGCGTTGTGCGGGTGCCGGGCGACAAGTCCATGTCGCACCGGGCGCTGCTGCTGGGAGCGCTGGCAGTGGGCCGCACCACCGTGTCGGGCCTGCTGGAAAGCGAGGACGTGATCGCCACCGCAGGCGCTGTCACCGCCATGGGGGCGCGGGCTGTTGACCGGGGCGAGGGCAATTGGGAAATCGACGGGGTGGGCA
>JGI1201J43222_100048_pt1 | contig 50488 bp, 50 predicted proteins | sample MastesBC008_FD_43222 | JGI IMG/M metagenome (IMG submission 43222) | reverse complement strand
CACCAGCCGTGACGGGATCTGCACCACGGCTTCAGCAGCGCCGGTGGACTGGATCGTCACGATGGGCGTTTGCGGCGCGATGGTCTGGAACTGGTCCACATGCTTGGTCGCGATGACACCGTCGAAGGGCGCGCGCATTGTGCTGTCCTCCAGCCGCTTGCGCGCATTGTCCAGCGCTGTCTTCGCAACGTCCCGGTCCTTCAGGCGCGTGTCATAGGTGCTGCGGGCGATCGTGCCCTTGTCGATGAGCTGGGCGGCGCGGTTGAACTGGGCCTGCGCGTTCCGGTACTGCGCTTCCGCCTGCGCCACGTCGTTCTCGAAACTGCGCTGCTCGAGCTGCGCAATCAGCTCGTCCTTCGCCACCTGCTGGCCTTCGGAGACGGGGAACACTTCAAGCACCCCGCCGACCTCGAAGGTGAGCTCCGCGCTCGACCGTGCCTTGATGACAGCGGGAAAATTCGTGGTCCGCGCGTTGAGTGTTTCCTCGACCTCGAACAGCTTGGCCGGGCGTGCCGGCGGCTCGACCGGGGCCGCATCATCCTCGGCGCAGGCGGCAAGCCCCGCTGAGAGGGCGACCGCAACGAGAAGACCCTTGGGGCCGTTTCGGGTGAGGGAGAGGAAACGGCGCAGGGTCATGCTCATCAATCCTGAGGTCCAGTTGAATCACCGCCTGATTAAAGCACGATCTGCCTCAATCCAAGACGTGCAATTCAGCCATGATCAAATGGCCGTCAGATGATTGTCGAAGGCCCCACCACCCTGTCCGGTTTCGTGGATGTCATTACTCTGCGCATCAATTTCCCGGACCGCGCCGGTGCCGGAGGTGAGGATGAACCGGCCCGGCGTGCCCGATGCCGCCACCCCGCAGCAATCCGCAAGCCGCACCGTCGTCGCATAGCGGCGTGTGACGGCATCGAACAGCACCGCCATCCCGCCGCGCGGCGACGTGGCAGCCAGATAGCGACCGGTCACGTCAAACGCGACGCTGCCGCAATAACCCTTCATCCGCGCCAGCTCCGCGTCGGGCAGGGGCAGGGGCGTGAGGTAGGTGTCCCCGGGCGGCGCCAGCGCCACCAGCGGCGGCTGCTCCATCCGCGCGCCCTCGAACTGCATCCCCACGGCCACCAGCCCGTCCGGTGCGATGCTGAGGTGGCGGATGCTGAGCTGGTGCCATTCAGGCGGCATGACAGCCTGCCCGGTGAGGCTGCCCGTCCGGCGGTCAATGAAGGCGAGGCTCGGGGCCATGCGGTCGATATTGAGCTTGAGACGTGGCATGTCCGGATGGGTGGCGATGCCCCCATTGGCGACCGCCAGTGTCACCCCATCCGGCATCAGCCGCAGCTCATGCGGCCCGGTGCCGTGTGACGCGAATTCACCAAGGCGCGTGCCGTTATCCTTCAGGTCGTAGACGCCGATAACACCGGTCTCCGCGTCATAGTCATTCTCGGTCGTGTAAAGCAGCCGCCCGTCCGGCGAGAACGCCGCGTGCCCATAGAAGTGCCGGCCCGCCGCCGCACTGATCTCGACAAGAGGCGCAAGATCATCGCCGGACAGGACATGGAGATACCGCCCGGGCCGCCGCGCGGCAGCCGCCAGCAGCCTGCTGTCGGTACTTGCAGCGATGGCGTGCGGCCGCCCCGGCATATCGGCCTGCGCCAGCACCCTGCCGCGCGCGTCAATCAGTGCCAGCGCAAAGTCGCCCGTCTCCCGCCGCAACCCGCTGACGAAGCGGCGCGGCGCATCATCTGCTGCCAGCGCGCGCAGGGGCAGAAGCTGCGGTGCCAGCAGCACTGCACCTGCAGCTGCCAGAAAGTGCCGCCGGTCAGTCACCATCGAGCGAATTGAATCCCACGCTCAGCCCCAGCGCCTCCGCCAGCCGCGTGCCGACGATCTGCCGCAAGGCGCGCAGCTGCGTGGCCAGGTGCTCCACCTTCTTGCGCTCTTCTGCGTCAGTCACAGCATCCGCCAGGGGCAGGGCAATGCTGTCTGCCGTCGCCCGCGTCTTGCTGAAGGCCTTCTCCATCAGCGGGGCAAGCGCCGCATCGGTCACGCTCTGGCCCGCCAGCGCTGCCAGGCCGGTTCCATCCGGACCCTGATAAAGCGCTTCAAGCGCTGCGAGATTGGTGCGGATCATGCCTAGCGCGGTCTCCGGGGCAAGACCCTCGACATGGCCGGGCCGCGCGTCCGCGGGTGTCTTGCCAAGCGCCGGTTCGATCTTCAGCGCCAGGATGCGGCTCAGCTCATCATGCAGGCTCTTGAACAAGGCCAGCGTCGCGTCCGCATGATCCACGAAGGGCAGGGCTCCGGTGCCCGGCGTGGTGAATGCTGCAAGATAGGGCGTGTCGCCGCCGGTCCACTCATCGCGGATGGCACTCGTCATCCGCGCCACATTCCCGGCAATCGCCCGCGCCAGGTCACAGCGCGGCGTCCCCGGTGCGGCACTGTCGTCACTGTTGAACAACGCGTCCAGCGCCGGCACGCCCTGAACGGCGAAGGACTGGCGCGCGACATCCATGTCGCCACCCTCTTCCTCAGCCTTGGCCAGCGCCGAGGACAGGGCGTCTGCCACCTTGCCCCGCGCCTGCGGCCAGAAATTGATCCGCAGGCTGCGCATCCCCAGTTCGGCGGGTCCGAACCGCAGATGCTCGGCCCCGGCCCAGCTGCGCCGGAACGCCGCCAATGCCTGCCGGGCATCCGCCAGCGGCGCGTCCGCTGCGCAGTAACTGTCCGTCGCGGCTGCCAATGTCGTCCCGGCCTCTGCCAGCGCGTCATAGGCGGGCAGGATGTGGCCCTCGGCCACGGCTGCATTGACCGAGGCATAGTCCGCCGCGCGGGCCGGGATGGCGAGACACAGGAGGGCCGCAAGCCCGGTCGCAAAAACTGCCGCCAGTCCCAGCCGCCTAGAGTGAATTGATGAACGCAAGAAGCGCCTCCCTGTCCTCGGCGGGCATCGCCGCCACATTGTCGCGGGCGGCCTGTGCCTCGCCGTCATGCCACAGAATGGCTTCAAGCACATTCCGCGCCCGGCCGTCATGCAACAGCAATGTATGCCCGCTGACGGCCTCCGTCAGCCCGATGCCCCAGAGCGGCTGCGTGCGCCATTCCTGTCCGCTCGCGGCCCCCTCCGGCCGGTTGTCCGCCAGCCCCGGCCCCATGTCATGCAGCAGCATGTCCGAATAGGGCCAGATGAGCTGGAAGGACTGTTCCTCGCCAATAGCATCGCGCCGGGTCACGAATTTGGGCGTATGGCAGCCGATGCAGCCGCTCTCGTAGAACAGCTTCTTGCCTGCCAGCACCTGCGGGTCATCCACGTCGCGCCGGGCCGGCACGGCGAGATTGCGGCTGTAGAACACCACCCGCTCGAACATGTCGTCCGTCGCTTCGGTGACCGTGCCGTCGCGTGTGCCGCCATGGGGGGCGTCCCGGCAGCCGTCCTGCGCGCCTTCCCGGCAATCGCCGTAGTGGGTGCGGAAGAGGGGAGTGGAAATGCCGATATCGCGATGGAACGCGGCAGCCGATTGCTGCGCCACGCTCGGCTCGCCCGCCTTCCAGCCGAACCGCCCGAGCTCGACCTCGCCGGTCTCGTGGTTGAAGGCCCAGTTGGGCCGGCCTGAAATCCCGTCACCGTCTTTGTCCTCCGGGTCCGCGCCAGCAAGAATGTCCTCGGCGCGAATGGCCTCGAGCAGCCCGAGCCCGATCATCGGCGACGCGACGCGCGGCGACAGCATCACGTCCGGGTGCATCGGCCCGTATTTCAGATTGACCGCCTCATAGACCGGCCGCCGCAGCTTCACCTCGGTCCCGTCGCCCAGGGTGACGGTCTCTTCCTCATAGGTGATCTTCATGTCGCCTTCGGCGTCATGACCCTGGATCGAGAAATGCTGAAGCTGGCCGCCATAGGCCGGATCGGGAATAACGCTTGCGACATAGGTCGCAAGCGCAGTCCGATCGTCTTCCGTCTGCGGCGGAATGGACAGGCGCAGGAACATGGAAACCGGCGTTTCCCCGTCCGCAGGTGGATGGCCGCGCCCGTCCTTCAGATGGCAGCGCTGACACGAGCGCGCATTGAACAGGGGGCCCAGCCCGTCGGACGATTGGGTGGAACTGGGCGACGACACCCAGATCTTCTTGAAGATGCCATTGCCGACCCGGAAATCGAGTTGCCGCTCGAAGGGCATGTTGGCGGATGGCTGGGAGAAAGCGTCCCTGTTCGGGTGCTTGAAGCTGGTGGCAGCGCCGCCCGGCCGCGTTTCGAACGGTTCGGGCGCGGAGAAATCCGTCGCAGGCGCCGTGACCCTGGCAACCCGGGCCGCCTCTCCGGCATCACTGGCGGCAACAGGCGTGACCGCCGCACCGAGGAGCACTGCACAAACAGCAATGGCCCCGCCGGCAAGGGCAGGGCCACGCATCATTATCGTGCGGAAGAGGCGGCCAGCCGGAAGCCGAAAGACGAAACGCGTCCTGACACTCACCGGCTGGCCTTTCTTCTCGCTGTCTTACTCGAACACCGCTTCGGGGGCATCGAGGCTGTCGGAGCCCTCGAAGGCGATCGGCTCAAGACCGAGCACCGCAACGGCACCTTCGATGTCGCGGGTCTGCGCGGTCAGGCCATCGATAGCGGCCTGGACCACGGCGTTGCCCGCCTCATTGCCTTCGCCGATCATCTGATCATAGGCCTCGCCATTGTCAGCGCGGTCTTTCAGCGCACCCATGGCTGCCATCGTTGCATCGAGGCTCGCCACCAGCGCCTTGTCAGCCTCGCCATCCTTGGCGGCCACGAGGTCGGACACCGACGCACCGTCAACCACCGACCCGTCAATGCGGGTGTAGCGGCCGCGATAGGCATTCACGATGCCCAGCGCGTCGTAATAATGGCTGTTGTGGGTGTTGTCGGCGAAGCAGTCATGCTCCTCCTCCGGATCATGCAGCAGCAGGCCGAGCTGCATGCGCTCACCGGCAAGCTCGCCATAGGAGAGGCTGCCCATGCCGGTCAGGATGCGGGCCACACCGGCATCTTCGCCCTCGGCGGTAAGGTCGGCGCGCGCGTCGCCCTCAGGGCCCCAAGCTGAGGCCATCCACTCAAGGTCGTCCACGAGCAGGTGCGTGGCGGTCAGCAGATATTCGCCGCGGCGCGCGCAATTTCCATTGGTGCAGTCGTCACCCTTGGCGTAGTCCGTCCACGGACGGTCACCGGCACCCGGTCCGGTCCCGTTCAGGTCCTGACCCCAGAGCAGGAATTCGACCGCGTGATAGCCCGTTGCCACATTGGCTTCCACGCCGCCCAGCTCATGTAGCGTCTCGGCCAGCAGCGCCGCGTTAATGGTGGAGGCATCCACCGTCTCGCCGCTGAGGGTCAGCTCCGCATTGGCGATCACATTGGCCGCATAGGCCGCGTTGTCGCCGGAGGATGTGCCGTAGGACGCGTCCACATAGTCGATGAGGCCTTCATCCAGCGGCCAAGCATTTACCTTGCCTTCCCAGTCATCCACGATCGGGTTGCCGAAGCGATAGACTTCCGTCTGCATGTAGGGCACGCGAGAGGCGAGCCACGCCTCGCGGGCAGCAGTCATCGTCTCGGCGGACGGATCGGCGACCAGCGCCTCGACGGCAGTTTCCAGCTGCTTGGCGAGCGTGACGGAATCCTCATAGCCCGCCTGGGCGATATCCGCGTAGGTGTCCAGCACGGCATCCTTGCCGGGTGCATCACCCTGCGCGGCATTGGCCATGGCCGGTGCCAGTGCAAACGCACTGGCTGCGATGGCGATCAAATGTGTCTTCATGAATTGTCTCCCGACTGTGCCTTAAGGGGCTGAAAAGGGAAGGGTGTAGGTGAGGAGAGCGCCAACCGTGTTGGAGTCCGAATTGGACTCCTCCGTGTGCTTGTAGCCGATGTCCAGCGCCAGCCCGTTGTCGAAGGCATAGCCGCCGGAGACCTGGAACTGGTTGTCATCCACATCGCCGGCCCCGGCCGGGTCGATGGTGCGGATGGTGTCGGACACGGCGATATTCCACGGCCCGTGCACGAGGGCAGCACCGAGGGTGATGTAATCGCGGTCTTCGGCGATGCCGCCGGCATCAGACTGGTGGACATACTCGACCACCGGGCCGAGGACCGTGTCCTCGCCGATCTCGAACTCACCATAGAGCGCCGCGGCGATGCCGAATTCGTCTTCCGGGTTGCCGGTGCCGCCTTCCTGGCTCTCGAAACCAAGATGGTAGGCAAGGCCGGGCACCACGATGCCGAGATCACCGTCCAGCGCCACCGCGAAGGACGAGAAGTCTTCCGTGTTGCTGACACCGCCGGACGACTTCCGGTTGCGCGGCCGCTCGGTAATCAGGGATTCAGACAGGAAGCTGGTGTCGGCGAAGAAGGTGGAGGCAGTGATGGTGTGCAGCCCCGTCTCGTCATTGCCGAGGGTAACGCTGCCGCCCAGGCCGATCCGTTCGGTCAGCTCGTAGTCTTCGGCCAGATCCGTGCCATAGACGCCAGGGGCAATGTCCCATGCCACCCCGAAGGTCGGATTGATCTTGCCGCCGAACAGCGAAAAGCTGTCGGTCGCGTATTGCAGGAACAGGGTTTCGACGAACAGGCCCTCATCCTCGAAGAAGCGGTCGTCGCGCGGGTCGGGGTCCAGCACAGGCTCCAGCACAAGGCCCGCCTCGATGGAAAACTCCTCCGTGAACCGAACACTCACCGCAGGTTCGATCTTCGTGTAGAGGTCGTTCAGCTCCGCACCCCGGTCGTCGGAATCGTACGTGTAATCGTTCTGGATCTCGATCGGGATCTCGCCCTCGATGCGCGGAAAGCTGTCTTCCGCAAGGGCAGGGGCCGTGAGGCAGGTTGTGGCCGCGAGCGCGGTCAGGGTCGTGGCGATGGCGGAGAATCGTGGCAAGGCAAAGCCCCCATTGGTGTTTATTGTTGGTCGCCGCCTCCGAAACGCGGAAGCAGTATGAAAAGTCCCCAGCCGGGTGCTGCTTCTAATATAAATGCGACTTATTTGCAATTGCGCCTTTCCGCCGCAGCCCCGGCAAATCCGTTGTTGAGAATTGGACGCAAACCATGGAAGATGCAGGGCTACAGGGGCACATTTTCAACATCGGTACGGCTGCGTAGCTGCCGCCCATAGGGCGCACATACTCAGGCAAAGCCATATGTCATCGATTGGAGTGCCACCCATTTCGGCGGCCAATTCTATTTTCCTGCGTGATCGTCTCCGGGCGGAGACCCGTCCGGCGCATGACGCGCTGGATACGCGCCTTGCCCATGTCGACGTTTCATCCGTGGACGGACTGGCAGTGTTCCTGCGCATGCAGGCGCGCGCCCTTGGCGTCCTGTCCGAATGCGATGCGGGAAACATCAGTAAGCTGATGATCGTGGATCTTGCGCGCCGTGCCCGGACGGACCTTGCGGTGCTGGGCCATCAGGTGCCGCCCGTTGCTGTCCCGCCTGTTGATGCTGCCCGGCTTCACCCGGATGCCGTGGATTACGTGCTGGCCGGGTCCCGCCTCGGCAACGCGATGCTGAAGAAGCGCTGGCGCAGCAGCACGCAGCCGGACGTCCGGCACGCCGCGGCCTTCTTCACGGCGCCGGATTATCTGGATGTGTGGAAGTCATTTTGCACCGGTGCGGGCAGGGGTGACGCCCGCCTGCCGGGAAATGAAACCATCGTGACGGACGCCCGCGCCGTCTTCGCCCTGTTCAGCCATTACGCCGCCGATGCGGCCGAAGAGAAAGTGCCTGCCCTTGCGTGACCCCGACCCCACTCTCGCCGGTGAACCGGTGGACCTCAGCAATTGTGACCGGGAACCGATCCACATTCTCGGCCACGTGCAGGATTTCGGCTGCCTGGTCGCGGTCTCCGCCGACTGGATCATCGCCCATGCCTCCACAAATTGTGCTGACAAGCTGGGCTTCGATGCGGAAGCGATGATCGGCGCGCCCTTCGGCGACATCTTCCCCAGCGGCCTCGCCCATGATCTGCGCACCCGTATGCAGACGCTCGCCAACGAGAATGCGTCGGCCCGCCTGTTCAGCTATCCGGTCTTCGGCGATGCCCGGCGCTTCGATGTATCTATCCATGCGTCCGGCCACCTCACGGTGCTCGAGTTCGAGCCCCGCGCCGACGAACCCGGCGACAGGGACGATGCAGCTCAGGTGCAGGGCCTGATCGCCCGCGTGGCGCGCCACGACGAGATGGAAAGCATGGCGCGGGAAGCCGCCCGCGGCCTCAAGCTCATTTGCGGCTTCGACCGGGTGATGGTCTACCGCTTCGAGGAAGACGACACGGGCACGGTGATCGCCGAAGCCGCGGGCCCCGGCATGGAGTCCTTCCTCGGCCTGCGCTATCCCGCCAGCGACATTCCCAAGCAGGCGCGCGCACTTTACTGCCGCAATATGCTCCGGCTCATCGCGGATGTGGACGGGGCCATCCATCCCATCATTCCCGACGTGATGCCCAATGGCGACCGGCTGGACCTGTCGCTCTCGGTCGCCCGCGCCGTGTCGCCCATCCATTTGGAATATCTGCGCAACATGGGGGTAGGGGCCTCCATGTCGGTCTCGATCCTGCGCCAGGGCAAGTTGTGGGGCCTGTTTGCCTGCCACCACAACACGCCGCGCTATATCGATTTTGAAAAGCGGAGCGCCGTGGAGCTGTTCGGCCAGCTGTTCAACTATGAGCTCGCCCAGCTCGAAATGAACGAGGAACTTCAGCAGGCGGACAAATCCCGCGCTCTGCATGACCGGCTGATGGTGAAGGTCTCCAGTGGCGTTGATCTCGCCACCACGCTGGACACCATCGGTGCCGACATCGAAGAGGTCATCGATTTCGACGGCATCTCGATCTTTTCCAACGGTCACTACGTTGCCCAGGGCCCGGCGCCCACGGCGGAGGAGTTCGCAGGGCTTGCCCGCTTCCTCAACACCACCCAGGCCGGCCACATCTATTCCACTGACTGCATCTCCGCCCGCTATGCCAAGGGCGATGATTTCGTCGAGCGCGCCGCCGGCATGCTGGCGCTGCCCATTTCCCGCCAGCCGCGCGATTACATCGTGCTTTTCCGCCGCGAACTGGTGCAGACGGTGTCCTGGGCCGGCAATCCGGACAAGCCCGTCGAGATCGGCCCGCATGGCTCGCGCCTCACCCCGCGCAAGAGCTTTGAGGCCTGGCAGGAAGTGGTGCGCGGCCGCTGCGCGCCATGGACCCGCGCCGAGAGGCGTGCGGCTGATGCCCTGCGTGTGACCCTGCTCGAAGTGGTGCTCAAGATCGCCGACGAGACCAATGCGGTCCGCAAGCGGGCGCAGGAGCAGCAGGAACTGCTGATCGCCGAGCTCAACCACCGTGTGCGCAATATCCTCAATCTGATCCGCAGCATCGTCGCCCAGGGGCGCGGGTCCGGCGTGTCGATCGACGAATATTGCCGGGTGCTGGACAACCGCATCTATGCCCTGGCCCGCGCCCATGATCAGCTGACGGGCACCAAGTGGTCATGGGTGTCGCTGCGCTCCCTCATCGACAACGAAATCACCGCGTTCCTCATGGAGCGCGCCGCGCGCGTCTCCGTCGTCGGCGACGACGTGGACCTGTCGCCTTCCGCCTTCACCTGCCTGGCGCTGGTCGTGCATGAACTTGTCACGAACTCGGCCAAATATGGGGCGCTGAGCAATCAGACAGGGACCGTGGACATGGCCATTGCCCGCCGCCCCGATGGGCGCCTGTCCATCACCTGGCGCGAAAAGGGCGGGCCTGCGGTCAACGCGCCGACCCGGCGCGGCTTCGGCACCACCATCATCGAGCGGTCCGTGCCGTTCGAGCTCAAGGGTGAAGTGGATGTGCGGTTCAAGGTTACGGGCATGGAGGCCGATTTCGTGATCCCGGAAAGTTATGTGCGGGAAGGCGCGGCCACGTCCGCCGGCACGGTGGCGGCGGACGAGGAAGCCGCTGTCGATGTGCGTCTGGACGGCCCCGCGCTCGTGGTGGAAGACAATCTCATCATCGCGATGGATGCGTCCGACATGTTGGGCGATCTGGGTGCCGAGCCTGTGATCACCGCCAGCCGCGTCTCGGACGCGCTGCGGGAGCTGGACGCCCACGAGTTCACCTTCGCCCTGCTTGACGTGAATCTTGGCGAGGAGACGTCCGCCGCCGTCGCCCGGGCCTGTGCGGAGCGCGGCATCCTCACGCTCATGGCCACGGGCTACGGGGCCGAGGAGGCAGCGGTGGAAGACCTGCCCGACCTGCCAACCCTGCAGAAGCCCTATACCAGCGAGCATCTGAAATCGGCCATCGGCAAGGCGCAGAAGGCCGCCCGCGGCAAGTAGGCCCCTGAAGTGGGGATGGAAGCGCAGCTGAAGGCCAGCCGGGCTGACGTAAATGTGAGTGACTGAAGCGCGCTTCATCTTGCCCGCGTACGCCAAATGACCTATGGTCATTTCAATGCGACGCGCTGGCCGGAGAAAGGATTCGCTCCCCGGCCGAGCTGGAACGTGCCGGGTGCCCTTGTGGGGCAGCCCGTTTCGGGAGGGATCCGCCCCATGATCAATCTGACCATCAATGGTAAACCGGTGTCGCTGGATGTCGACCCGGAAATGCCAATCCTCTGGGTTGTCCGTGAAGAATTGCAGATGACCGGCACCAAGTTCGGCTGCGGCATCGCCGCCTGCGGAGCCTGCACGGTGCATCTGGACGGTGAACCCATCCGCGCCTGCTCGACGCCCATCGAGGCTGCCGAGGGAGCTGAGATCACCACCATCGAGGGCCTGTCTGATCCGGACGGCGCGCTGAGCAAGGTCCAGCAGGCCTGGATCGACGCCCAGGTGCCGCAATGCGGCTACTGCCAGTCGGGCCAGCTCATGTCCGCCGCAGCCTTGCTGCGCGATAACCCCAACCCGAGTGACGACGACATCGACGCTGCAATGTCAGGCAATATCTGCCGCTGCGGCACCTACACACGCATCCGCGCGGCCATCAAGGCCGCCGCGCGCGCCTGAACCGGGAGGGTCCTTCCATGAACAAGTGGTCCCGTCGCGCCTTTATCGGCGCTGGTGTGGCAGGCGGCGCAGCCCTGGTCGTGGGCGTTGCCATCCGGCCGGGCAATCCCGTCGACAGCCTGGCGAAGGACGCCGCCGTCGAGGGTGAGCAGCTGATCAATGCCTGGGTGAAGATCGGCGAAGACAATGTGGTGACGGCGATCACGCCGCACACCGAAATGGGGCAGGGCGCACTCTCCACCCTGGCCCAGATGCTGGCCGACGAAATGGATGCCGACTGGGACAAGGTCGAGGTCATGTCCGCCCCGGCCAATGGTGACTATGTCTCCTCCGAGATGGCCCGCCTGTTCGTCGCGCCTGATCTTGATGTCGGCGCCTGGCTCGAGCCCACCGTGGACGGGGTGTTCAAGAACCTGTCCTACATGATGGATCTCTATCTCACCGGCGGCAGCTTCTCGATCCGCTCCACCGGCCAGCGCGGCATGCGCGTGGCGGGTGCCGCAGCCCGGGAAATGCTGGTGGCCGCCGCCGCCGACGCGTGGGACGTCCCGGCAGGCGAGATCACCACCGAGAAGAGCCGTCTCTACCACAAGGCCAGCGGCAAGTCGGCGGACTATGCGGACTTCGCCGTCGCCGCTGCCGATCAGAGCCTGCCCGCCAAGCCGACCCTCAAGACGGTGGACGAGTTCAAGCTCATGGGCACCTCCGCCCAGCGCCTGGACATCCCCTCCAAGGTCAACGGCACCGCTCAATACGGCATCGACGCAACGGTGCCCGGCCAGAAGATGAAATATGCCGCCGTGCTGTCATCCCCGGTGCCCGGCGCGGTTGCCGACAGCATGGATGACGCCGAGGCCCGGTCCATGCGCGGCGTCGAGACCGTGCTCAACATGGGCTCGTTCATCGCCGTGGTGGCCGACAGCTACTGGCACGCCCAGCAGGCGGTGAACGCCGTCAGCGTCACCTATTCGCAGACGCCGACCGATGGCCTTGATCAGGCCGGCATGTTCGCCAATTTCGACAAGGCCCTGAATGAGGCAGGCGCCAATGGTGGTGACACACTGTTCGAGCAGGGCAATACGGGCAGCGCGCTGGAGAAGGCCTCGACCGTTATCGAGGCGGCGTACCAGGTGCCCTTCCTCGCCCATGCCTGCATGGAGCCGATGAACTGCACCGTGTGGATCCGCGACGGCAAGGCGGATTTCTGGCTCGGCACCCAGGCGCCCCTGCGCTGCCGCACGGCCGCAGCCGATATTCTCGACCTCGGCCTTGATGACATCACCATTCACATGCAGCAGATGGGCGGCGGCTTCGGGCGGCGTTCGGCCACCGACATGGTGGAGATGGCAGCCCGCGTGGCGAAGGAGGTGGGCGGCGGCCCCCTCAAGCTCATCTGGTCGCGCGAGGAAGACATTCAGAAGGCGGCCTACCGCAACGCCACCACCAGCCGCTTCCGCGGCGGGCTGGACGCGGCCGGCAAGCCGGTGGCGTGGGACAATGTGTTCCTCTTCCACAACGACCCGGCGGACGCGTCCTTCGTCTCCTATTACGACACCGGCAGCCAGCACATCCGCGCCCTGAGCGACGTGGACCTGCCGCTGCCGTTCTGGGCCTGGCGGTCGGTGGACCACTCCCAGCACGGTTTCTTCGTGGAGTCCTTCGTGGACGAGATGGCCCAGGCCGCCGGCAAGGACCCGGTGGAGTTCCGCCTGTCGATGCTCGGCAACTCGCCGCGGTTCGCCACTGTGCTGAAGAAGGCTGCCGCCATGGCGGATTGGGGCAGTGCCCAGCCCGCGGGCCATGGCCGCGGCGTGGCACTGGTGCGCTCCTTCAACACCATCGTCGCCATGGTAGCGGAAGTGGACATGACCAGGGGCGCCCCCCGCGTGCGCAAGGTCTTCTGCTGTGCTGATCCGGGCTATGCCATGAACCCGGACGGCTTCACCGCCCAGATGGAAGGCGGCATCATCTACGGTCTCACCGCCGCCCTGCACGGCGAGATCAGCATCCGCAACGGCGCCGTGGAACAGAGCAATTTCCACGACTACGAAATGGTGCGCATGGATGAGGCACCGGACATCGTGGTGGAGATCATCAACGGCAATCCGGAAGACATCGGCGGCGGCGGCGAGCCGGGCACACCGCCCATCGCCCCGGCGGTCGCCAACGCGATCTTCAATGCCACCGGCGTCCGCCCGCGCAAGCTGCCCCTGTCCGGCCAGTCATTCTCCGTCTGACGGGGTTCGGTCTGACGGGCTGCGAGCCCAAAAAATCATCCCGCCCGCCGTTAGCCGGCGCGGCGGGATGATGCGTTTTGAGGGGCTGAGACCTAGTCCGCCGCCTGCGCCGGCATCCTTACCTGCATCCGCGTCGGCCGCTCGCCGCCCTGGCCATAAAGATTGACCTTGAGGCTGGAGATCGCGTGCACCAGCGCATTGGGGGCGATCTTCTCGTGGCCGGTCCAGGTGATATTGGGGAAGCGGTCGAAGATGCGCTCAAAGGCAAGCCGCAACTGCATCTGCGCCACGCGGCTGCCAAGGCATTTGTGCACGCCGTGGCCGAAGGCGATGTGCTTGTCGACATTGTCGCGCATCATGTCGAACCGGTCCGGGTCCGGGAAAACCTCGGGATCCCGGTTGCCCGCGCCATACCACAGCACCACCTTCTCGTCCTTGGCGATGCGTTGACCGTTGAGCTCGGTGTCCTCCGCGGCCGTGCGCCGCATATGCTTCACCGGCGAGATCATCCGCAGCGCTTCCTGCGACATGCGCGGGATCAGCGACGGATCATCCAGCACCATCGCCCGCTGGTCCGGAAACTCCGTCATCAGGCGAATGGTGCCGGACAGGGAATTGCGCGACGTGTCATTGCCGGCGAAGACGATCAGCAGCCATGAACCGTCGAGGAATTCCTGCGACAGCAATTCCCCATCAATCTTTGAATGCGCGATGATCGACAGAAGGTCCGGACGCGGATTATTGCGTCTGTCTGCCATCACCCGTTCCCCATAGGCGAACATGTCCTTCACCGCCGGGCCGAAACGGAAGGGGAAGGTGGGCTCAGACAGGAACGTGCGCATCGGGTTGGTGGTGAACTGGGAGGCCAGCTCCAGATAGTGCATCCACTCCACGATCTTCGGCCGGTCTTCCTCTTCCACGCCGAGCATCTCGCACAGCGTGAACAGCGGCAGCTGAGTGGAGAAGAACTTCACGAAATCCACCACCGGGCCGTTGGCTTCCAGGTCGTCCAGCAGGCTGTCGATCTTGCGGCCCACCTTCTCGCGGATGCTCTCCACATAGGCGGGAATGAAGAAGTCCTTCTGCTGGATGCGCAGTTCCATGTGGTGTGGCGCATCCATGTTGATCAGCGAGTTGAGGGCCGCCGGCACCAGCTTCTCCGGCTTCCATTTTTCGCGCGGGCCGATGGCGATGTTGATGCTGCCGCGCTGGGACGAGAACACGTCCGGCGCCAGCTCCACCTGCTTGATGTCGTCATAGCGGCTGACAGACCAGAAGCCCGACGCCTCGCGCCCCATGGGCGACCACATCACCGGCGCTGTCTTGCGCATCTTCGCGTAGAACTCATAGGGCTGCCCGCCCGTCCACGCCGCCGGGTTCCACAGCTGGAACTCGTCCAGCATCGGATAAACCGCGTCATTCACCGGCGTCTGCACGCCCCTGTCGATCAGAATGTCGTCGCTGACTAGCCGCATTGTCCCTGACCCTATTGATGGGCGGCAGATGTGCCGAAACACGCTGCCGCTGATCTTTTTGGACGAGAACGCTAGCAACACCCGCAGGCGTCTGTCAGGGGCAAATTCACAGAGCGCGCGTGTTACACGGCGGCGGCACGAGGCCTACAACAGGGCGGCAGCGCGCGGCGACAAGGCGGATGAGCGGTTGGCAAGGAAGCGCAGGAGCCGCTCAAGATAGTCTGACGCTACGGCATTCTGGATTGAGGGCCGTGACGCGAGCGCTTTGCGCCACTGCGCAAGCTTCGGTTTGTCCGTCATTATCTCGAAGTCTTCGAGGCTGTCGAAAACATCAAAATATCTGAAAACCGGCCCGTATACCGCGTCGACAAGACTGAAACTGTCCCCGGCGAACCACGGCCCGCCGGCCAGTTCCGCTTCGATTCGCCCGAACAGGGCAGACAGCACCCGGGCTTCGGCCTGCAGCGCGTCGTGGGTGCGGGCATTGTAGAAGCGCGCGATTGCATTGAGCACGGCGGATCCGAATTCGATCCAGGACCGGTGCCGCGCACGTTCAAGAGGCTCCGCCGGATGGAGGGGATGGGGCTGGGTCTCCTCGAGATACTCAAGGATGACGGCAGATTCGAAAATGATCGCTGAGGTGCCGGGCGAGGGTGTCCCGGCTTCGCCGCTGGGTGTGACCTGCAGCAGCGGGACCTTGCCGAGCGGAGACAGTTCCAGGAACCAGTCCGGCTTCTCGGACAGATCCACATAGCGCCGCTCGAACGGAACCCGCTTTTCAGCAAGCGCAATGGCCGCTCGCTGCACGTAGGGACACAAGTGATGGCTGACGAGGATAAGTCTGGGCATGGTGGTCACGCATCGGGGGCTGTTGGCTGAAAAGGCCCCGGACCAAGCGACCGAGGCCTCCTGGCAAATAGATGCAAGTGCATGTAATCTCAAGAAACATGCAACTGCATAAAGAAAATGTGATGCCGCCATCAAAGAAACAGAAGCCGGTAAGCGGAGTTTCCATCACCGCCTGGGCCCGTCTCATGCGGGTGTCGCAGGCGCTCCTGGCGCGGGTGGAAGCAAGCCTGAAGCAGGAGGGCATGCCGTCCCTGGCCTGGTATGATGCACTGCTCGAATTGGAGCGCGTACACCCGGAAGGACTGCGACCGTTCGAGCTTCAGCAGGAGATGCTGCTGGCCCAGTACAATACCTCCCGACTAACTGACCGGCTCGTCAACGCGGCATATGCTGAGCGCCGCGAATGCCCGGGCGACGGGCGGGGCCACGTGCTTCACATCACAGCGTCAGGACGCAGACTGCTCCGCCGCATGTGGCCGGCCTACCAGGCGGCAATAGACCTGCACTTCGCAAGTAGGCTGACACAGGCCGAAGCGGCAACCCTGTCTGGCCTTCTCACCAAATTGCGCGACCCCAGTCCGACTACGCCCTCAGACATGTCTTGAGCTGGCCGTTGTCGCTTGCGTGCCTAACCGCGATCTCGTAATGTAATAATATAACAAAACAATCCACTCTGGCTGATGCCTGTGGCTAGCCAGACTAAACGCACGGCAAGGATCAGCGCCCCATGGCACCCCAAGACCGTCTGCCCGTCACCGTGCTTTCCGGCTTCCTCGGGGCCGGCAAGACGACACTGATGAACCACATCCTCAACAACCGCGAAGGCAAGCGCGTCGCGGTGATCGTCAACGATATGAGCGAGGTGAACATCGACGCCGATCTCATCCGCGATGGTGGCGCGAATTTGAGCCGCACCGAAGAGTCCCTGGTCGAGATGACCAATGGCTGCATCTGCTGCACCCTGCGCGACGATCTCCTGCAGGAAGTGCGCAAGCTCGCAGAGGATGGCCGCTTCGATTATCTGCTGATTGAGTCCACCGGCATTTCCGAACCCCTGCCGGTTGCCGCCACCTTCAATTTCCGCACCGAGGAAGGCGAAAGCCTCGAGGACGTCTCCCGCCTCGACACCATGGTGACGGTCGTCGACACGGCAAACCTGCTCAACGACTACGCTTCAACCGACTTCCTCAAGGACCGCGGCGAGGCGCTGGGCGATGAGGACACAAGGTCCTTGGTCAATTTGCTCGTCGACCAGATCGAGTTCGCCGATGTGGTCATTCTCAACAAGATCGACGCGGCAACACCGCAGCAACTGGACGCCGCCCGCAAGATCATCCGCTCCCTGAACCCGGACGCGGAACTGATTGAAACCAGCATGTCGAACGTCCCGCTCGACCGGGTGCTGGATACCGGCCTGTTCGATCACGACAAGGCCGAGGAGCATCCGCTGTGGTTCAAGGAGCTCTATGGCTTCGCCGACCACAACTCCGAAGCGGACGAATATGGCGTCACCAGCTTTGTCTACCGGACACGCCGCCCGTTCCATCCGGAGAAGTTCCACGCCTTCATCAATTCGTCCTGGCCGGGCGTCATCCGCGCCAAGGGGCATTTCTGGCTGGCGACGCGCCCGCAATGGGTGGGTGAGCTGAGCCAGGCCGGCGCCCTCGTGCGCCACGAGGCCATGGGCTTCTGGTGGTCCAGCGTGCCGAAGGAGCGGTGGCCCGATCATCCAGAATGGCGCCGTCACCTGGCCGACAAATGGGATCCGGTCTATGGCGACCGCCGCCAGGAAATCGTCTTCATCGGTACCGGCATGGACGAAGCCGCGCTGCGCCGCCGCCTCGACGCCTGCCTGGTGGGCGAGGAGGACGCACTGGCGATGCAACTCGATGACTGGAAGACCCTCAACGACCCGTTCCCGCAATGGATCCCCGGAGAGGCGGCGTGAGCAGCTTACTCGGCGAGATGGATGGCAGCATGGCCGAGGCACGCATGACAGGCGTGGGTGCCCCCACCATGAGCTCTCCCGACATTGCGACCTGCGACACGGCCGAGGGGCTCGCCGCCATCAATGGGGCGGATACGGAGCTTGTGATCTGGCAGCGGGCACAGCCGGCCGCGCTGACGGCCTGGCTGGGGCAACTGGCGCGATCGCAGCTGCCGCATTTCCGCGTGCTGGCCCCCCTCGCTGACCTGCCGCGCGCGGTCATGGTGCAGGCTGACGAAAGCGGGATGCCGAATGACGGCGCGCGTGATCTGCTGCTGGCCGATATCACGCGCCTTGCCACGGCCTTTGCCGCCATCGCCGGGGTTGATCTCGTGGATGTGCGGCTGGAGCGGATCAGCCATGATGCCTGCTGGCGGTTCCACCGTGATTGCGTCGATGCGCGCCTGCTCACCACCTATCGCGGCCCGGCCACGGAATGGGTTCAGCCGCCTTACGCCGGTGACGCCCTGCGGGACCAGAAAGCCTATCAGGGCCCGTCCGAGCATCTCGGCATCCATGACGTTGCCGTCTTCAAGGGAAGCTGCGCCGGGCCGGGCAGGGGCATCGTCCACCGCTCCCCGCCCATCGCCGGCACCGGCCAGACACGGCTGCTGCTTGTCCTCAACAAGCAGTCCGCCGCATCGCCCAAACCCTGGACGCCGGTAGCTGCCAGCACCTAACCGGACAACGCCACCAGATCGGCCTTGAGCGGGCCGCTGTCGCCGCCTTCCAGCAGCATGTCGATCGCGTCATGGGTCTCGCGCCAGATCGGCACGGCGGCCACCAGCACGTCGCGACCGGCATCCGTGAGGCTCAACCGGCGGGAGCGGCGGTCCTTGTTGTCCGGCGTCACCAACACGAGCCCCCGCCGCTCGAGCGGTTTCAGATTGGCGGTGAGGGTGGTGCGGTCCATCGCGAGAAAACTGGCCACCTCCGTGATCTTCGGTGGCGACGGCCGGTTCAGCGACACCATCAGGGAGTACTGCCCATGGGTGAGGCCGACGGGCCGCAGCGCATCATCGAAGCGCCGGCCAATGGCCCGCGCCGCCCGTTGCAGATGCAGACACAGGCAGCGGTCACGAACCTCATGGGTGGTGGTCAAAGGCAGATCAGATCGCATACACATTACAATACGTTGACATCAACATAGCGGTCAACTAGCGTCCGTCCATCGCCCGCCAAAGAGCAATGAAAAGGGCATGCGCGGGAACTGCTTTGGATTTGTCCCGCGGTCGCAACAGGCGCGCAGCTTGCAACAGGAGGAACCTCACGATGAGCTATGTGGATGGGTTTGTGATCGCGGTGCCCACCGCCAAGAAGGACGCCTACCTAGACATGGCCCGCGCGGTCGCCCCCGTTTTTAGGAAGCATGGTGCTACATCGGTTGTCGAATGCTGGGGCGAGGATGTACCGCAGGGCGAGCTCACCTCATTCCCCCTTGCCGTCAAGGCAACGCCGGACGAGGGCGTGGTGTTTTCCTGGATCGTCTGGCCTGACAAGGCGACCCGCGATAAGGGCAATGCCAAGGCCATTGCGGAGCTGGAAGAAGCCGGCGGCATGATGCCCGACGATACCCCTTTCGACACCAGGCGCATGATCATGGGCGGCTTCGATATGGTCGTGGACCAGTAGCGGTGATCAGATCACGGATAAATTGATGAAAGGCAAGGCACCAAAAGTCCGCACCTGCCTCTGGTTCGAAAAGGACGGCCTCGCAGCGGCCCGGTTCTATACCTCGCTCCTGCCTGACAGCCATGTCGATACCGAACACATGCTGGGGCGCGACGAACCTCTCGTCGTCGACTTCACCTGCCTGCGCGCTCTTCTCCCGAGCATCCTCTGATTGATAGCCTCAGAACGGCAGGCTGTCTCGGCGCGCAATGTCTCGCAGGAAATTGTCTCGCGAATGCAGCTAGGCTTGACAGCCGCTACAGCCGTTATTGTCCGGCGACCGCAGACATTATCAAGCGGGCAGTCTGTTCGACGTCTGAAGTTGGTCCAAGGCGATGGCCACCAACCGGCGATCGAAGATCTTCAATTTACGCTGTCCAGCGGCTTCCCCACCAGCCCAACCTTTAAGGCCTTCCATCACTCCCTCAACAGTCTGTTCGATATCGTTGTGCTGCGTCATCCAGTCGACAGTCGCCAGAAGTTCCATGCCGAGAGGCGACTCGAAGCCATCGATGGTGGCCGAAGCCCATTCCAGTACGCTTGAGAACTGCTTGCCTTCACCGGAGTTCAGATAGGCTTGCACCCGATCGTATTTGGCGTCGTTGAACCAAATGAGATCCATGGGATCGGCATCCGCGAGGCGTTTGTTGCACCGGAGATAACTGCCGTCGAGACTATCGAGCAGCTTCGTCAGGTTATGCGAATAAGGTCCGTACTTGTTTGCTTGGAACCTGAACTTGAGCGCATCGGCCCCCCCGAACCGCATCACGCCGCGCTCGAGGAACCAACCTAGCTTCTGGACCTCCAGAATCGAGCACTCGATCCCAAGGAGAGAGTACCGACGCACCATCTCAGCCACCAGTGCGCGTGCCGGGGTCAGTTTCTCGACACCGGTGCGCTTGGCGACATTCTGATACTTGGAAGTCGGCTCGTAGACGATGCCGTTGACCCCATCTAGAACCGCCAATGACGCCTCGATAAGTGGACGAACATCGCTCCAGTCGAGGCCGCCATTTCCGCAGCCGAGTGGCGGAATTGCAATCGAATGAATTTTCTTCTCTCGAATTACTCGGACAAGATCCTTTAATCCATCCTCGACCCATTCGATTTTGGTTTTGACTCGCCAATGGGTCTTGGTCGGGAAATTGATGATCCAGCGCGGCCCGAAGAGTTCCTTGTTCTCGGTAACGAACATTTCGCCAATACGCACTTCGCCCGCATCGCAGGCGCGCGCATAGGCTTCAAAATTACTTGGGAATTGCTCCTTGAACATCAGGGCAATTCCTTTACCCATGATTCCGACCGTGTTCACGGTGTTCACCACCGCGTCGACGTCGGCTTCAAGAAGATTGCCCTGCGTGTAAGTTACCATCAGAAGTACCAGCCCGGTAGCGCCACGATCTTGAGATCGAGCCCAACCTCCTCTCGTTGCCGTTCGAGTGTTCCTTTTTCGTTCTCACTCAGGCAGACTATGCCTGCAAGGTGCTCGACTGGCAAGTGCCTGTGCACCAGCGCCTCGGCCTGGTAGCGGTCTGTCTTTTCGGGATCATCGACATCGCGTTTGAAGTCCCTACGCTGCAGGATGCCCCAGTCGATCTTGTCGAGGTCGTCGAGCGAGGTGAAGAACTGTGCTGCCTGGAGGTATGCATGACGATCCGAGAACACGGTCGCTATGCCTCGTTCCGCGAGCCCGCGAAGTGACGACACCATGATCACGATCTCCGCGTTCGGGAAATGACGAATTCCTCCGTAACCAGTCTTGATATTGTACATCATCATCGAGAATGGCGTGAAATAGAACGGTATGTAGTCTGATAGCGTTCCAGCCGGGGGCACTGGAACATTGCGTGCCGTCCGACGCTGAATCAGTTCAAGGTTTCCAATTCGCACGAAATTGGGGTCCTGCACACCGGAATTTTTGCAATGAAGTCCATGCCTGAGGATCCACGGCACATTGTTGATGTGCGTGATCCTGAAGATCAGTGCTTTTTCGGCGGTCAAGTTGGCCATATCCCGATATGGATACAGTCTGGACCGACTTCCCTCAAGATGCTGTATAGCGGTTGGCGCCGTCTACTACGACGCCGATTGACCGCTTCTGCGGTACCTGCTTGCCATTCAGCCGCCACACGATAACAGCAATGCCGTATTGCCAGCGCCGGTTCGCGGTTGCACGGTTGATGCCGTTCAACGCGCACCTCCGCAGGTTTCGACGGCCCAGAGCAGGATCGCGATGGCGTCGGCTTCGTTGTCGTCGGCGCGCGAGAACCCGCGCGCACGGGTGGCGGCAATCATCGCCTCCTTCGGGGCGTTGCCCTTGCCCGTGGCATGGCGCCTGATCTTTCCGACCGGGACGCCTTCGTAGGGAATGCCGCGCAGTTCAGCCCATGCGGCCAAGGATGTCCATGCACTTATTTCGTGCTCTTTGTGTACCAGTCCGGTGACACAAGCGGAAGAAGTACCCTATTGGCTTCAGCGTCTTACAAGCTTTTCAAGAGCTTAGCTTGGGAGTGGCGGAGGGGGTGGGATTCGAACCCACGAGACGCTTGCACGCCTGCCGGTTTTCAAGACCGGTGCCTTCAACCACTCGGCCACCCCTCCGCGGGACCGGTCAGGCTCCTGTGAGAGGGGCCGTCCGTGCCGGGCGCACAGCTTTAGCTGCGTCGTGGCGCATACGCAACAATCCTCACGCGCGGAATCCTCGGGCCCCGGCGGTTTTTCAGCTGTGGCGGGTCGGTGGCGCGGGTACCGGTGCGTTAACGCTGCGGCGGGCGGGTGATTGTGCGGGGCGGCGGATGGGACGAAACTTCCCGCGATCTCTTGCCTTTTGGGCGGTCCTCATGCTTTGAACCTGTATGAAAAAGAAACAGCGGGGCAACGAATGTCCCGCGCCGCGGCCACGGCGTATTGCGTGGCGCACAAGGGGAGTTTCGGATGACCGAATACGATCTGGTCCAGACATGGATCCCGGCGACGATGATCGGGGGCCTGTTTGTGCTCATTATCCTGGACAGCCTGTGGCTTTCCTACCGCGACCGGCGCGCCGAGCGCCGCAACAGCAGCGGTGGCCCGGACAACACCGGCGGCGGTGGCGGCGGCGGCAATGGCCGCGAGACGGAAACCAAGTGGCACCTGGACAACAAGGCGGACTATGCCGCCCGCCAGTGGCACGAGGAAAACCGCGCCAAGCTGCGTAACCGGAACGGCACCGCGGCGCAGGCCGTGGGCGCCGCCCCGGCTTCCGCGACGGCCATGGGGGGCAACACTGCCCCCCGTGACGCCGACGGCTACTGGGGGCCGTGGCTCGTGCTCACCAGCCTCATCCTCGGCGCGGGCATCGCCTTTTATGCCCTGTTCCCGCTTCTCGGCGACTGACACCCGGCCCGCCGCGCCTGCGCGCGGCCCGGCGGAACAATTGCCTATCCGAAGATAGGCAGCTCCGGCAGCCTGTCCGACAGGGGCAGGGCGAGGATGGCTTCCGCCAGCTCCTCAGCCGACGCCACACCCCCGAACTCCATCAGATCAACCGCCTTGCGGACCACATCCGGCGGCAGCAGCGGCGCCTCCGGGTCGCCCTTGGCATGGCTGCGCTCGGCCCGGTGCACGGCCCCGTCCGTCAGCGTCACTTCCACGGCGCTGCCCCAGTCAGCCGGATAGGCGGAGGCGTAGGGATCAACCACCGCGATCTCGATGCCGCTGGCCAGCCGCTGCGCCTTCACCCGCGCTTCATCCGAGAAGGACGCCAGCGTCACCTCGCCATTCTCCAGCGCCGTCGCCACGCAATGCTGAAGCGAGAACTTGGCTTCGTACTCGCTGGTGGCATGCGCCCGGTCGCATACATCCTCCGCTGCCTGATAGGTCTCCACCTTCACCGCGTGGATCTCATCCGGGCTCACATGCTTGAGCGTCGCCGACAGGTCCAGCGCCGCGTCGATCGCCGGGTGGGTGTGGCGGCAGGAAGGCCAGGGCTTCATGGAGGTCAGCGCCAGCTGCCACGGCCCCTCGGGGCCGGACATCACAAGCTCCGCATCCCCATCCGGGCAGGCGGCGGCGAAGAACCCCTTGTCCCCTTCAAGAATGCGCGGCGGCCCGGTAAAGCCGAGTGCCGCCAGGTCCGCCGCCTGCACGCCCGCCTGCGCCGCATGTCCCGCATGCAGATGCTTGGTCATCGCGCCGGTCTCGAGAAATTCCCACAGGCCGGCTGACTGGCTGCCCGCATTGCCCAGCGCGTGCACACTCTGGTCCTCGTCGAGCCCCAGCAGCGTTGCCGCCGCCATGGCCGAGCCGTAGGGGCCGCAGGTCGCCGTGTTGTGCCAGATGCGGTAATGGGCAGGCCCCACGCCCATGCCCACCCGCGTGGTCACCTCGAAGCCTTCCAGCACCGCGCGCAGAAACTCAGCGCCGCTGGCACCGGTACGCAGGGCCATCGCCCACGCCGCCGGCACCACCACGCAGCCCGGATGCACCACCGAGGCACGGTGCAGATCGTCTGTCTCGAGAATATGCGTGAGCCCCCCCATAAGGAAGGCGCGGGCCCCGGTCTCAGCGGGGCTTGCGGGCGCCAGCGGCCCGTTGCCCGCCCAGCGCAGCAGAAGCCGCCCGGCCTCGCTGTTGCGTCCGCCCAGCGTGTTCGCCACCGCATCAAGGACGAACAGCGCCGCCAGCGCCAGATCGTCACCGGACGATGCCTTGGCGCGGGCATGGGTCACCAGGCGGCGGGTAAGGGAGGGCGCCGCGTCGGCAGCATGGGCTTGGGGAGAAGTCATGAAATCGTAAACACCTCGTTTACCTTCGTGAAGGTATTCTAATGAATGAGGGTGAGACGCGCGCTGACAGCCTTGGCGGCACGCGCCCCTGACGGTTCGGGGTCAGTTCAGGTGGGGATAATGAAGCCATGATCCACATGATGTCACGCACGGGCGCGAAGTCCGTTCTGCGCGCCGGCGCACTGCCGGTCGTGCTGTCCGCGGTTCTGGCGCTTGCAGGCTGCGCCGAGACACAGCTCGCAGGCGCAGTCCTCAAGGATGTGAGCCGCAGCGAAACGCCCACCGGGGCAGGCGGTTACTGGAAGGTCGGCACGCCCTACAAGATCGCCGGTGAGTGGTATTACCCGAAGGACGATCCGAACTACGACAATGTGGGCATTGCCTCCTGGTACGGCCCCAACTTCCACAAGAAGAAGACCGCCAATGGCGAGATCTTCGACATGTACAAGGTCTCCGCCGCGCACCCGACGCTCCCCATGCCGGTGATCGCGCGCGTGACCAATCTCGAAAACGGCCGCTCCCTCATCGTCCGCGTCAATGACCGCGGGCCTTTCGCCCATGACCGAGAGATCGACATGTCGATGCGCGCGGCAGAGCTTCTCGGCTTCAAGGAGCAAGGCACGACCAAGGTGCGCGTGCAGTACTTGTCCCGCGCTGCCGACTGGAAGGGCGAGCAGGGTCTGCAGACGGCCCAGGCGCAGCCCCAGTCCCAGCCTCAGGCGACCCAGCCCGCCGCCCGCCAGGTGGCCGCCGCCTCTGCCGCATCTATGCAGCCTATCCGCGACGACCAGCCGAAGGATGATGACGACAGCGGCATCGCCACGGCAGGCCTGCCGCCGTCGCCCTCCATGCCCATGGATGTGTCGCTGCTCGCAGGCGCTGGCAGCGCCGCCGCCTCTGTGCCCTCCGCCATCACGGCCCCCCAGGCCGCGCCCGCAAGCCAGCCGCCGGTCTCGGAAACGCCGACCCGCGCCATGGCGCCGGTGACGGATAACTTCTTCGTCCAGGCCGGCTCCTTCCGCAGTGCCAGCAATGCCAACAGCCTCGCTACCCAGCTCAAGGATCTGGGGCCCGTCGAGGTGAAGGAGACGGTCGTCAACGGCACGCCCTGGTACCGCGTCCGCGTGGGGCCTGTGGATAACGCACCCGGTGCGGACAGCCTGCTCGAATCAGTCATCTCAAGAGGCCAGGACGGTGCCCGCGTCGTCGTGAACTGACGTCCCGCCGTCCCATCAGTGTCTTGCTGCTATTGCCTCAGCCATCACAGCAGGCGCGCAATCCGGCGGAACACGGGCCTGTCGCCGCCAAGAATTCCCGCGGACCCTCTGGCCCCGGGGCCCAAGACGCGGTAATCCAACAGGCGTCCATGGCCGGGTGCGGCACGCCATGCACCGCATGGGGAATGCACTCTCCGGCCAGACCCGAAGTCCTGCGTGCCCGCTACGCGTACCCGCTACAGCCAATCCGGATGGAGCAGCCGTTTCATGACCGCCCGCCTGACCCTCCTGTCGTCCTTCCTCATACTCCTGGCCGTGCTGGCCGCGGCCCCGGCCCGCGCCATTGAAAGCCCGGCCGAATACATCTCGCTGATGGATTACGACACCGGCGAGATCATCTACGAGAAGAACGGCACGGAGCTGATGGCCCCGGCCTCCATGTCCAAGCTGATGACCATGGTCATGCTGTTCGACGCGATCCGCGACGGCCGGGTGACGCTGGAAGACGAATTCGTCATCTCCGAGAATGCCTGGCGCAAGGGCGGCGCCGCATCGGGCTCCTCCACCATGTTCGCCGAGCTCGGCAGCCGCGTGCCGGTGAAGGACCTCATCTACGGCGTCATCGTCCAGTCCGGCAACGATGCCTGCATCGCCATCGCCGAAGCGCTGGAAGGGTCTGAAGCTGCCTTCGCCGAGAAGATGACTGAACGCGCGCGGGAAATCGGCCTGGCGAAATCCACCTTCCGCAACGCGACGGGCTGGCCCGATGAAGGCCATCTGATGACCGCCAACGAGCTGGCGAAGCTCGCGCGCTACATCATCGACACCTATCCGGAATTCTACGAAATCTACGCGGTCCGCGATTTCGAGTGGAACGGCATCTCCCAGTCCAACCGCAACCCGCTGCTCTACATGAACATGGGCGCCGACGGCCTGAAGACCGGCCACACCTCGGTGTCCGGCTACGGCCTCACCGCGTCCGCCACGCGCAATGACCGCCGCCTGATCCTGGTGGTGAACGGCCTGGACTCCGAAAAGGCCCGCGCCAACGAGACCCAGCGCCTGATGGATTGGGCCTTCCGCGAGTTCCGCAAATATGACCTGCTGGAAGCCGGTCAGGAACTCGAGCGCGCGCCTGTCTGGCACGGCACCAGCCGCACCGTGCCGCTGGTGATCCCCGAGGCGCTGGCGCTCACCATGTCGCGCGACGCACGCAAGAACCTCGACCTCAAGGTCCGATATGACAGCCCGGTGCAGGCTCCCATCGAACAGGGGCAGGTGATCGGCAAGTTGCAGGTTTCCGCGCCCGGCATGCCCACGCGCACATACGACCTTCAGGCAGGCGAAAGCGTCGATGAGCTTGGATTGTTCGGCAAGGCCATGAGCGCCCTGGCGGCGCTCATTTCCGGCTGATCCCCGCCGCCATGGGGCAAGGACGCTTCATCAGCTTTGAAGGCGGGGAAGGCGCGGGCAAGACCACGCAGATCCGCCGGCTGGTGGCGGCGCTTGAAAAGCGCGGTATTGAAACCATCGCAACGCGGGAGCCCGGCGGCACCAAGGGCGCGGAGGAAATCCGCGCGCTGCTGGTGCGCGGCAGCGCTGATCGCTGGTCACCACTCACCGAGGCCTTGCTGCACAACGCCGCCCGTTCCGACCATCTCGACCGTGTCATCCGCCCGGCGCTCGATCGCGCCGCATGGGTGGTGACGGACCGCTTTGCCGATTCAACCCGTGCCTATCAGGGCCATGCCCTTGGGCTGGGCGAGGAGGCCATCGGCACCCTCGAGGGCCTGACGGTCAGCTTCACGCGCCCGGACATCACCTTCATCCTTGATCTGCCGGTGGAAGAGGGCCTGGCCCGCGCCCGCGCCCGTGAGGCGGACGCCCAGGCGGGCGAGGACCGCTATGAAGGCTTCGACGTGACCTTCCACGAAAAGCTGCGGCAGGGCTTTCTCGCCATAGCCCGCGCCGAGCCGGAGCGCTGCATGGTGGTGGACGCGCGCGATCCCGCCGATGCCGTAGCGGACATCATCTGGCAGGAAGTCGCCCGCCGCTTTCCGGAGGTGGCCGGCTGATGGCGCGCACGCCCGAACCCGTGGACATTCCCGAACCGGACAGCCTTGAAGGCTTTCCCCATCCGCGCGAGACCGAAATCCTCTATGGTCATCAGCAGGCGGAGGATGCGCTGCGCCAGGCCTTCATGGCGGGCCGCCTGCACCATGCCTGGCTGGTGACGGGTCCTGCCGGTATCGGCAAGGCGACGCTGGCCTATCGCTTTGCCCGCTTCCTGCTCAAATATGGCGACCCGCGCGTGGCGGAGGCCACCGGCGTATCGACCCTGCATGTGCCGCCCGAGGACCCCGTCTTCCGACGCATCGCCGCGCGGGGCCACGCCAATGTGCTGACCCTGCGCAAGCCGTGGGACGACCGGGCCAAGAAGTTCAAGACAGTGCTGACCGTGGACGAGGTGCGCCGCACCAGCGCCTTTTTCGGCATGAAGGCGGGCGAGGGCGGCTGGCGCATCTGCATCGTCGATACGGCGGATGACATGAACGCCAACGCCGCCAACGCCCTGCTGAAAGTGCTGGAGGAACCGCCAGCGCAGACCGTCTTCATGGTGCTGGCCAACCATCCCGGCCGCCTGCTGCCCACCATCCGCTCGCGCTGCCGCCAGCTGCCGCTGACGCCGCTGAGCCATGACCAGCTGCTGTCTGCCGTTCACGGGCATCTCGGTGACATGGCCGATGGCGACATGGAGGCCATTGCCCGGCTGGCCCAGGGCAGCGTCGGCCGCGCCCTGCTGCTGGCGGGCGGCGGCGGGCTGGAACTCTACCGCGAACTGTTCACCGTCATGTCCAGCCTGCCACGGCCGGATGTGCCCGCCATCCATGCCCTGGCCGACAAGCTGGCCCGGCGCGGCGCGGACCAGTCCTATGCCATGTTCCGTGAGCTCTTGTCGGACTGGCTGGTGCGCATGGTGCGCCAGGCCGCCGGAGGCCCCGCCATGACCGATGAAGTGATCGCCGGGGAGGCCGATGTGATGAACCGCCTCGCCGCCGGGGCGCCGCTTGATCGCTGGGTGGAGGTATGGGAAAACACCGCGCGCAACGCCGAGCGGGCGGACGCGCTGAATCTCGACCGAAAACAAGTGATCCTCGGCACGTTTGCAGCCCTTGAGACTGCGGCGCGCGGATAGGTCACGCTGCTATTTGCCGGACCAGACCCCATGCCGGGCGACAAGACCTTCTACATCACCACCGCCATTTCCTACCCCAATGGCGCCCCCCATATCGGCCATGCTTATGAAGCGCTGAGCACGGATGTTCTCGCGCGCTTCAAGCGGATGGACGGCTATGACGTGTTCTTCCTGACCGGCACCGACGAGCACGGCCAGAAGATGGTGGAGACCGCCGAGAAGGAAGGCATCACGCCCGCCGAACTGGCCGACCGCAACACGCCCATGTTCAAGAACCTGGCGGCAGCGCTTGGGTGTTCGAATGATGATTTCATCACCACCCGCGAAGAGCGCCACATCAGGGCATCGCAGGAAATCTGGCGCCGCCTTGCCGCCAAGGGCGACATATATCTCGGCAAATATGAAGGCTGGTATTCGGTGCGCGACGAGGCGTTCTACACCGAGACCGAACTCACCGAAGGCCCCAATGGCGAGAAGCTGGCCCCCACCGGCACCGAGGTGAAGTGGATGGAGGAGGAGAGCTATTTCTTCAAGCTCTCCGCCTATCAGGACAAGCTGATGGAGCTGTATGAAAGCCAGCCCGGCTTCGTGCAGCCCGATGCCCGCCGCAACGAGATCATGTCTTTCGTCAAGGGCGGCCTCAAGGACCTGTCGGTCTCCCGCAAGACGCTGAAATGGGGCGTGCCGGTGCCCGGCGACGACGACCACGTGATGTATGTGTGGATCGATGCGCTGACCAACTACATCACCGGCGTCGGCTTTCCGGATACGGACGAAGAGGCTTTCAACAAATACTGGCCTGCGGACCTGCACATCATCGGCAAGGACATCCTGCGCTTCCACACGGTCTATTGGCCGGCCTTCCTGATGTCGGCGGATGTGCCGCTGCCCAAGCGCGTCTTCGCCCACGGCTTTCTCTATAACCGCGGCGAGAAGATGTCGAAGTCGCTCGGCAACGTGCTCGATCCCTTCGAGATGATCGACAAATACGGGGTGGACCCGTTCCGCTATTTCTTCTGCCGGGAAGTGCCCTATGGCCAGGACGGCAGCTACGGCCATGAGGCGATGGTCAACCGCATCAATGCAGACCTCGCCAACGATCTCGGCAATCTCGCCCAGCGGTCCCTGTCGATGATCGCCAAGAACTGCGACGGCAAGGTTCCCCAGCCGGGCGCGCTGACCGAGGACGACACCGCCATGCTGGCAGCCGTCGACGGCCTGCTGGAGCCTGCCCGCGCGGCCATGGACGAGCAGGCGATCCATACCTATGCGGGCGACGTCTGGAAGGTGGTGGCCGAGGCCAACCGCTATTTCGCGGGCCAGGAACCCTGGGCGCTGAAGAAGACCGACCCCGAGCGGATGGGTACCGTGCTCTATGTGACAGCCGAGATCATCCGCCAGATCGCCATCCTGGCCGCCCCGATCATGCCCGCATCCTGCGGCAAATTGCTGGACCTTGTGGTGATCCCCGAAGCAGACCGTGTTTTCGCGGCACTGGGCGAGGGCGGCCGTCTCGCGCCGGGCACGGAACTTCCCAAGCCCGAAGGCGTTTTCCCCCGCTACGTGGAAGAAGAGAAAGCCGAGTAACCGACCCATGCTTGTCGACAGCCATTGCCATCTCGATTACCCGGGCCTCGTCGAGGACATCGACGCCGTGGTCGCCCGCGCGGGCGAGGCGGGCATTGGCCGTATGCTGACGATTTGCGTCAAGCTGTCGGAATTCGACCGCGTGCATGACGTGGCCAAGCGCTTCGACAATGTGTGGTGCACCGTCGGCGTCCACCCGCACGAGGCCGACAGCGAAACCGGCGTCACCGCCGCCCGCATTATCGAGGCAACGAAATCACCGGACGTGGTCGGCATCGGCGAGACGGGGCTCGACTATTTCTACGACAATGCCCCGCGCGACGAGCAGAAGACCTGCTTCCTTGCCCATATCGAAGCCGCGCGCGAGACCCAGCTGCCGCTCATTATCCACGCCCGCGAGGCGGATGAGGACATGGCGGAGATCCTGGAAGCCGAACATGCCAAGGGCGCGTTCCCCTTCCTGCTGCACTGCTTCTCGTCCGGCCCCGAGCTGGCGCAGCGCGCGGTGGCCATCGGCGGCTATGTCTCATTGTCCGGCATCATCACCTTCAAGAAGGCTGATGACATCCGCGAGACCGTAAAGCAGCTGCCGCTCGACCGCCTGCTGGTGGAAACCGACGCGCCCTATCTCGCGCCCGTGCCCCATCGTGGCAAGACCAACGAGCCCGCCTTCACGGCGCACACGGCGGCGAAGCTGGCGGAAATCAAGGGCGTGACGCCGGAGGAGATCGAGGAGATCACCACCGCCAATTTCCACCGCCTGTTCACCAAGGTGCCGCCCCTTTAGGGCCGCCCCCACAAGGCAGCCTGTTCCCGCCACACTTGTCTTTGGTTGATCCAGGGCCAAGACTGGCACGCCGCATTTCTCGCGGCGAATGACAGAGGGGACATCCATGGCATTTCATTCAATGACAGCAGCGCTGGTTCTGGCCGCAGGCCTCGGGCTGGCCGGTGCCGCCCAGGCAGCCGCGACCGATGTGGATATCATCGGCGGCACGGGCGACACCATCGGCCGCGCCAGCCTCACCCCGGCACCCACGGGCATCCTGATCCGCATCGAGATCAGCCCCGGCGGCCTTACCCCCGGCTGGCACGGCATGCACCTGCACAGCGTCGGTGACTGCTCCGACGTCGGGACCTTCAAGAAATCCAAGGGCCACATCAATTTCGACGACAACGCCCACGGCCTGCTCAACGATGAAGGGCCGGACAATGCGGACCTTCCCAACATCCACGCCGATGAGACCGGCGCGGCGAACGCCGAAGTGTTCACCCATCTGGTAAAGATGGACGGCGAGCGTGGCCTGCTGGACGCGGACGGCTCGGCCCTGGTGATCCACGCCAATGAGGACGATCATCTGAGCCAGCCCATCGGCGGGGCCGGTGCCCGGCTTGCATGCGGCGTCATCGGCGGGTAGTAGCCTACCCGTCACATCATTTGCGGCGGCACCGGCAAAGGCTCCGGCGCCGCCGCTGCGTTCTGAGGGTCTGACGGGGCATGAGCGGGTTTCTTGAGGTCACCATTCTCGGCTGCGGGTCATCCGGCGGGGTGCCGCGCATCGGCAATGTCTGGGGTGATTGCGACCCTGACGAGCCGAAGAACCGCCGCCGCCGCTGCTCGATCCTCGTGCGCAAGAGCGAAGCCAAAGGCGGGCCGACCACCGATGTACTGATCGATACGTCTCCCGACATGGCCGAGCAGCTCAACCGCGCCAATCAGGGCCGGCTGGACGCTGTGCTCTATACCCACGCCCATGCCGACCAGGCGCACGGCATCGACGATCTGCGTATGGTCGCCATGAACATGCGCGCCCGTGTGGATGTCTATATGGACGAGACCACCGCAAGCTGGCTCAAGACCCGCTTCGACTACTGTTTCAAGACGCCCGACGGCTCAAGCTACCCGCCCATTCTCAACGCCCATGAGATGGAAGCCCATTCACCGGTCACCATCGACGGCCCCGGCGGCGCGATCACCTTCGAACCGCTGCTGCTCGAGCATGGCGATATTCCCTCTCTCGGCTTCCGCATGGGCAGTGTTGCCTATTCACCGGATGTCATCGGCGTGCCGGAGCGCGCGCGCCAATCCCTGCGCGGCATCGACTGCTGGATCGTCGATGCGCTGCGCCGCGCGCCGCACCCCTCCCACGCCAATCTCGACCTGGCGCTGGAATGGCTCGGCGAGATGAAGCCGAAGCTGGGCGTGCTGACCAACCTGCATGTGGACCTCGACTACCGCACGCTGCTGGGCGAGTTGCCCGAGGGCATCGTACCCGCCTATGACGGCATGGTGCTGGAGTATCCCCTGTGAGCACTGAAATCGAGACGCGCTGGACCGGCAGCACCTTCCGCGAGGGCGACTTCGAGGTGTCCACCGACCGCAACCGGCTCGACCGGGCGGTGATCATGAACACCCTGTCGGAAACCTACTGGGCCGGCGACATGGCACCGGAGCAGCTGATGGAAAGCGTGGCCAACGGCCTGCCCTTCGGCCTCTATCACCTGCCCACCGGCCGTCAGATAGGCTTCACCCGCCTGGTGACGGATATGACGCGCTTTGCCTGGGTGTCGGACGTTTTCGTCATCGACAGCTTCAAGGGGCAGGGCTGCGGAAAGATGCTGATGCGCGCCATCCTCAGCTATCCGCCGCTGGAGAAGGTCTATAACTGGACGCTGGCCACCAAGGACGCGCACGGCTTCTACGAACAGTTCGGCTTCCGGCTAGCCGAGGGGAAGGACGCGATGATGCAGCTCAAGCGCCCCAAGCAACCGTCGCTCTGAGCACGAATTTACCGCTCCCGTTCTAGCACTTACCGCAGCGCCGCGTATGCTGCATCGTCCCGATCCGGACGATCTTAGCCAGGAATGTTGCATGGACCAGCGTATCAGCGTCATCACGCTCACCGTAAAAGACCTCGCCGCCTCGCGGGCCTTCTATGGCCGTCTCGGCTTTGAGGAAGCCGCCTCGTCAGAGGACAGTATCGCCTTCTTCAACATGGGCTGCTTCGTCTTCGCGCTCTATCCGCATGAGGAGATGGCAAAGGAATTCCCGGGCGAGACGATGCCGGAGACAGGGCCCGCCCGTATGACCTTCGCCTACAATGTGCGCGAGAAGAGCGAGGTCGCCACAGTGCTGGACGAAGCGGTGGCCGCCGGTGCCCGCTTGGTTAAGGCCGGTGAGGACGTGTTCTGGGGCGGGCATTCCGGCTATTTCGCCGACCCGGACGGCCATATGTGGGAAGTGTCCTGGAATCCGCACGCTCCCTTGGCCGAAGACGGAGCCCAGCGCTTCCCGTAAGTCGTTTGATGTGGCCGTGAATTGTCCTGTTCCGGCCTAATGGTCCGTTAATATCCACATGCCAGACTAATCATCTGGGAACAGCCCGTTCCCGGTTTGGAGGTGTCTGCATGGTTCGCTACGTAGGCAAAGTTGAGACGCGCAAGGTCGACCGTCTGCTGACGAGTGCCGAGCTTGACCGCGAGCAGCGCCACGCGCTGCAGGCGTTCCGCGAACGCATGGATCGCACCATCATGGATGCGAATGAGATGGTGCTGCGCGCCAAGCTGCCGGAAATCACCCCCGAGGTGATGACTCGCATGGCTGTCCGCATCGCGGAGCTGCGCGCCGGCTACCTCGCAAAGGCACTGGCCCTGGTGGAGACCCCCGGCGTGCCGCCGGTGGCAGCCCTTGATGACCTGCAGCGTCACCGCATGGCGTTTGAAGAACTGCGCGAAGCCTTTGAAGCCATCGAGCGCGTGATCGAGCGCGGCTATACCAAGGTCGTCTAGCGGCCCTGCGGCGGCGGCCCGCCAAAGCCGCGTTTCATCATTTCGTTTCGTGGGACGACGGCCGGCTGGCCACATAGGCTGAGCCGATGCCGCACAGGCCTATGCCGAGGGCAGCCAGCGCCCAGTGCATGTCAGCGCCAAATGCCATCCACGCAGAGGCCAGACCCATGCTGCCCAGCGCCAGCAGCTTGGCGCGCGGCTTGATGACCCCATAGGTCTCCCATTCAAGAATGAACGGCCCGAACAGCCGGTTGCTCAACAGCCAGCGATGCAGGGCAGGAGAGCCCTTGGCGAAGGCCCAGGCGGCGACGATCAGCGGGCCGGTTGTGGGGATCAGGGGCAGAAAAACGCCCACCGCCCCGATCAGCAGGAAGCTGACACCCAGCGCGATCCACAATCCCCGGCGCGACAAATGCAGCCAGGCGGGACCGATTTCCGCAGCGTCATTCTGCTTATCCGGAACGGGCACCAATTCCTCCGCCAAAACCGGCGTTTCCAACGTGCCCAACATGTTGTGCGCCATCCCGAGTTCCCCCTAAACTCCCGCCCAATCAACATTGAACAAAACAAGCATGGGGAACGCGTTAATGACCCAGGATATCGGGCTCACCTCGCTTGGCGGATATATTCCGCGTTTGCGTCTTCAACGTAAGTCCATTGCCGCCGCACACCAATGGCTGGCACCCAACTTAATTGGCAAGGCCAAGGGCGAGCGCTCCATGGCCAATTGGGATGAAGACGCGATCACCATGGCGGTGGAAGCCGCCCGTGACTGCCTCGGCAAGGATGACGACCGCAGCCACATCGACGCGATCTTTTTCGCCTCCACCACCATGCCGTTCACCGACCGCCTGAACGCGGGCATCGTGGCGGCCGCCCTGACGCTTGAAAGCGGCATCCAGTCTGCCGACATCGCCTCCACCCAGCGCGCCGGCACCTCGGCCCTGATCCAGGCGCTCAATGCGGTCGGTGCGGGCACCGCGAAGAACGCGCTCGTGGCGGCAGGTGAACATCGCCGCAGCCGGGCCGCCAGCGCCCAAGAAATGGATTTCGGTGATGCCGGTGCCGCGCTCAGCGTCGGCACGGAAAATGTCATTGCCAAGTTCATTGGCGCCCACACCGAGACGGTGGACTTCGTCGATCACTTCCGCGGTGAGGGCGAGGAGTTCGACTACAACTGGGAAGAACGCTGGATCCGCGACGAGGGCTATTCGAAGATCGTGCCCAAGGCTATTGCCGCGGTACTCGAGAAGACCGGCGTCAGCGCCGGGGACATCGATCAATTCGTGCTGCCTTGCGTGTTCCCGCGCCTGCCGCAGTCGCTTGCCAAGAAGGCCGGCATCGACCCCGAAAAGGTGCGCGACAATCTCGCCCTTCAGTGCGGCGAAGCCGGGGCCGCCCATGGTCTCGTCATGCTGGTGCATGCGCTTCAGGACGCCAAGCCCGGCGACAAAATCCTGGCGCTGCAATTCGGCCAGGGCTGCGACGCGCTCATCTTCGAGGCGACCGACCTGATCGGCTCCATGGCTGACAAGCGCGGCATCGCAGGCTCGCTGGCCCAGGGCCGCCAGGAAGACAATTACATGAAGCTCCTCGTCTTCAACGGTCTCGTTGAATGGGAGCAGGGCATGCGCGCCGAGCAGGACAACAAGACGGCGCTCACCACGCTTTACCGCAACGAGGACATGATCATGGGTCTCGTCGGCGGCCGCTGCACCAAGACGGGCACAGTCCAGTTTCCCCGGTCACGCATTTCGGTGAACCCGAATGACCACACGGTGGACACCCAGGAGCCTTACAAGTTCGCGGAGAAGAAGGCCAAGATCCTGTCCTGGTCGGCGGATTTCCTGTCGGCGTCCAAGAACCCGCCCAACCATTACGGCATGATCACCTTCGAGGAAGGCGGCCGGATCATGATGTCCTTCACGGACGTTATTCCGGGTACGGTGGATTCCGGCATGGAGGTGGACCTCGCATTCCGCATCCACTCCAAGGACGACCGCCGCGGCTTCACCCGGTATTTCTGGAAGGCCGTCCCCAAGGTCGATGCCGCCGCCGGACAGGCGGCCCAGGCGGCGGAATAAGGCAGCGGAGTAAGGCAGCGCAGGAAAGCTGCGGAATAAGGTCGCGGAATAGGAGCTATGCGCACCGTACATTTTGATGGTCACCGGGACGGAGATCAGGCCTCATAGCCACATTTGTAACAACATTACACATGGTGGCGTTATGGTTTTTCTCTTCTTGTCGGTTCTCATCGGGTGCGGCGCGACACTGGTCATGGATCTCTGGGCATTGCTGATGCGCAAAATGTTCAACATCCCGTCGCTTGATTACGCCCTTGTGGGGCGGTGGATCGGGCACATGCCGAAAGGCCGCTTTGCCCATGCAAGCATCGGCCTTGCAGCGCCGGTGGCCGGAGAAAAGGCGCTTGGCTGGGTGGCGCACTATGCCATTGGTGTTGTCTTCGCCGGTGTGTTGCTGGCCGTCTGGGGCACCGGCTGGGTAGCATCGCCGACGCTTGTTCCGGCGCTCGCGGTAGGCATAGGATCGGTCGTCATGCCGTTTTTCATCATGCAGCCGGCCTTCGGTTTCGGCGTGGCGGCAAGCGGCGCGCCGGCACCGTGGACGGCGCGGGCCCGCAGCCTGATGGCGCATACCTCCTTCGCCGTCGGCCTCTATGCGGCAGGCCTAGGTGTCAGCGCAGGAGGGATTGCATGACCACGCTCATTCTCGTCCACGGCGCATGGCATGGCCCCTGGTGCTGGGAGCGGCTGGTGCCGCTTCTGGAAGCCAAGGGCCACACGGTGCTGACGCCCGCGCTGCCCGGCCATGACACGGCGGATGGCGCACCGGCCACCACAACGCTGGAAGACTATGGCCGCGCGATCGCATCTGTCGCCAATGGTGAGAGCGAGCAGGTGGTGCTGGTGGGCCATTCCATGGGCGGGGCTGTCATCACCCAGGCGGCGGCGCTGTCCAGCAATGTGGCGGGCCTGATCTATCTCGCAGCCTTCGTGCCGGACCACGGCGACAGCATCGCCGAGCTGGCCGGGGCAGCCCCGGCGGATGAACTGAGCGAGCGCGTGGCGCTTGCACCGGACGGTGGCCGCACGGTGATTGAGGACGGCGCCGGGAGTGATGTCTTTTATGCGGACTGCACGGCAGAAGATCAGGCCTGGGCCAATGGCAGGCTGATCCCGCAGCCGATCCAGCCGATCACAGAAGCACTGGAGGATCCCGAGGGCCGCGCCGCGTCGCTGCCTGCCTTCGGCATCATCTGCACCCAGGACCGCGCCGTGCACCCGGACCTGCAGCGCGACATGTGTGAGGCGCGGGGCATGCCGACCAGCGAGATGGCGGCAAGCCACACGCCCTTCCTGTCCGTGCCGCAGGACCTGGCGGATGAAATCGACAAGGCACTGGGCAAGATGGGGGTGTCGTGATGGGGATCATTGGTGTTGTCGGCCGCGTGCTGCTGGGCCTGTTCTTTCTGCTGCCCGGCCTGATGAAGGCCATGGACCCGGCCCAGGGGCTGGAATTGATGGTGGCGCGCGATGTGCCGTTCCACGTGCCCCTGTTCTGGGCATCGGTGGTGATCGAGGTGGTGTTCGGCGCCATGCTGGTGTTTGGCCTCCAGGCCGTGATCGCGGCCCTGGTGCTGGCGGGGCTGACGCTGGCGATCAATATCGGCGTCCACAATTTCTGGGCCGTGCCGGAGGACCTCATGCGCGCGGAACTTCAGCTATTTGTGAAGAACACAGCGGTCATGGGCGGGCTTTTGGTCGCCGCCGCATGGGCCTATTCTAAACGGTAACAAGAAACTCGAACTGCAATCGCCCGGCACGGACCGGGCCCACAGGAGGAAGTGCAACATGGCAAGCGGCATCAAGGACAAAGTCGCCATTCTGGGCATGGGCTGCTCGAAGTTCGGCGAACGCTGGGACGCCGACCCCGAAGACCTGATGGTCGAGGCCTATCTCGAGGCGATGCAGGACGCAGGCGTGGAACCGACGCAGCTCGACGCCGCCTGGTTCTCCACCCATATCGACGAGATCGGCACCGGCAAGGGCGGCACGCCGCTGTCGGTTGCTCTCAAGCTACCCAACATCGCCGTCACCCGCGTCGAGAATTTCTGTGCCTCCGGCTCCGAAGCGTTCCGCGGCGCGGTCTATGCCGTGGCGTCCGGGGCCTGCGATATCGCGCTGGCGCTTGGTGTCGAGAAGCTGAAGGACACGGGCTATGGCGGCCTGCCGGTGGGCAATATGGGCACGCTCATTCCGCAGTGGGCCCCGACGGGCTCAGCGCCCGGCAACTTCGCCCAGCTCGCCTCCGCCTATCGCGCCAAGCACGGCGTCAACAAGGACGATTTGAAGCGCGCCATTGCGCATGTGTCGGTGAAGAGCCACGAGAACGGCGCCAAGAACCAGAAGGCGCATCTGCAGAAAGCCGTGTCCGAAGAGCAGGTGCTGAACGCCCCGATGATTGCCGAGCCGCTGGGCCTGTTCGATTGCTGCGGCGTGTCGGACGGTGCGGCAGCAGCCATCGTGACGACGCCGGAGATCGCCAAGTCCCTCGGCAAGCATGACATCGTCACCGTGAAAGCGCTGCAGCTTTCGGTGTCGAACGGTCTGGAGAGCCAGCACAATTCGTGGGACGGCTCCTATTTCCACACCGCCCGCATCGCCGCCAAGAAGGCCTATCAGGAAGCCGGCATCGAAAAGCCGCGCGACGAGGTCTCGATGATGGAAGTGCATGACTGCTTCTCCGTCACCGAACTGGTGACCATGGAAGACCTGTTCATCTCGCCGGAAGGCGGCGCCGTAAAAGATGTGATGGACGGTTTCTATGACGCCGACGGCCAGGTGCCGTGCCAGATCGATGGTGGCCTCAAATGCTTCGGCCACCCGATCGGCGCGTCGGGCCTGCGCATGCTCTATGAAATGTACCTGCAGCTGCAGGGCCGGGCAGGGGAGCGCCAGCTCGCTGACCCGAAGATCGGCCTGACCCACAATCTCGGCGGGTCGCCGTCATCCAATGTGTGCTCGGTGTCCATCATCGGTGCCCACGGCGCGTAACAGCGCGCCCGTCAGAACGCGAAAAAGGCCGGGGCAATGCCCCGGCCTTTTTGTTTGTGTACGGATATGGGGCCGAAACCTACTTCTCGATTACCCGCAGGCACACATACTGAAGCGCACCGGCCTCATAGGCCTTCTGTTCGTCGTCCTTGAGCTTGGCCGGCACCGACCTGGCGACCTCCGCCTCGCAGGCGGCCTTGTCCTTGAAGGTGCCCGCATCGGTAACGACCCAGACATCCGGGCCCGACAGCAGGTGAAGCGTGACAGCGAGAATGGCGTACATGGTGGTTCCCCCGATTGTGTCATGGTGAGGCGCAAGCGGCCCGCAAGACCTGTAGCAAGTCCCTGTGTCAAACAGAAGAGGCCCGCACCGGGGTGTGGGCCTCTGCGTGACGCTACTGGCTTGAATACGTGTACGGATCAGTTGATCTGCCGCACTGCGAAGCCTTCGAAGCTCTCGGCCACCGTGTCGTCCACCATGTGGCTATAGGCCAGCTCCAGCCCGTCATCGGTCAGCGTGCGTTTGTAGACCCGGTAATTGGCCTCATCCGCCCGCTGGAACGACAGCATGGTGATGGTCAGCGTGTCCCCGGCGATCCGCGCCCAAGCGCAGCCGACCCGCGACACCGGGTTGCAGTCCGACTGTGCCTCGAAGACGCCCGGCTGCACCGTCGGCTCGAAGACCAGCGTCATCGAGTTCTGCACTTCCTCGCCCGCCGACCACAGCACCTCGCGCTGCGAGACGATGAAGCCGCCGGCGCCCTTGGGATAGATCTGCACATCGAGATCGGTGCCGCGGAAATCGACATTCTCCATGGCCCCGCTGCTCTTGGTTACGCCCTCGCCCAGCCATTGACCGAGAAACGGTTCGACGCCGCTGAACGCCCACGCGGCCGGTGCGCCGAACATCGACGCTGCCACGGCAAGCGCCGAAGCAAGACGGAGTCCTGACTTGAACTGCTTCATGATTTTTCCTCCCCATCATCCCCGCCGGGTCAAACCCCGGAGCGGGCATGCGTGATGTTGCCATCGAGGCCAAGCCCGTCATTGGGCGCGGTGCTTTGACCTTGACGCAAAGGCTACGCCCGCACGCCACGCCCGCCAAGTGGGCCGTCGTGCAGTGCAACATCCGTGGACATGGGGAAGCGGATCAGCGCCGAATTTATTGCAGCGCAAGATATGCGGCCGCACGCAGCGCCGCATTGTCGCGAATGGAGCCGTAGAACAGGTTGTAGTCATAGACGTGATAGTCGTCATTGGCGAAAACCATCTCGCTGAACACCTCCGGCGGCTCCCGGTCCATATTGGCAATGCCCTCCCGGCACTGGACCGAAAACTCAAGCTGCTGCGGATCAGCCAGCCGGGTCAGCGGGGCGTCGTCCTCGATGCCGCTATAGGGCAGGGCCCCCTTGTGCAGCGCGCCGCCCGCCGGTGCGCCGTCCAGCCGCCAGCTCAGGGGATTGGTGCAGTTGAGCGCACGGCCCGCAACGGGCTCCAGCCGGTTGCCCTGCCACACCCGCTGCTGCTCGAACCAGTCGACCGGATGGCCCGCGGGACCGAAGCTGTTGAAACTGACGAGACAGCCGGTCTCTTCCGGCGCCGCGCAGGGCGGCACATGCGCAAGCTCGCGCGAAAACAGCGACACGGGCACCGACATGCCGATGGGATAGGCCGCCACCAGCCGTTGCTTCAGCTCGGGCCGGCGCAGATAGTCCTGCATCAGCCGCAGAAGATGCAGCGACCCCTGACTATGCGCGGCCAGGATGAACGGCCGCCCGTTGTTGTAGAGCCGGATATAGGCCTCAAAGGCCCGCGCCACGTCCTGATAGGCAAGGTCCAGCGCCTTCGGCCCCTGCGGGTCGGGCAGCTCGTCCCAGGGTTCAAGGAAGGAGTAGAGCGTCGCCTGCCGGTAGCGCGGCGCGTAGATGCGGCCGGCCAAGTTGAAGGCGCTCGCCTGGTGAGCCATCACCGCCCGATCCACCAGCCGCCGGGACTCCGGCTCGTCGATTGCAGCGTTCCAGCTCTCGCCGGTGAGATGAGTGGTCGGGTGAATGAAGAACACGTCCACCTGCGCGGCCCCGTCGTCCGGCTGCCGGTCCATGCCCGGCGGCACCAGGTCCGCCGTGTCATCACGGCCGGGCAGGGCGGCCCACGAGGCCGCGTCGGCATAGTCCGGCGCAGGCGGCGGTGTATAGGCCATGAAGGCGTCCCCCGGCTGCACCATGAAGCGCACGATCTCGGCGCGGAACAGGAACAGCGCCACAACGCCAAGGGCGATCAGCGCGATCACACCGCCTGCCAGCCAGGCCAGATATCTGAGCATCACCGGGTCTCTCCGCTTGGGTACCGCCGCATGAGGGCAGGGGCGCTAGTCGTCCGTATCCTGAAGGAATTCCGTATCGATGGTAAGGGTGATCTCGTCCCCGACGAAATCAAGCCCGAAATCCATCCCGAAATCGGACCGCCGGATCACCCCCGTCGCCGTGAAACCGTGCCGGGTCTTGCGCGAGGAAAACGGGTCCCCCGCCGACCCGTTATAGGTCACATCCAGCGTTACCGGCCGGGTCACGCCGCGCAGGGTGAGGTCTCCCGTCAGAACACCTGCCGCTTCACCTGACGGGTCGAACCCGGTGGCGACAAAGCTCATGCGCGGATGATCCTCCGCGTCGAACCACGACCCGCCCATCAGATTGGCGTCGCGCGCGTCCAGCCCGCTGTCGAGGCTCGCAACGTCGATGTTTACCTCCACCACGGCGCTCTCCGGCCTATTGCGGTCCACCACCGCCCGCCCTTCCACCTTGTCAAAGGTGCCGTGGGTCCGCGCCAGCCCCAGATGCATGACGCTGAACATCACATGGGTGTGCTGCGGATCAAGCGTCAAAAACAGGGTCTCCGCCCGCAGCGGCAGGGGCAGCGCCATAACGCCAGCCATCATCAGCACGGCCAGGAAACGCTGCATCAGGCAATCTCCCCGTCGCCGTCGAGAAAGGCCTGCATCCGAGCCATGGAGTCATCATCCTCAACCAGCAGCCGCATGAAGGCGGCGCGCTCCTCCGCCAGTCCGTCCGCCAGCGGCCGGTCCATTGCGCCCTTCACCAGCCGCTTCGCTGCCGCCAGCGCGGCAGGCGCCTTGCGCGCCAAATCCTTGCCGACATTGATTGCCGCCTGCAGCAGATCATGGGTCTCCACCCAGTGCACCATGCCCAGCTGCGCCGCTTCCTCCGGCGACAGCACGCGCCCGCGCAGGATCAGTTCCAGCGCGCGCGCTTCGCCCACCGCCCGGGGCAGGCGCTGGGTCCCGCCCGCACCGGGAAAGATGCCCACATTGGTTTCAGGCAGGCCGATGGTGTAGGGGCCCGGCGCCGCGATACGGATGTCGCAGCACAGGGCAAACTCGAACCCGCCGCCCATGCACATGCCGTTGATCGCCGCGATCGTCGGCTTGCCCATCCGGTCCACCCGGTCAAACAGCCGGGCGATATCGGTTTCCGCCCGCGCCGCCTCGGCGATGTCGTCCGCCGAACGACCAGACTGGCGCACGAACTCGCCCGCCTGCACGATCTCGCCCACGTCATAGTGCCGGATGAACACGTTCGGCAGCCCGCCGGTGAAGACGATGGCCCGGACATTGTCGTCCGCCTCATAGGCGGCGACGATCCGGTCCAGCTCCTTCACCATCTCCATGTTCATGAATCCCATCGGCGGGTTCTCGAAGGTGACAATGGCCACCGGTCCGTCGTCGGACATCATGATCATGGAAGGCTCCTCGGCTCTGTTTCGGTCAGTGTGCCCGGCGCGCAGGCCGGGCATGGGCCATCACGCATCCAGCTCCGCGATGGTGTCCTTCGCCCGGCGATAGGCCGCATAGCGGGGCTGGTCGATGGCAAGTTTCGTCAGCGTCGTCAGCCAAAGGTGGTCTGCCAGGCCTTGTGTGTCCAGCGTCATCCGCCCGTCGCTGATCGCGTCGCACAGCTTTACGTTGAGGTCGTGCAGCGAACCGTCTTCGCCCAGTAGGCTGCGCAGCCGCGCTGCCTCCTCCGCATTGCTGTCCGGCCCGATGACCAGCTCGCGCTCCACGATGGCCAGCGCATTCGCTGCCACACGTGCATGAAAGGCGTCGTGTCCCTCGAGCTTCGGCATGGCGACATTTTCGAGAAACTCGCGCACGGCCAGCACGAGGTCTTTTGCAGCGGGTTGATCCTGCATGGGAGTGCTCCTTCAGATATGGCGCGGGGCGAGGAGATTGAGCAGGTCAATCTCGGTTTCAGAGGCGCGCCGCCCGATGGCCGCGCGTTCGACGGAGCGGTCCATGCCGCTGCTGAAAGCCTGCACCATGATGAGGCACATCACCCCCCATTTGAGCGTGCCCAGCACTTCCCAGTACTTCACCCGCTCCGGGTCCACGCTCGGCCCGCCGGCGGCTTCATAGCCGGTGAACATGTCCTCCCGCGCGCCGAAGCCGCCGACAGGATTGTCGATCTCACCGAACCGCCATGAATTGACGCAGATCCAGCCGAGGTCCTCCATCGGGTCACCGACATGCGCCAGCTCCCAGTCGAGCACCGCGCGCACGCCGTCAGGCCCCACCATCAGGTTGCCGTTCCGGAAGTCCCCATGCACCAGCGTGAGACGTTCGTCCGCCGGCAGATTGTCTTCCAGGTAGCGGAAAGCCAGCTCGAACACCGGATGCGGATGGTTGGTTGACTTATAGATGTCGCGATACTTGTCGATCTCCGCCCGCGCCGGGGAGCGCTGGAGGTCCGGCAAATTATCAAGCGGCACATCATGGATGCGGGCAAGCATCTCGCCGCATTGACGCGCCAGTTTCGGCCGCGCCTCCGCATAGGCCTCGTCGCGGAGGATCTTCCGCGCAATGGTCTCGCCCTCGATGCGCTCCATGATGAAGCCGTCACCAAGCCCGTCGGTCTCGTCCAGCACCAGCGTCACCGGCGGCACCGGCACGCCCTGCTTCTGCGCCAGCTGGATCAGATGCGCTTCGGTCGCCAGCGGCACCGCCGTGTCGCGCTTTGTGTTGGTGTGCCCGCCCGGCGCCCGGCGCAGGATCAGCGGGTGGACGTGATGGTCCGTCACCGCGTCAAACGCCCATGTCTCCTGGCTCGCACCGCCCGATAGCCGCCGTACATTGCGCACAAGGTCGATATTGGCGAGCGCCCGCCCCAGCGCCTCTCGAAGGGCCAGGGCAATGTCGTGTTTCGGATCGTTGTTTTCCGCAGCACTCATGATGCGAGGCTCACAGGTTTGCCGTCCACGATCTGGTCAAGATATTCCGACAGGCCATAGCCCGTCTGCCCGTCGCAGGTGAACTCGGTCATGCCCTCGGTGATCCGCGTCAGCAGCTCATCGCCTTCAGGCGTGGTCCGCCGGTTGCGCAGGGGAATGAGCGACAACACCTTGCCGCTCACCTCGTAGGCGGCACCGCTTTCCGTCCGCACACTGGCGCGCATCGCGGTCTGGTACCAGTTGTCGTCCCAGTCGCTGTCGATCTCCGCGTGCTCGATCAGGTCATAGGCCCCGTCCTTCAGCACCATGCCGCCCATCCGGCTCTGGCCTTCCGCATTGGTGACGATGGAAATCATCATCGCGAAGTCACGCCCGAAATTCATCGGCAGCCAGCGATACCAGTGGATTGCCTGCCAGTAGCGCGGCCCCCAGCTCTTGTCGCGCAGGCCGAAGCCGTCCACCTCGAAGCGCTCGTCGCCGATGGTGAAGTGCCCGCTGGCCGCGCAATGCTGCTCGTAATGGGCCTTGGCAAAGCTCTTCTCCGGATCCAGGTCCAGCTCGCTGCCATCCTCCTTCACCGTCTGCCCGCCAAACATCGGCGATACGCCCTCATAGTCGAGCGCCACCTCGCAATCGACGACAGGGTTGGTCTTGAAGGCGCGCGACGGCTCGGCCATGTCGTTCGGTTCGGTCATCACGCACAGCTTGCCGGAATAGGTCACTCGCAGCTTCTTGAAGGGTTCCACAACCTCGATCTTCAGCCCGCCCGCATTCAGCTCGGTGTTGCCGCTTATCTTCGGCCGCGCATACATGAAACCCACGCGCCCGCCCGGCAGGTAGAGGCACACGGACATTTCCGCGTAGCCTTCATTGGGCCGGTTGCCGACGCGGAACCAGCCGCCGACCTTCCGCTCCGGGTCGAACACGTTGAAATACATGCTCTCATTATAGTTCTTGGCTGCGTCCGGCTTGTGGCAATACTCGTCTTCCGGGTCCAGGCGGATGCGGTGTCCGGCGGGTGCTTTCATGGGTGTTTCCTCTGTCCGCCGCCCGCCCGTTCTGCGGGGCGTGGGGGCGTGTTTGAATGGCGTTTTCCCGCTCATTCTAGCCCCCAAGAGGCTGATGACCAGACGCCTTCCGTCAGGCTAGACTGCCCCTACGTCACTCCCCAGCCGGATTTTCCCTACATGACCGACGACCTGCCGGAAACGCCTGATCGCCCCTCGCGCCTGGGGATTCTGTCGCGCCTGCGCAACTACTTCCTGACGGGCCTTGTGGTGGCCGCTCCGGTGACCATCACTGTGCTGCTCATCATGTGGTTCGTTGATTTCGTGGATGCCTGGTTCACGCCCATGATCCCGGCGCGCTACCGGCCCGAGCAATATCTGGATGTCACCATCCCCGGCGTCGGCGTCGTGCTTGCGGTGCTGCTGCTTACCCTGCTCGGTGCACTCACCGCCAACCTGTTCGGCCGCACCCTTGTCAGCTATGGCGAGCGGCTGGNGGGCCGCATGCCGCTGGTGCGCAACATCTATGGTGCGCTGAAACAGATTTTTGAGACGGTCTTGAGCCAGTCCCAGAACTCGTTCCGGGAGGTGGCGCTGATCGAATATCCGCGCCGTGGCCTTTATTCCATCGCCTTCGTCACCACCGCCGCCAAGGGCGAGATACAGGCGCGGGCGGATGAGGAAATGGTGAGCGTCTTCCTGCCCACCACCCCCAACCCCACCAGCGGCTTTTTGCTGTTTGTCCCGCGCAGCGATGTCATCCCCCTCCAGATGTCCGTGGAGGATGCCGCCAAGATGGTCATTTCCGCGGGCCTGGTCGCGCCGGAATACAGGCCCGAGGATGGCGGCGAGCCGTACCACGTGCATACCGAGGCGGAGCTTGAACGGGTGCTGGAGCGGAACCGGTGAGCACGCAAGGCGGCAATCTGTTCTCAGGCCTGCCGGATCATCCGCTTGCGGAGGAAGAATATGATCCGCTGCTGTCGCACGGCCCCGTGCGCATCGAGCGCATCGTCTCCACCGGCCAGACCGCGCCGGAAACAGGCTGGTTCGACCAGGAAGAGGATGAATGGGTCTGCCTGCTGGAAGGCAGCGCGCGGCTGGAGATCGAGGGGGAAGGGGAGCGCGGGCTTGTGCGGGGCGACTGGCTATTCCTTCCGGCCCATTGCCGCCACCGGGTCACCTACACACAGGCAGCACCGCCGACCGTCTGGCTCGCCGTCTTCATGGCGCAGCGCCGAGCAGGCTAAGGCGCCGCCTCAGGAGCGCGGCTTGCGCGGGCCGGCCGACAGCAATGTGAGATGCTTGCGCGTATGCAGGTCGGAACGCACCTGGTTCCGGCCGCTCTGCTTGGCAAGATAGAGAAGTTGATCTGCCCGGCTCATCAGGTCTTCCAGGCTTTCGCCGTCCTGGTGCGTTGCAACCCCGAAGCTTGCGCTGATCTTGATGTCGGTATCCTTGGAAAAATAGGTATGCGCCTCAATCGCCTGGCGGACTTTCTCCATGGCTTCATATGCGCCGTTGGCCGGGGTTTCCGGAAGGAGCACGGCAAATTCCTCACCGCCGATACGCCCCACGCAATCAACGGTGCGGATGGCATTCTTCAGGATGTTGGCCGTCTCCACCAGCGTCAGATCGCCGGTCGCATGGCCATGGGTGTCGTTGATCGACTTGAAGTAGTCGATGTCCATGATCGCAACTGAGAATGTGGTCTCATACCGACGCGCGCGGTCCACTTCGCATTGCCCGCGCCGCAGCAATTCACGGCGGTTCGGCAGGTTGGTCAGCGGATCTGTGGTTGCCAGCTCATGCAGTTCGCGCTCGCGGCTGGCAATTTTCTCATCGGCCTGGGTGCGGGCGATTTCACGGGCAATGATGGTGCCGGCCAGACGCACGACCTCGATCTCGATGTCGAGGAATTTGCCCGTGTGGGGCGCTGTGTTGGCAAAGCCCACACCGCCGATCACCTCATTGTTCACGACGATGGGCGCCCCGGCAAAGGCACGGATCGGAAACTTGCCCGGCGTGATGCCGGAGACGTCAGGGTCGATCTTGACGTCTTCAATCGCAACGCACTCTCCGCTGGAGACCACCTGCCGCATCAGGTGCTTTGCCACCGGCATGCCGCCGATCTGGAAACCGTCCGGCGCATGGGTCACCGTGCTCTCAAACTGGCCCGTGGGAGAGCGCCGCATGATGCCGGCAAAACGCATGTTCAGCAGATCCGCCACGCGCCCCAGCGCGTCCTGGGAGTTTTCGGCGAGGTTGGCCGTGGCGCCGAAATGCATTCGCGCCAGCGCGGCGATACTGGATTCCAGCCGCCGCCGCCGCGTGACATCGGTGCCAAGAGCAGTGATGCTGATCACATTTCCATGTGCGTCGAAGTTTGGCTGATACCGCACTTCGTAATTTATGGGCTCGCCGTCCTTGTCGGTGCTCGCGGCCTCGAAATGCACCGTGTGCCCCTCAAGGGCGCGCTTGAGATAGGGCTCAATGATCGCAAAGCGTTCCTCGCCCAGAACGTCCCGCATCCGCATGCCGGGGCGAAGCATGCCGTGGGAAAACTGGGAGAAGCTCTGATTGATCAGCTTGTAGGTAAGGTCCGTATTGATGACCGCCAGCGTCGCCGGCATGTTCTCGATCACCAGCCGGTGCAGGCTGCGTTCGTCATCCAGCCCGGACAGGGCGTGTTCCATCTGCTCACGGGCATGGCCCGCCGCCAGTTCATGGGATGCCGTTGCCGCCAGGTCCTCAAGGATGGGCAGATGAGGCTCCGTATCCAGGCGCGGGATGGTGTCGATCACGCACAGCGTGCCGAGCACATAGCGCCCGCAGGAGGAAAACAGCGGCGCGCCCGCGTAAAAGCGGATGTTCGGGTCGCCCGTCACCAGCGGGTTGTCCTCGAAGCGCCCATCCTTGGTCGCGTCCGGCACCAGCACCAGTTCGCGGCTGCGCACCGCGTGCTCGCAGAAAGCAAGGCTGCGCGGCGTCTCGCAGACATCCAGTCCCTGACGCGACTTGAACCACTGCCGGTCCCGGTCAACCAGTGACACAAGGGCGATGGGGGCGTTGAACGCGCGCGCGGCAATACGGGTCAAACGGTCGAACCGTTCTTCCTGCGCCGTTTCGAGCACGTTCAGTGCGTGTAGAGCGTCGAGGCGTGCCTTTTCGGTATCCACCACGTCCGTCCTGTTTCGTGTCCCCAACCGGGGACATTAGCCAGAAGAACGAAACACTTTCCTAACCCGCATCACGAGAAAGCGGGAAAAATACAACCAAAAAGTGTGGGGTTAACCGGCCCGCAGGAAGCGGATCGCCTCGTCCCGCTCGAATAAATAGAGCAAAACCCTGAGCGCCGCCCCGCGCTCGCTCTCAAGCTCCGGGTCACGCTGCAGGATCAGCTCCACATCGTCCCGCGCCGCAGCAATCAGGTCCGCATGGGCTTCCAGCGACGCAAGCCGGAATTGCGGCAGCCCCGATTGCCGCGTGCCCAGCACTTCGCCGGCCCCGCGCAGGATCAGGTCTTCCTCGGCAATCACGAAGCCGTCTTCCGTGTCCCGCAGGGTCGCGATGCGCTTCTTGGCGACCTCGCCGAGGGGCGTCTTGTAGAGCAGCAGGCAGCTTGACGCCGCCGACCCCCGGCCCACGCGGCCCCGCAACTGGTGCAGCTGCGCCAGCCCGAACCGCTCCGCGTGCTCGATCACCATGATCGACGCATTGGGCACATCCACGCCCACCTCGATCACAGTCGTCGCCACCAGGATGTCGATGTCACCTGCCTGGAACGCGCCCATCACCTCTTCGCGCTCCGGCCCCTTCATCCGCCCATGCACCAGCCCGACCCGCGCCCCCAGCGCGGCTTTGAGGCCTGCATAGCGGTCCTCGGCGGCGGCAACGTCCAGCACGTCGGACTCTTCCACCAGCGGACACACCCAATAGACCTGCCGTCCCTCGCCGATGGCCCGGGCGAGCCCCGCGATCACCTCATCCATCCGCTCCAGCGGCAGGGCACGGGTGACAACTGGTTTGCGGCCCGACGGCTTCTCCGTCAGCCGCGACACATCCATGTCGCCATAGGCGGTGAGCTGCAGCGTGCGCGGAATGGGGGTTGCGGTCATCACCAGCACGTCCGTGCCCGCCACACCCTTGGACGACAGCTCCATCCGCTCGCGCACCCCGAAGCGGTGCTGCTCATCCACCACGGCGACTGCCAGATCCTTGAAGCCGACACTGCCCTGGAACAGCGCATGCGTGCCCACCAGAATGTCGATCTCCCCGGCCTCCACCGCCTGCACGATGGCCTCGCGCGCCTTGCCCTTGTCGCGCCCGGTCAGCACCGCCAGCCGCACCCCCGCCGCCTCGCAGAGCGGCGCCAGCGTCTTGGCGTGCTGCCGCGCCAGGATTTCCGTCGGCGCCATCAGCGCCGCCTGCGCCCCGGCCTCGACCGCCACCAGCATGGCCATCAGCGCCACCATGGTCTTGCCGGAGCCGACGTCCCCCTGCAGCAGCCGCAGCATGCGATAGGGCTCCTTGAGATCAGCTTCGATCTCCGCCACGGCCAGCATCTGCCCGCGGGTCAGCTCAAACGGCAGGTGATCCATCACCTTGCGCCGCAGCCGCCCGTCGCCGGTCAGCGGCCGCCCGCGTGTCCGTTTCATCCGTGCCCGGACAAGCGCCAGCGCCAGCTGGTTTGCCAGCATCTCGTCATAAGCCAGCCGCGCCCGGGCCGGGTGGCGCGGCTCAATGGCGTCGGGCGCCTCCGGCTGGTGCACCGCGCGCACCGCCTCATGCCAGGCGGGATAATGCTGCTGCCGTGCCCAGGCCGCGTCCATCCATTCCGGCAATTCCGGCACCCGCTCCAGCGCCGCCTGGATCGCCTTGGCCAGCACCTTGCCGGACAGTCCCGCCGTCAGCGGATAGACGGGCTCATAGGGGGGCAGGTCCTGCGCTTCATCAGGGGTCAGGATGTGGTCCGGGTGGGACATCTGCGCCAGCCCGTTATAGATCTCCACCTCGCCTGAAATGATCCGCCGCTCGCCCTCCGGCAGCGTGCGGCGGAGATAGTCCTCCCGCGCATGGAAGAAGGTGAGGGTGATCTCCCCGGTCTCGTCCGTGCACGGAATGCGGTAGGGCGCCCGGCTGCCCCGTGGCGTCGGCTTGTGCGGCCCCACGATCACGTCCAGCGTTGCCACCTGTCCGGCCCGTGCGTCGATGATATGGGGCCGGTGCCGCCGGTCGATCAGTCCGGAGGGCAGATGCCACAGCAGGTCGATGACTTTGGGGCCTGTCAGCTTTTCCAGCAGCTTCTGCAGCCGCGGCCCGATGCCCGGCAGCTTCACCGCCTCCGCGAACAGCGGAAACAGGTTTTCAGGCCGGCCCTTGGGGACGCGGGGGCTTGAGG
>JGI1201J43222_100047_pt1 | contig 51528 bp, 34 predicted proteins | sample MastesBC008_FD_43222 | JGI IMG/M metagenome (IMG submission 43222) | reverse complement strand
ACGTCACGCTATGACTAACGTCACGCTATGACTAACGTCACGCTATGACTAACGTCACGCTATGACTAACGTCACGCTATGACTAACGTCACGCTTCGCTAACGCTAACGCTAACGCTAACGCTAACCCCAATAATTTAATAACTAATTTGCAATGTTACAGTTGCTTCAACCTTCTGTTCGCCGCCGATTATAGGAGTTCTGGAAGCATCAGCAGATGTCGCCTGTGCAAATGCTGACTCACCTCGAAATATGGGCGGAACTTGAGCCTTAGCATTATCAACCTCAATACCAACTATTTCTTTGGAACTTAAGCCTAAGGATGCTAGGACAGCATTTGCTTGCTCTCGAGCATCTTGTGTTGCTTCTTTGAGCGCTTGTTTCTTTGCCTCACTAATCATTGCCTCTGGAGCTATAAATCTAATACCATCAATTCTTGTCGCTCCAGACTTTACTGCTAGATCCAAAATTTGCCCAGCTTTTTCTGTAGCGATTTGAAAGCTTACTGTGTTGGTTGCACTATATCCAGTGAGTCGTCTGATATTGTCCTTGAAACTGTAAACTGGATTGAGACTTATCCCACTAGTTGTAAGTTTTTCAACTTGCTGAGATTGTAAAAGTTTTACTACAGCTTGGGAACGACGGGCAGCTTCTCGTTGGACTTCTTGGGCTACTTTTCCTTGAACCTCAACTCCCAAATTTATTTGGGATAGTGTTGCTGCAATTTCTTCAACACCCTGTCCTCTAACAGTAAGGGTTCGTAGCCTTTTCGGTGGAGTTTGTCCCACTACAGGTTGGGCTAGAATAGCTCCCCATAGCAAAATTAGACTAAAACCTTGAAAACTGAATCTTTGCAAACTGAAGCCTTGGAAAAAATTTTTAGTTTTCAATGAATACTTTGTCGAAGTACATTTACTCATAAAAACTAACACTCCTCAGAAATAAAAATGAAATGCTCAATTTTTTATATTTAATTAATTAATAAATACATTAACAATCGTAATTAATTACTGATATTTTGTCAGTCATTTTAAAAAAACGATGTTTAAAAATCTTCTTCAAAAAATATGCTTCAAAAAAATTATGCATTCAATAATAAATATTTATGCCTGAAACAATCAATAGAGAATACCAGATTTACATTTAATTTTTAGGAGATTTTTTATGGCTTACTGGCTAATGAAAACCGAACCCGATGAATATTCATATACTGATTTGGAACAAGAGGGAACTACAGTTTGGAATGGAGTTAAAAACGCTTTAGCCCTGAAGCATTTACGTAATATGTCATCCGGTGACTTAGTTTTTATATATCATACAGGCAAACAAAGACAGATAATTGGATTAGCAGAGGTTGTAAGTCAACCTTATCCAGACCCCGCGCTGAATGATAGCAAGCGAGTAGTAGTGGACATCAGGGTAATAAAAAGGATTTCTCAACCATTAACCTTGAAAAAAATCAAGGAAAGTAATCTTTTTAAAGACTTTGATTTATTAAGATTACCAAGGCTTTCCGTGCTCCCCGTATCAGAGTCTTATTGGGATCTTATATTGAAGTTAGCAAAGACTAATAATTGATTTCTGGTGAGAGTTGTAAATTTTGTTCGTAATTATTTCCAATTAACTAGTAAATTAAAGAAAGGGATTTCCGATAATTATCTTCAATAAACTTGTAAATTAAAGAAAGGGATTTTCGCAAAAGTAATGGTGTTGAATTTAATCACTTTCTCGTCTTCCTTACTAGCAACAGAAACAGAGGCACCAGAAAGCTCGCTGGTAGTAGCAGGAGTACTACTAAGTTTAGTCATAGTGTATTTCGCTAGCAAAATTGGTGGTGAATTATCTAATCGTGCAGGCTTACCTGCAGTATTAGGAGAACTTGTTGGTGGTGTAGTAGTCGGTATTTCTGTACTGCATTTGTTAGTATTTCCTGAATCTGGGGCTGATAGTTCTAGCTCTTTGATTATTTCTTTTCTTGAGACAACAACCAAACTTACTCCAGAAAGTGCGGAGAATTTATTTCAAGCCCAGTCCGAGGTTATTTCTGTTTTATCAGAATTGGGTGTGATTATTCTCTTGTTTGAAATTGGTTTGGAGTCCAATCTTAAAGAACTATTAGCTGTAGGTATGCAGGCTTCTGTAGTTGCAATAATCGGGGTAACTGTTCCCTTTGCTGCAGGTACTGCAGGGCTAATGATGTTGTTCGGAATTTCGGCAGTACCGGCAATTTTTGCTGGCGCTGCGCTGACCGCAACCAGTATTGGTATAACTTCCAAGGTACTCTCAGAAATCGGGCAGCTCAATACCAAAGAAGGACAAATTATTTTGGGAGCTGCAGTTATCGATGATGTTCTGGGAATTATTGTCCTAGCTGTAGTTGCTAGCCTTGCTAAAACCGGGGAAGTAGATGTAGCTAATGTTGTCTTCTTGATTATTAGCGCCAGTACTTTTCTTTTGGGAGCGATCGCTTTGGGTAACGTTTTCAATAATTCCTTTGTGGCGGTTGTTGAAAGACTTAAAACCAGAGGTGAATTAGTTATCCCAGCGTTTATCTTCGCTTTTGTTATGGCATACCTTGCCGCTGCTGTACAATTAGAAGCCATCTTGGGAGCTTTTGCTGCTGGCTTGGTTTTGGAAGAAACAGACAAGCGCAAAGAACTGCAAAAACAAATCATTCCTATTGCTGATATTTTAGTGCCAATTTTCTTTGTCACAGTAGGGGCGCAAACTGATTTACGAGTTTTGAATCCAGCCATTCCTAGTAACCGTGAAGGTTTTATTATGGCGGTTTTCCTGATTGTAGTTGCGATTCTCGGTAAAGTAATTACAGGCTTCAGTGTTTTTGGCGAAGCAAAAGTCAACCGTTTGGCAATTGGTGTGGGGATGATTCCTCGTGGTGAAGTCGGTTTGGTATTTTTGGGTATTGGTTCCGCTACTGGCGTACTTTCAGAACCTTTAGAAGCAGCTATCATTTTGATGGTTATTCTAACGACTTTTCTTGCCCCCCCCTTACTACGGTTTGTATTTCCCCAGGAAGACAAATTGGCAACTTCCACTCCTGGAAATTTAGGAGAATCTATGGTTATGGAAACATCCAATTCAATGGTTCCAGCGTCAAGCGATACCGTAATATCGGATTCCTCCTCCAGTTCTGGTAATGGTTAATTTTCTCAAAGATTAACCGATTCATTGCTTGAATTAGTTTCCTTATCCCCACCTTGTAGTGGGGATAAAAGCACCAAATAATTTATTGTTAAATATTTTTTGCGCGTGTGTTGTGTATTTGGTCGTACTTAGTGATACTAAACTTTTATAGCATCGTCCGCATTAATTACTCTCGAGGCAAATTTAAAATTTGGAATAACTGACTATGAAGAAAAATTAGCTGTAAAATTTGGGGGAAAACAGAAAAAGCATGTATAATATATTTCTTATTGAAGTTGGATAAAACACGTAATTTAATATAACTCCTATTAATTTCTTCTATAAATTGAAATTGCATAACTTCATTGAAGTAATAGAGCCCCTTGAATGATAAAAACGATCGCAGAAATGAGCCAGCAACAATCCAGCACAAAAATGCAGAAACTTATACGGCTTCATTTTCGTCCCCTAGAAATATAAATTTTAGGAGTTTTTTTAAATTATTGGCAAGATAGCTGGCAAGATAACTATTATTATTTATTTTTGTCCTTTAGCTCTTCACAAAGTCAATTGTGGTGATATTTGTTTGGGATAATTCAGGATTTGCATCCGCACATCGTTGTCATATTGATTGATAGCGGATATTTTTGACACGGTGCATCGATAGCCATAACCGTACATCCGACAAAAACAAGATGCAAAATAAAGCTTTTTGATTGGGATGTACTGCAGCAGTCACCTCTATCCGTCAAATTTTGGTGTAATCTGATGCTTGTTAAACCGCATTTTCTCGCAAAAAATACATGAATATCCCAAGTCATGCTAAAATTTGACGCCAATGGCTGCGTCTAGGTGCGGGCGCGAAACAATGCATGTGGCACTGAAAATACTTCTTCGTAGTCTTTTACTACGATTAAGAGAATTTTTATCCAAGAATTAGGTCTGAGCGGTAATAATCTTAAGCCACTAAATTGTAATCGCTCTCATAAATGCAAATCAGGAGAAAGCACTGTGAAATTACACTGGTTGATACCTGGTACTCTTTTAACTGTTTCCCTACTATCGTCGCCTGCGGATGCAGCAAAACTGCAGTCTTGGCGTTTTGATGCCAATTTAAATCAGTTAGAAATCAATACTGATGGTGCTGTTCAACCTAAAGCACAATTGATTTTCAATCCCACGCGGTTAGTCATCGATTTACCGGGAGTTAAGTTTGGGCGTCCACAATTAAGAAAACCTGTGGGTGGTGCAGTTCGTACTGTCCGTATTGGTCAATTTAACAAAGAAACAACTCGAATTGTTGTAGAACTTACTCCTGGCTACACATTAGATCCTTCTAAAGTGAAGTTCACAGGAAAAACTCCTAAAAAGTGGATGGTGCAGTTACCAACCCCACAACTGGAAAAGATAAATTCTTCTGCAACAAATGACATTAACGTTGCTGCTCGAAAAAATAGCCGTTCCTCGGTAAAAGGAACTGTAATCAATCGTTCGCAAATTGCCCAAGGTACAACTCAAGGTAAAACTCAAATTCAAAGTTTGCGAGTTACAGGAGATGGGTTATTCCTTCGCACTAGTGGTGGTAGACCAAGTGTGAGAATAAGCCGTAGTAGGGACAAAAAAACTATCGATCTTGAGATTCGCGGCGCACAGCTATCGCCAAATTTAAAAGAACGCGAACAACAAATTAATCGTTACGGCGTTAGTAGTGTTGAATTTTCCCAATCGGAATCAGATCCCTCACGGGTAAAAATGAGATTGAAGGTGAACAAGAACAGTCCCGACTGGCGAGCAACAGTGAGCAGTTTTGGGGGAATAATCATTCTTCCAACTCGTAGAGTGGGAAATCTTCCTAGCCCTCGCATACCTTCAAAAACTCCCAAACCTATTGTTACCCGAAACCCATCACCAAGAAGACCTGTTAGACCTGTCAGACCTATACTTCCACCTAATAGTTCTCTAGCGACGATTAAATCTGTAGAATTGGTTGATGATGGCGAAAAGCTGGAGATTAAAGGCGATCGCAATTTATTTGCTAGCACTACTAGTTGGGATAGGAAAACAGCTATGTTTCTTATCACCATACCCAACGCGCGTTTAGATTCTTCAGTAAGAGGGATTGGCTTCAAACCCAACAGTTCAGTCTTGCGGGTAAGTTTAAAGCAAGAAAATGCGAATACTGTGGGAGTTTATGTCTTACCTGCTTCGCGGACACAGGTTGGTCGTCTGAATACCAGAGGTAAAAAATTAAGTTTAGAGCTAGGAAAAGCACGGCGTATTACACCTCCAATTGCTTTACCACCACTTCCTAGACCAAACCCGATATCATCCCCAGGAAGACAAATTTCTCCACCTTCAGGAAGAACTACACCTGCGAGACGTCCAAATCCTAGAGGACGGGTTGTAGTGATTGTCGATCCAGGACATGGTGGTAAAGATCCGGGTGCAATTGGAATTGGTGGATTGCGAGAGAAAGATGTAATTCTACCAATTAGTCAAAAAGTTGCAGAAATCTTGGAGAAAAATGGTGTCCAAGCCATTCTTACTCGTAAATCTGACTACTTTGTTAGTTTGAAAGGAAGAGTACAGCTAGCAGAACGAGCGAACGCAAATGTTTTTGTTAGTATTCACGCTAATTCTTTAGGTCGGAGCCGTCCCGATATCAGTGGCTTGGAAGTTTATTATTACAATAGTGGCTATGGCTTAGCTCAAAGCGTTCGTAAACGTATTTTAAAAACGGTCAATGTACGCGATCGCAGGGTTAGAAAAGCTAGATTTTACGTGCTTAGGAAATCCTCAATGCCTGCTATTTTAGTAGAAACGGGTTATGTAACAGGTCGGGAAGATGCTGCAAAACTACGACAGCAATGGTATCGAAATAAAATGGCAGAAGGAATTGCCCGTGGTATACTCGATTACCTAAAGCGTTGATAGATGGTTAAATTTTGTCATCATTCCAAAAGTGAAGATAACAAATTGAGTACATTTGATTTTTATTCAACACAAGTGTTTATTTTTAATCAATTAACAGGGAGGAATATTTCATCTTAAAAATAAAAATATCGAAATCCTTTCCTCTTTTACTTTGCGAGGAAAGGTATTGCAGATTTAAGTAAGTTTATACACACTTAAATCTTACAAATATAAACATTTAGATGCTCACAACTAAAGCTTTTCTCTTCAAGGAAAAGCCTTCATCTAAGATGAGTTGAGTCAAAAATTTTTAAGGTTATACAGTTTTAATTTCAAAGTAGTTAAACCTTTAAGGCGGCTTTCATGAAGTCACCTCAATTAGTTAGTGTTTTTGTACTAATAAAATTTTGTTTTTCCTAACTTAAAAACCAATGATTTCTTAAATTATTGAGTTGGAAAAATTTGTATATCCAATGCATTATTTATAATAATAGGAATCCGATTTGAATTTTAAAAACATACTGAGATTCAAAAGTCTATTTTATAAGGGCTGTTGGTAAAAATCTTTTCAAGAATCAAGTATGATTCCTATAGTAAAATATGATAAAGGTCTAATTAACTAGTTATTTGCTAGGTGTGTTTGAGTAATAAGTAAATGTGTGAACATTATTAGCAAAATTATCAGTAAATTTTCAAAACTTTATAAAAAAAACATGGAGCATATACTCAAATCGGTAAAGAATGAGTCTATGTAAGTATAATGCGATTACAATAGCCCAAGCGAATACAAGTATAGTTCAGGGTACACCTATTGAGGTCTAATGCTACAAAATTACTCTACAGATTTAGAACGTGTGAATTTTGTCCTTTTTTATGGTTGAGGCTTTTAGTTCTTAAAAGACATCAGTTTATTTAACTTGCGAAAGTTAACTTGCAGAAATTTAAACAGTTCAACTTAAGTAAATAATAATACTATAATTTATTTAAAATTTCCGATTCAAAAACACCAATTCATATTTGTGTAGCCTCAAAGTATAGCCTAGAAACTATTTTTTAGGTACAAGGTATATAAGGTATGGCTTCATCATACACTTGATACTTGTAAATCCTGGTGTCTTTTTTTACAGGAAATAAATATATAATCTATTAACATTTATGAATGCGATTCAGGAGAAAGCACGGTGAAATTACACTGGTTAGGATCTGGTACTATTTTGGCTACCTTGATGCTAGCATCACCAGTCCGCGCGGGTAAGCTACAATCTTGGAACTTCAATCCCAGTAGAAACAGCTTAGAAATTTATACATCTGATGCTGTTCAACCAGAAGCACAGCTAGTATTTAACCCAACAAGGTTAGTAATTGATTTACCTGATACAGATTTTATTAGTCCTCAACTGAGACAACCAGTTGGTGGGCGGATTCGTAATATCCGCGTTGCTCAATTTAACCGCGATACAACTAGGATTGTTGTTGAATTGGCTTCTGGTTATACCTTAGATCCGAAACGAGTCCAATTTGTTAGTACCACTCCCAACCGCTGGAAAGTTCAATTACCAGATTTACAACGTCAACAGTTAGAATATTCTACTGCTAATAGTTACGAAAATAACCTGAATCCTAACTATCTCAGTCGTAGTAGTCGAGATATTATTTCTCGCAATCCATCAGATACAGCACAGATTGAAAGTATTAGGGTAACTGGGGATGGATTTTTTATCAGAACAAGTGGCGAAAAAGCAAAAAAAATAAAAGTCAAGCGTAGTCGCAATCGCAAAACAGTATATTTAGAAATTTTTGGTGCAAATTTATCACCTACACTCAGAGAAAAGAATTTTCCTGTAGGCAGACATGGCGTTAGTAATATTGAAATTACCAAAGAAGAAGGTAAAAAATCCAAAGTTCGCTTAGCTTTAAAAGTCGACAAAGAAAGCCCAGATTGGCGAGCAAGTTACAGTAGCAATAATGCTTTGATACTGATACCCAAAAGTCCGATTAGTAAATCATCATTAAATAATAGTTCTCAAACTTCTTCTTTCCTTCTTAATCCTTCTAGTAATTCATCTAAGACTACAACTGACGCCTGGATTAGTAGTAATAAATCCCCAGCAAATATTAAATCTTTGGGATTGAGTGCGATTGGGTCACAATTAATGATTAGAGCAGATCGACCCTTAGCTGCAAAAGGTGGTTGGGATAGAAGAACTGGGCTTTACCGTATTAAGATAACTAATGCGAATCTAGCTGAGAACATTCAAGGTCCACGACTCAACGCTTATAGTCCAATCTTACGGGTACGCTTGCAAAAGCAAGACCCACAAACAGTTCTTATTTTTGTTCAACCAGCCCCCGGGGTTCAAATTGGTAACTTGAACCAACTCAGTCCCGACTTGTTAACTTTAGATTTACAAAGAACTGCTGCTAGACGCCCAAGCACAATATTACCACCACTGCCCAGAAGAAATTCTTCACGCTTTCCTAGATCGGTTCCACCATTAAGACGCTCTTGGTCTCCCCCCAATCGACGATACCAAAATGAAAGATTAGTAGTTATGATTGACCCTGGACATGGTGGTAAAGATCCAGGTGCGATAGGTATTGGAGGATTGCGAGAAAAAGATATTATCTTACCAATTAGTATTAAAGTTTCCCAAATATTGCGGCAGAACGGTATTAGAGCTATTCTTACTCGAAATTCTGATTATTTTGTTAGCCTTCGGGGTAGAGTAGATGTTGCTCAGCGAGCAAATGCCAATATATTTGTGAGTATTCATGCTAATTCCTTAGGCTTAGGTCGTCCTGATGTCAGCGGTTTGGAAGTCTACTATTTTGATAGTGGACTTAGGCTTGCTCAAACTGTCCGCCGAAGTATTCTTAGGAGCGTTAATGTCAGAGATCGAAGAATAAGACGGGCAGGATTTTACGTTTTGAGAAAAACTTCCATGCCAGCAATTTTGATTGAAACAGGTTACGTTACAGGTCGTGAAGACGCTGCGAAATTGCGTAGCGCTCAATATCGAGAACAAATGGCACAAGCTATTGCCAATGGTATTCTTCAATATTTGAAGGGGCGATAACAAGTATATTTACAATTTTTAAATACAGGTGCAGTATTATAAATCGATCTTGGACAAGAGTTTAGCGTGCAATTTAGCATAATTAATTCTGTATTTCACCCAATATCTTATTGCAAAAATATAAACTAAAAAATTACCAGTGTTTTCATCTCAATTTTTGGAAGACAATTTTAGAAATTTTTCTGGTTCGGAATCTCAAACATCTCCCATTGGGATTTTCGATAGTGGGGTCGGTGGTCTGACGGTATTGCGTGAAGTATATTTCCAGCTTCCCCAAGAATCTGTAATTTATTTTGGTGATACTGCTCACTTACCGTATGGTATGCGTTCTCAGAGAGAAATTTTGCAGTTTGTTCGTCAAATTTTGACGTGGATGCAACAGCAAAAAGTCAAAATGGCAATTATGGCTTGCAACACAAGCTCAGCTTTAGCATTGGAAACAGTACGTTCTGAATTTCCCTTTCCAATTCTTGGGATAATTTTACCTGGGGCAAAAGCTGCTGTAGAAAAAGGTAGACGCATAGGAGTAATTGCAACTCTTCCTACCGCTAAAAGTAATGCTTACCGCAATGCAATTGTGGAGATCGATCCCGAAATTCAAGTTTGGCAAGTCAGTTGTCCCGAACTTGTACCGCTAATTGAAGAAAATCGAATTTACGATCCTTATACTACTGAAATCACACGATCTTACATAGAACCTTTACTAAATAACCAAATTGATACTTTGGTATATGGTTGTACTCATTATCCCCATTTAGCACCAGTACTACGAACACTTCTTCCTGATAAAGTCAAACTTGTAGATCCTGCCGCTCATTTAGTCAGAGCTTGCGGTCAAGAATTAGATCTACTCAAAATAAAAAATACTCTTACTGCACAACCAACTCGCTTTGCTGTAAGTGGCTGTCCACAACAATTTGCTCAATCTTGCTTACAGCTTTTGGGTTATACACCAAATGTAGAAGTAGTAGATTTAAACAATATTTCTGTTTGCGACTTACGACAAGATATTACTAGTTAAGATAAGAGCTAATAATTGTAGGAATCAGGCAAATAGATTAATTTTGCCCAACTACTGAAGGCAGGTAAGGGGAGAGGGGGGGCTTACAGGTGTAGGTTTTTTACAGAGGGGGGAGAAAAGAACTTTTTATTATTATTAACCCCTCATAACTTATGTGGTGCAGTGCTACCTTAGCTGAATCTTATGAGGTTAGCGGTCTAGGGTAAGCCTACCAAATCCCTAGGTAGCGCAGCTGGTATGGCATTAAGGTCATACTATAGCTGCACTATCTGCGGATCAGCTTTGCTACAGGCTAGCGACAGGGAGGTAATCTCATAAAACTTACGTTAGACTCGCAATAAAAAATTCCTTTGCGTAAGTCCTGAATTAGTTAATGGATACTTTTATTCAAACTGGACTTACTTATTGATCCTACGTCCAGCTTTGGCAGAATAAGTTTGATATTAGAACAGCAAAAAAGTCATTAGTCGCCCTCTAAATACGCGATTAATGACTTTTTCAATAATCCTAGAATAACTTTTCTATGAATTATCTATGCTGCTTGAATATTTCAAATTATTAATTGGTTTAAACGTACTACTTTAATGCTTCCGACGTCAAAGAGACGTTTTGTTCGGCTTCATCTTCACTAGTCGTAGGAAATCCACTCACTGCAGCTTCCCTTTGGCTTCTTTTTGCCAAGGCTAGCAATAAATAAACTGTGAAAAGATAACCACAAGCCAATATAAAAATCATCATAAGCACCTCCCCGTTACACTTGTTCTCCCAGCACTTCTTGTGTGAAAAATATTAAATTTGCTTTACATAGATAGATTTGCTCAATTTACCGCCGTATTATATGGCACATAAAAGTTTGTGATAGAAAAGAAATAACTTCTCTACCCGAAATTATTAAAAATCAAAGTCTAGTACAGATAATAAATACAGTGAAGGCGTACTTCAGATAGCTAGGCACAAATGAACAATACCTGCAAACTGAAACTAATGTACTATTAAAACTGTATAGAATATAATTTTATCTATCGGCGGGGGCAACCTTAAACTCAAGAAACGACACCAATAAGGTGCTTTCCTATTCAAGGACAGCACAACCCTGCAACCAACAAAACTCACACACCACCACTAGAACTAAATTGTTTAATTATTCTGATTATTACAACAGAATATAAATATTCTCTAGCACCAGATGCACTGAGCACTGCCTGGAGCTCTTAACTATCTCGCGTTCAAGTGACAAAATTAAATCCCTTACATATTAGCCTAACATAAGGAGTTTGATTTTTATGCTAACTGCTTAGCCCATTTTCATATTTTCTTTAGAAAATTTCAAAAGTCTTAAATCAGTTAGCATCTGGTTAAAAACCTATTTCGTAGTAGTCGTATGTTTTGCTTTCTATATTTTATTATTACCTAAAAATAGATACATTTTACTTATGATTCATTTAATACTTTTGATATCTTCACAGTATCTTATTATATTTACACGAAAAAATGATACAGACTTTTTATAAGTTTAGTCGCGTTTGCCAAATCGGGGAAAGTTAATATTAATCACTTACGATTAGCTTTAGGATTTGCTTTTTATTACTTCTGCTCTGACGCATGACCCTTGAAATAAGCAAGCGTTAATCAATGTATTCACTGAAGATACTGAGCAAAATATAATACAGCAATATTTTTACAAAAGTTAATTTTTTGGACGTTAATATTTGTATAGTAGCATAAATGACTTACAGTTTGAGGTGTCGAATTTTGTTATTTCTATTTTTTGAATTATCTGTATAAAAAATCGTAGAGAAGGTAAAATCATTTATTTTTAGTCATATTTGATTTTTTTTATGAATTATAGTTGTTAATTTCAGTTAGTCTTGTGTCAGATAACCCAGTTAATCCTTTGCTGGATTACTAGGTTATCTTAAAATGAATATAGAATATGTAATCTTTCGTAACTTAAACCAGAGCCCGCTCATCGATGACCCCAGCCACATCCCTCTTTTCCCCAGTGGAAACAGATCTGCAAATATTAGCAGATAATCTCAAAGAATTAGTTGGAAATCGCCATCCGATTCTTAAAGCTGCAGCAGAACATTTGTTCAGTGCAGGTGGAAAGCGTATCCGACCAGCGATTGTCCTACTGATATCCAGGGCAACCATGAAAGATAAAGATATTACGCTTCGTCACCGACGTTTAGCTGAAATAACCGAAATGATTCATACAGCAAGCTTGGTGCATGATGATGTTGTTGATGAGTCAGATATCAGGCGTGGCGTATCTACGGTTCATAGCTTGTTCAGTAACCGTATTGCAATACTCGCAGGAGACTTCTTATTTGCTCAATCCTCTTGGTATTTAGCTAACCTAGATAATTTAGAGGTTGTCAAATTACTATCAGAAGTGATTATGGATTTGGCAGATGGGGAGATTCAGCAAGGATTACATCGCTTCAACAGCAGTATTTCCCTGGAGACCTATTTAAATAAAACTTACTATAAAACTGCTTCATTAATAGCTAACAGTTCTAAAGCTGCAGGCTTACTCAGTGGAGTTTCTCAAGAAACAGCAGAGCACTTGTACGCTTATGGCCGTAATCTTGGGTTAGCATTTCAAATTGTTGATGACATTTTAGACTTCACTAGTTCAAGTGATACTCTTGGCAAGCCAGTAGGTTCAGATCTCAAAAGTGGTAATTTGACAGCACCAGTATTATTTGCATTTGAAGAGCAACCATATTTGGAGGTGCTTGTAGAAAGAGAGTTTGCCCAATCTGAGGATTTAGATCGAGCAATTGAGTTAATTAAAAATAGCCAAGGTATAAAACGTGCGCGCGAACTAGCAGCTTATCATGCTAGTGTAGCTGTCGAACATCTCCAAGATATTCCTCCCTCTGAATCTCGTCAAGCGTTAATAAATATGGCTGACTATGTATTGAGTCGGCTTTATTAAAATAGAGAAAATTAACTCCCGCAAATTCAACACCGCATAGCAGTACTTTACCCTAAACCTATAGAGTAAAAGTCTGTCTCTAAGGGTGACACACCACTTCTAAGTCATGAAAAACCATATTAATTATTCTTTTTCCTTTTGCCATTTCAGAAGGTAGATTTTTCTTGAGTTTATTAATAAGTACGCTTGAGTGATTCCTAGTGTTTTATACTACCCATGTTTAGAATGCAACGTATTTTTAGATAAATATTCGGTATCCCAGTTAATTTTTCAATAAGTACACTCATATCTCTCTGCTTCTTTAATGGAAGTAGAGAGTTTGAGTAGGCATCATATATTCAATGATGTGTCTGTGATTTTCCTAAAACTTTGTAAAATTCACAATAATTTTGTACGCGACAATTTTTGTCTTCTTAGTTTTACCTATATAAAACTTCTGTTAATTTAAGATTTACTCCAGTAATTAAATAAGGAAATAATCTGTAGTAAAAGTCAGATTTACTACAGAAATTTAATATTGCAACTACAATTTGGCATTAACACTTACCGGTTGGTTTAGGGTGAATATTGAATATCTTTAGCCACGTAAAATTTGAGATATTTATTACCCAAGTCACAATTAGGCTGCGGTTAGTTAATATAAGATAATTTAGGCAATGTCAGGTGGTATCCGATTTACGGAATTCTTCTGTTCTAAAGTTTGCTGTACCAGCTTTTGAAGTTCTAAACGTTTAATTTCTATTGCATTTTGAGTAGTGCCAGGAGTTTCAAAAAACACTATACTATCTACGGGTTCCAATGCGATTAATTGGAACAAAATGTGAACTACTGGAGTTGGTGCAGCTATCATAGATGGATCCGATGCCATTTCGGATTCAATAGAAACATCTTTTGAGGTGGGGAAAGCGTAAACGACTCGTTTTTCTTGCTTGGGATTTGTACGGTTACTCAACGTAGTTAAAACCCATTCTTTATGCATATTTTGCAGAATATAGTATTGGGAATGGCTAAGTTTTTCTGCAAGTGCGCGCAACCCTGGAGCAATTGATTCGACCAATAATGGCGTAACTCCATCTTGGGGTGCACTATTAATCAATGATTGAATTTGTGCTTGTAAATCCATAATAATTTGTTAATTACTTGTGGGTATTGGCTATAACATGAGAGGAAATGCTAATCATTTAACGAAAAATGGGAAAAATATATAGAAGCCAGATAGATAATTTTAATTTGTCTGGCTTACACTTAACTTATTAAACATGAATTCCGTATCTAGCATTCACATTCATACAGTAAAACTTAGGTATGTTAGGGTCTTTTTATAAACGAAACTATGGACTCAGGCGCAACCACAACAATACAGGGGGAGCAATTTATCGGCGCAGAGGCGATATTTGAACCCCTCTTTCAAGAACTTAAATCTTCGACCAAAGCTTCAGAGAAAAATTGCCGCGATGTGGCGATGCGAATTGCTGTTGAAGTCGACAGGATTTGTAATGAGAGTAAACGCATTCAAGCATCTGGGACTCTAGAAGAATCAGCTAGAACCTTATCTAAACATAGATTAGACCAGTGTTTGCGGTACTATAGATTGGGCTCGAATCGCGGTCGAATTGAATTGCACAGTACCTTAAGTGCAATAGTTTATCGCTACATCAATCCTCCTCAAAGACAATTAAGTTATCAAGGAAGATTAACGATAATAGAAGACTTTCTCCAAAGTTTTTATCTGGAAACCCTAAATGCTTTTCGGCGAGAAACTCAAACCAGTTCGACCTATCGTCCGCAAACACTTTTAGAATTGGCAGAATATATGGCGTTTAGCGAACGTTATGGTAAACGCCGAATTCCTTTACCAGGAAGACAACAGCAATTAATTATACTTAGAGCTCAAACATTTTCTCAGCAGCAACCTTTGGAAACTTGTGTGGATATGGAACAAGCTGCAGAAGGTGGTGGTAGTGATTCTGATGGATTTTGGGAAGATCCAGCAGTTCAGCAATTGAGAACTACAATGGCTACTCAACCCGAGCCTGAACCCGAAGAAGAGACTCTACGTTCGGTTGTGACTGAAGAATTGATGAGTTATTTGGAAGAGCGACAACAATCCGATTGTGCAGATTACTTCGCGTTGCGTCTTCAGGACTTATCAGCTCAGGAAATTGAGACAATTTTAGGCTTGACGGCTCGACAGAGAGATTACTTACAACAACGTTTTAAATATCACTTAATCCGTTTTGCTCTTTTACATCGCTGGGAATTAGTACATGAATGGCTAGAAGCCGATCTGCATACCAATCTAGGATTAACTCCTTACCAGTGGGAAAAGTACCTGCAAAAGTTAGACCCCAAACAAAAATCTTTACTCGAACTTAAACAGAAAGGACAAACAGATGAAAAAATAGCTAAAGTTTTAGGGTTATCTATGGCACAACTCCAGAAGCGTTGGTTTAAAATTCTTGAACAAGCTTGGGAAATTCGTAACTCCTTAGTGTCCGGATCGCGTGCATCTACTCATGAATAGAGACTCAGAATCCTTACAACACCAAATACTCTGCTGGTTATTGTCAAATGACGATTTAACTGGAGATAACACATCGGTCGAATGTAAGGGAAATAACAGGCTTAATGATGCCTATTCACAAGCCGCCGCTTTTACAAGCGGTGCTTTTGAGTCGGAACTTAAGTCTCAAAACTTTAAATTGGGAGAAATTCCTACTGTGCAAGAACGTTTCCAAGCCGTACTTAAACGTCGGTTAAAAAACCAAATCCAAAGTCGTCCGCCACTTTTCCCTTGGGAAAGTAGTATAACTGATTACCCGGAATATATTGACAATGCTGCAAATGCATTGGTTCCCTGTGGGTCTTGGGTGTTAAAACAGTCCAAGCTCAATTTACCAATTACTTTACCAGAAAACATATTTAGTATCCTGGCTGAACGATGTCAAACATTAGTGGCTTCTTCTTTACCGCTAGGGACTAAGTTAGTGCAAGCTGTGGAAAATCTATTTCCAGAAGAACCACAGGCGCTTAACGATTTGGCTGGATTAGTACTCAGAACTCCATATCGTTCCGTAGATACTCTAGATGTTGTACCAAATTTGGAGAATAATTACTCTGATTTGCAACTATCTCAAAAAATGGCCTTATCTTTGCTAGCAGCTAAGGAACTGTTAGAGAACATGACTCTAAAAGTTTCTACTACCCATCCTACTGTTGAAAGAGAATGGGAAACCACCGCAGGATTAGTAAATATTAGAGTTGAGTACAAGTATCAAGCTGAATACACTAAGCTTTGTATTGAGTACCACCTACCAGCAGCAAGTACTTTAAAGTTGCTCTCCGGTGATTTTGAAGAAATCATACATTCGGCCACTTCTGGATGTTTGAGTATAGATTTGAAACAGCAGCAATTGGATGATTTTTATACATTGGAGCTTGATTGTCCAGAATTTGACAAAAAGCCATTATTCATCGCAATTTTACCGATTGTTTAAATAAAATTACCAACGCTAGACTACTGAATAAATAATTTTTGTGTATAAAAGGTTATCCTGATGTTGAAACTTCCTTTGATTTTTTAGTAAAGCAGTTATTAGGGCAGGTGCTCGGACCGATTAATTAAGCAAAATACCAGTTTAATATGTATTGATTTGCTTGACAAAGGAATCGAATTTATTCCTTCGCTCGGATGAGCCAAAAGACCTATAAATTGCAGCTTTACTTGTATACACATAAGCTGTCTTCTCATCACGATGTTCGATTTTTCCAGGATAACCAGGTTTTGGCGTCTACCATTGAATAATTTTTGGCAGCAGCATAGTCAGAAGTCACCCCCAAAGCAAGTTGAAGATTCTGTGACTTTGCGGGTACTTGTCCTAGCGTTGGTAATTGTGGCAATCATTGCGATTGATACCGCCGCTAAAACAACATATAGTTTTTGGGGTTTGCCTTTATCAATAGTTGGTGCAATTTGGAGTTATTACCATCGCCATCAACGCAATATAACAATTAAGTTTTTTATTGCCATTGGGATGTTAGTGGCATTAGGAACCTTCTTTAGGCGTTTGGTAGGTCATTTTAATGATACTCGCCTAGTACTAGCCCAATTGTTAATTCAACTTCAAATACTTCATAGTTTTGATTTACCCCGTCGTAAAGATTTGGGTTACTCAGTTACAATTGGCTTAATTTTGCTGGGTGTTGCAGCTTCAGTGAGTCAAACATTGGCTTTTGCTCCAATATTGCTAATATTCTTAGCAATTGCACTACCGACTTTAGTTTTTGATTATCGTTCCCGTTTGGGCTTAGGAGATTTTAAAACTAAAACTCAAGAACTAAAATTTAGAGTTAAACAGAAACCTGGGTCGCTACCTTCTTATTTTTTACTTTTTATTTTGATTGTTGGATTGGGTTTAGGTATTTTTGCTATTTTACCTAGATTTCCTGGTTATCAATTGCGTAACTTTCCAGTTAGTTCCCCAATTCAAATCAAAGAAAATTTGACTGGGAAAAGAATTTATAATCCTGGCTATGTTCGCCAAGGTAAAGATAACGACCTGGATAATAATGGTAAATTCGGTCAAGGAAAAATCGGAAAACCAGGAAAAATTGATAATTCTTTTTATTACGGTTTTAACTCTTCGATTAATCAAAATCTACGGGGTAAAATGACCCCCAAAGTAGTAATGCGAGTAAGATCGCAAGTGGAAGGTTTTTGGCGGGTACTTGCATTCGATCGCTATACGGGGAAAGGGTGGGAAATTACTCGTGATGACCAGGTAAAAACAATAAAACGTTCTCCTTGGTCTTACAAAACTCTTCTTTCTCTTGGTAATTTCATTACTCCAACAAAAGAAGTAGTACAGACTTATACGGTTGTGTCAGATTTGCCTAATGTGATTCCTGCAATGGCTTATCCTAAAGAAATTTACTTCCCGACACCAACTGTAGCTGTAGACCCTGAGGGTTCTTTACGCTCTCCTGTGGGGTTATCTGAAGGTTTGACCTATACTGTTGTTTCTGAAGTCCCTTATCGCGATCGCACTGTTTTAAGAAAAGCTTCAACAAAATATCCAGATCCGATCAAAAAATCCTATTTACAAATACCGGAGTCAATTGCAGAAAAAGTTAGAATTCGTACCGAAGAAATTTTAGCCAACTACAACCGCGATCAAGTTGGGAAATCAGATGACACTTTAAATTCAGTCTCTGAAAAAGCTCTTTACTTAGCCCAGTATTTAAAACAGAATTATACAATTCCAGAAAACCCTTTAAACTTACCTTACTTAGGAGAAGAGGAAGATCTAGTGGAAGCATTTTTGTTTAAGTACAAAGGTGGTTATCCAGATCATTTCTCTACAGTGCTTACTGTCATGTTGCGTTCTATTGGTATTCCAACTCGTTTAGTTGCAGGTTTTAGCTCTGGAAGTTTTAACCCTTTTACTGGAATGTATGTTGTTCGAAATACTGACGCCTACGCAATGACTGAAGTTTACTTTCCCAAATATGGCTGGTTTCCATTTGACCCAATTCCATCTCACCCTTTAATTCCTCCTTCCATAGAAGAAACTCAAACTTTTACTGTTTTACGTCAGTTTTGGAATTGGGTTGCGGGTTGGTTACCGTCACCAGTAACAGGTTGGCTCAATTACATATTTGGAATTATATTTGGTGCCATAACATATTTTTTCTCTTGGCTGATTAATTTATTTTTCCAAGGATGGCTTGGGGTTTTAACATTTTTAATCCTTGCGACTGGAGTTAGTTTATTTAGTTGGTTTAGTTGGTTGTTGTGGAGATATTGGTGCAACCAAATTGCTCTGAAGAAACTACCATTGATGGAACGCTTATATCAAGAAATGTTGCAGTTAATGGCAAAAAAAGGTTTCAAAAAACATTCTGCACAAACTTCTTTAGAGTATGCTCAAATTATTTCCACATATTATCCACCAGCAATTACAACATTAATTGAGGATATATGTCAGAGCTATGTAAAATGGCGTTATGGCTGTTGTAATCCCGATCTGAATCGAATACAACAAAAACTCGAACAGTTGCAAAGAGATCTTAAAGATGTTTCCCAGCACTTGAAGAGAAATTAAAAAAAAATCACATCATACGAAAATGCAAAATTTCTATGCAATCAACTGTGGTGACATTGATTGCATAAAAATAAAGATCCCACTGATTGTCATTCGAATCTTTATCTGGTGTTTCAATTGGGAAAAACACTTGAAAAAGCTACATGATAGATTAAAGTGTATTTCGTAACTCATAATCTAATTCAGCATTTCATCTAGGTATATTCCAATCGAAAGCCTCGCCGATGTAGAGTTATAACTAGAGTATCTTACAACCAGAGTATCAAGTTATAACTAATTTTTGACGTTTATTTACGTCGGGAACGTTGTTGGCGACGCTGTCTTTGTCGAGAAACTGCTTTACGTTTCTGTTTCTCTAGTGGAGTTTCGAAGTGACGATTTTTCCTCATGTCTTGGAAAATTCCTGCACGTGATACTTTGCGCTTAAATCTACGCAAAGCTGAATCTATCCCTTCATTTTCACCTAATACTACTTGCGTCATTCTTGTTAATCCTTATATTTTTTACCGTTCAAAAGCCTGAGCTTTTTAAAATATCACACCTAAAATCAGAGCGAAAAAATATTTCCAGCAGTGTCTAGCTTAAACTTTAAGCTGCTGGAGTTTCTAGATAAATATTGCTTGAGAAGTTCATATTCTCAAAGCGATGATTATCGCTTATTTTACCCCGTGATAGACCTCCCATATCTGTAATGAGGTCTTGCTTAATTTACTTTTGAATTGTCTATCGATCCACAAAGCACGATTTTATGCCTCAGTTACTGCATTCTCTTCCTCTTGAAATCTATTTAAGATAAAGGAGCAAGACCCAGTCTTCCAATCATTTCCATATCTGTTACAAACTGAACCTGACTAACCTTAGCACGATTTACAAATACTTCTTCTAAATAATCTTCTGTAACCTGCTTAGATAAGTTAACAAAATAAATTGACATTCAGTGATTCCAATATGGTGTGTTGTAGAGACTTAGCTTCGGAGAAACGCTTCAAAGATTTATACGATTTACACAACCGAATTAATCCTTATCGTTCCAGTATATAGCAATTATGGAAAAACTTTGAAACTTTTATTCAAGATGATTACAAAAAAGATAAAAAATATACCTTATTTCAGAGAATTATAATTAATTGGGAAAAATTACAATAAATCCCTAAATTCATTGAGAATCAAGAACTTTAATTAATAGAAAATCTTATTATTCCCATAGAAAAGATAATCTTTTATTTGACTTGAATTTCGTTGCTATATAGAGGTTGATAATCAGCTAAGCTGTCCTAAGATTTTTTCTGCTTCTTCGCACAGCATTTGATGGCACTTACCATTAGAAGCAATTAGTCCACCCCACTGATTAATATCACCAGTGTTATAAGACAAGTTAGTACCATCAAAGTGTGTAAAACTTCCACCAGCTTCGCTCAAGATTAGTTCAGGGGCTGCTAGGTCCCAATCTTTGGGCGCTGATTTTCCAGAAATTGAAATATAAATATCAGCTTTTTGTTCCACTATTGCTGCAATTTTTCCACCAATACTACCAACTACTTTCTGATTTTTACAAGGTAAGTTTTTTAAGAGATGATTTAATTTTTCATTGCGGTGGCTACGGCTAACTACTAAAGTTAAATCATCTAAACTATCCCGTGTTGAGACGTTTAAAGCTTCAGTAGAATTATCTCCTGTCACACTACGTACTTCGACAAATGAACCTTTACCTTTGATGGCGTAAAATAACTTTTCGGTTTCTGGTTGAGCTACTACTGCTAATATTGGGCGTTTATCTTTTACTAAGGCGATATGAATCGCATATTCACCAGTTTTATTAATAAAATCTCGAGTTCCATCCAAGGGATCTATAATCCAAACCAATTCTTTACTATTCGCAGCTTGTTTTTGATAGGTTTCTTCACTTATATAACCGAAATCTTCACTGCCAAAAGCTGTTTGTAATTGCTCCACAATATAGTTATTTGTTGCTGTATCAGCAACAGTTACGGGTTCATTTTGTTTATAGTTAACCTCTAGATTTTGTTTATTATCCCCACGATAATAGCTACGGAGTATATCTGTTGCCCCCCAAGCAATACTACGGGTAACAGTTAAAATTTCCTCTAAAGTTTTCATTAATTTTCCTTTTGAGCAAAAGATTAAGAACCTAGCTAGTAACTTTATCACGAGTGTTCAGTAGGTGCGAATAATTAATGGTTACGAATACATATTTGGAATCTAAATTCTTACAGATGATTTATTCTCAGCTTTTTCATCATCACAAGCACAAACTTAACTTATAGCAGAAGTCAGGAGACAGGAGGCAGTAGTCAGGAGTGAAACCTACTTTACATATAACTTCTAGCTTTTTGCCTATACCTCACTTACTTGCAATCCGCTATATGCTGCTTTTTTCTTTATGACTCAAAAGTAATGTCGGGTAATTGTAAATAAAGTTACATATAATTGATTGGGCTAACATCAGTGGAAGTCGTTAAAGGTTGGGATAAATTATTTTGAAGATTTCATCCAAAGACGGGTACCAAAGAACTCACAGGAATGGGAAGCAATATTTGCTGCTGAGATGAGTGCGTCTGTAAATTTTTCTCTCAAGATGAAATGGCAAAATGCACCATGGAAAATATCACCTGCTCCTAGGGTGTCGACAGTTTTGATTTTTGGTACATCAATTATTCCAGCTTCGCCTTGGTAAAAGTAATAAATTGGTTTTTCCCCTTGGGTTATGGCAATGTGAGGTACGTTTAATTCTTGAAGATAAGTAGAAACAGCCTGACAACGACTTTTTGTATCCTCTTGGGGTATATCGGGACAATTGGGTGGATAAAAATTCCCGGAGCAAATAGCGTAATCCACTTTAGGTAAAATTTGCTCAAAACCAGCTTTCCAACTACCACCATCAATGACTACAGGTATACTTCTAGCTTTTGCCATCTCGGCAATATGAAGCCCTACTATCATTTGGTGCCCATCAATTAGGACTATATCCACATCGTCTAAAATATTATCTGGAATATTTTGTGCGTTTACTTGAGTTTTAACAGCATTAATCGATATGACAGCACGTTCTCCGGTGGCTTCAGTAACAATAATTGAAGACACTGGTAGTGAATTATTGTTATGAGGAGCTAGATCGGTAACAGCAACTTTGTAATCTTCTAGATCGGTACGAACTATTTGAGTCATTGGATGAGAACCAATAACTCCTAAAACTCTGCCTTGCTCCCCCAAATGATTAAAAGTTACTGCTGCATTGGTTGCTGGACCTCCAGCTGCAACTGTACAGTCAGCAGCAACAATTTTTTGGTTGTGCTTGGGAGGTGATTCGGCAAGATAAATCAAATCTAAGGTAACTAAACCAACAAATAACCCATGCTTTTTCATCTTTCTTCACTTGTAATCAGTAATCGGTAATGAAATAAAAATTGGTAGTGGCTAATTAATTAGTGATAAATAATTGGAATTACTACCCAGCGAAAAAATTTTTGAATGATGATTTTTTAATGGAAATTAAACCAGGAACGCTTTATGTTGTCGGTACCCCAATCGGCAATTTAGCGGATATGACATTTCGGGGCGTACAGGTTCTGCAAGATGTAGATTTGATTGCAGCTGAAGACACCCGTCATACGGGAAAGTTACTGCAACATTTTCAAATCAAAACTCCCCAGATAAGTTACCACGAACACAATCGTAGTAGTCGCATTCCAGAACTGTTACGACACTTAAATGACGATAAATCCTTAGCTTTGGTTAGCGACGCCGGGATTCCAGGAATTTCCGATCCTGGCTATGAATTAATTTCGGCTTGTATCACTAAAGGAATTTCTGTGGTCCCTCTTCCTGGTGCTTGTGCAGCGATTACTGCATTGTGTGCATCTGGCTTACCTACAAATAGATTTATGTTTGAGGGTTTTTTGCCAACAAAAAGAAAACAGCGACAACAAATCTTAGAATCTTTACAAGCAGAAACTCGGACTTTAATTTTTTATGAATCGCCACACCGCTTGCGAGAAACGCTAGAAGATTTAGTTGCTGCTTTTGGAGAAACTCGTCATTGTGTGCTAGCACGAGAACTAACTAAACTGTATGAAGACTTTTGGCGAGGTTCTTTGAAGGAAGCGATTTCTCTCTATCAAGAAAAACAACCTCAGGGTGAATATACTCTTATTCTTGAAGGAACTTCACCTGATCGAACACAACTTTCCGAAGCGCAACTTAAAATAGAATTACGATCGCTAATTACTCGGGGAGTATCGCGGTCGCAAGCTAGCCGCGAATTAGCAAAACTGACTTCTATACCTCGACGTCAACTTTATCAGTTGGCTTTAGATATTAAAATAACAGAAGAGAACTAAAAGTATTTAGGGAAGAATAACCTATAAAGAGGGGCATGTTCTAATATTTTGTAAAGTTGGGGAGCAAACCTTCTAATTTTTGAATTTTTGGGGTATTAATTATATTTTTACCTAACTTGCTTTTGTCTCCTTCCTAACTTTGAGAACAGCGATTTGCAATTAGGATGTTATGCTCAATAAACCTTTTCCCAACACGAGGGAAGCAAGCACAATTCAGAAAAACTGAGTAAACTTATACATTGAATTGTGCTTCTACAGATTTATCTATTTTTGGGTATGTTTGTCGAGATATTTAGAAGCGGTTAATATTACAATTGTCAAAAACAAGAAAAAGAGGAAAGTTCGAGAATGACCCAAGTGGTTTTAGGAGAAAACGAAGGAATAGATTCAGCATTGCGCCGCTTTAAGCGTCAGGTTTCCAAGGCGGGGATTCTTGCCGATGTAAAGTATCATCGTCATTATGAAACCCCCCAAGAGAAACGTAAACGGAAAGCTGTAGCTGCTAGACGTAAGCGTCGTTATAAGTAAACCTAAGTTCGACCAATTCGAACATGCTGACTAATTTTTAACCAAGTCCAAGCAGTTTCTTTTTTATAATTATAGATATTAAGATAAATCCACCTCACCCCTGTTAGGGGTGCTGGGTGTTTGCTTTTTAAGATGATTGATTCTTGGGGAGTTAATCTTGGGGGATTTGAATAAATTTTGCATTGCAACGATTCATCGCTTTTTCCACGCCTTGCTTGAGAGACAATTCAACACATTCGACAACAAATTCTAATATTTCTGGCAGAATTTGGTTCTCAACTGCCGAAAAACGCCCTAAAACATGGGAAACTGTATGCTTGTTGCTATTGGGAACATTAGGTTTATTTGGTTTGCCAATACCAATTCGCAAGCGGGGAAAATTCTGAGTACCAAGGTGAGATATTGTACTTTTTATCCCATTGTGTCCCCCTGCAGAACCAGATAAACGCAAACGAGTTTTACCTATGGGTAAATCGAGTTCATCGTAAATCACCAAAACAGATTCTGGAGAAATTTTAAACCAGTTTGTGGCTGCGCTAATTGCTTCTCCCGAACGATTCATATAAGTCAGTGGTTTAAGTAAACGGATTTTTTCACTTCCGAAACAAATACCTTCCCCATATTCCGATTTAAATTTACGATTTTGCGCCAACGAAATTTGCCAGTATTTCGATAAAGCATCAATCGCAGCAAAACCAATGTTATGGCGTGTTTTATCGTATTTTGGTTCTGGATTTCCTAATCCGACGATTATTTTGGGAATTACTAATTCTTTCTTAGTTGTTTCACTCACTTTTATGCTTTCATTGGTCATAGATCGATTTTCTTCGCAATAACTGTATTTAATTAATGTTAATTGTTTGGGGAGAAGGTTTAAATATTTAAATAAAGCTTTCTTTAAATAATCGTGAATTAATTCTCACGAGGACACAATGGAAGAAAATTAATCTTTAATTTCTTTATCATTATTATGAGTCGAGTTGATATTAATTATCAGTATTATTAATTATTTGTATGGGAGGTTCGCACACTTCAAATGCATTGATTATAAATTCAAACTAGCGTAAATTTTATACTTATTTTTAACAGAGTAAGAGGGAACCACACAATCAAAAATTTTAGGCAAAATTTTTTAGGTTCCCTCCATTACACAACCAAGTTCTAATGAAGTTGGAGAATTTCGGCTAGTTTTCTTAAAAGAAGATCCAAAGAGTAAATCACTACTCGTTAATATGCTAGGGATTCGCTGTTCCCATAAATTAATTAAGCATCAGCAGATTCTACAAGACCGTAAAATATACCTTGAATTTTGACTTCCTTAGGATCACCAGCACCTAAATCTGTATCAGAAGGCTGTTCGCTGATAAAGGTACCAGCAATTTCGCCAGTGTCGCTGTTGACTTTAGAGATAGACAAAGACATTTTTCCATCTAGAACTTCAGTGCGCTTAACATTTGCACGAAGTAATTCTTCATCATCTGCTTGGGCAGGAAGAGCCACTGCATTATCATAACCAGTAGCAACACCACGACCTTTGGGGTCAAGGAAAGTTGCACCACGATATGAAGGAACTCGGAAAGCACCTTTAAAATCAGTTGAAGTATTAATACTGGTTAATCCAGGTTGTGTTTCACCTGTAAAACCTTTAACAGTAAAGAGGAAAGGTATACTCTCACCACCAGGAAGTTTTACGGTAGTTGCTTGAAAGTCAAAACCTTCTCTTTCTTTAAAAGTTAGACTACCATCAGAATTAATGATTAAATCGCCTTGAATCTGATCCAAACTAGAAGTCTTACGAGTCAATAATTTTCCGGCTACAAATTCAGCCTCTTGGCGTTTGTTTGCGGGTTCTTCTTTGACAAAGTAATTTGTTGGCTGTAAACAAAGTTCTTTAATTTTATAAGATTTGCTCGAGTCAATAGGAATTGAACCCCGACTGGTTTCTGATAATTTGGGACATATGTTTGCTAAGCCTGTATTTCTAATTTGGTCATAGCTTAGTACATCATTGCTTCCAGCTGTTGGACCCTCGCTACAAGCGGTGAGAAACCCCAGACATAAAGCTAAGACAGCAACAAGTAAAGTGCGAAACCTCATGGTCAACCTCAATGTCAAAATTTAATATCTAAGTTGTCAAATTACTCTGCTAAACATACTTAAACGTATCATGTTTGTCCTTAGCAGGGTGTAATACCCAATTTTTATGGCTATTTAAGCCAGATCATACGATTTTTTTTAACTCAAAATCAAAACATCATGCCACCACTTGGACAAAGTAATATGGTTTTTAGTTGAACGATCGTAGACGTACTAATTTTTAGCTTAATACTCAAAGGGTGCTGAAATAATAGGAATTTATGATTTTATGGAAATTTTGGACCAGCATTTTTTCACAGTTAATTGTTAAGTTTTAAAACTTAAGGCTAAAATCTATTGTTCAATAAAATCCGTTAAATCTCCTGCTGCCTCAATAAAGTATCATAAGCTACTTTGTTCTCCGAGTCTGTTTCATCTAAATGAGAGCCAAGCGATTAGTGAGATTGATTCTTAGAGAAAGCTGCTGGTTACAAATTAGTTCCGTTTCACTCTCTAAAATTTTCTTAATTATCTAGAAAGAGTGAGTTAAAAGTCTTTATTAAGAGATAATGAGAGTTATAAGCAGAAAATAGTTTTTTTATCTATATAATCAGTAATTTGGGCTATTAAAAGTCTTTAAAGGGTAAATATAAGTCAAATATTGGCAATACCTGTATTCTTTTGATTTATAATCATGCTTTGTTCTTCGCAAATTTGAGTATTTTGGATTACAAAATATTCTGAGTTTTTAAATCAAAGGTTAAAATTTAATTTTTTATTTGATAGCGCAATTGGGATTTTATATATTTCTCTGGTTTTCTATTGCTGGAAAAGCTCATGCAAGCCCTAACAGAATAATCGAGATTAGTAAATTTTTATTAATTGAATTGACAGGGATACAAGTATGTATGTAGATAAAAGTTTTGAACGTGAAAATTTATCTCAAAAACTGCAAGAAATAACTTCTGCCATTGGTGATGCAGTTGAATTTTGCCAAGGAGATACTATTGCACTTTTAAGTTTGCTAAGAAAGTTAGAAATGTTACATCGTGAGATCTGCGATGAGGAATTTCAACGGAGTTTACCCGATAATCGTCATGGACTTTATGCATTATTGCGTGAAATTGAATCAGAGGGAGGATGGCCTTATATTGAGAGGATGAGGCTGAAAGATTTGTTGTCAAATTTAGAAGCAGAGTCTTTCGAGTGAAAAGCCTCCTAAAACAAAATCAAATACTTTGCCATGTAAGGAAGTAAGCAGATTATTTTATACCTTGGCAAAGATAACGATCGCTAGGGAGAACATTGTGGTTGTGGTTCAGGTAGTTGTTTACCCATCCGCAACCGCGTACTAATAGGTTATCTAAATCCAAATTCCAGAGAATAATCTTATTATCATCGCTTGCGGATGCTAACGTGTTTCCATCGGGGCTGAATTTTACGTTGAGAACCCGACTTTGGTGACCATTAAGAGTTTTAATTAGCTTACCATCGCGATTCCATAGTTTAACTGTATTATCAAAGCTGGCAGCAGCTATAATCTTGCCATTAGGGCTAAAGTTAACAGCATTTACGCTTTCGCTATAACCTTTAAGTAATTTTTTTAATAGGGTTCCATCTCTTCGCCACAGGGCGATAGTATTGTCCCAACTGGCAGAAACTAATAAATTATCGGTAGGACTAAAACTTGCACTCAATACCCAACTTTGATGGGGAAAAGTTTTCAATAATTTACCATTACGCTGCCAAATCTTCACTGTTTGGTCGTCGCTAGCAGAAGCTAAAACTTTTCCATCCGGGCTAAAAATTACCTCATTTACCCGATCTTTATGACCTTTGAGAGTTGTAATTAGCTTACCTTTTATATCCCAGATTTTGATAGTTTTATCTTGACTTGCTGATGCAATTAACTCCCCGTCCGGGCTAAAGCTGACGCTATTAACATTATCACTATGTCCTACAAGTGTGTTGAGCAAAGAACCATCGTATTGCCACAGTTTAACTGTATTGTCATTGCTCCCAGATGCAACTATTTTCTCCTTTGGATGGAAACTAACGCTTTTTACTAGGTCTTTATGTCCTTTTAAAGTCTGATAAAGCTTACTTTTTAAATGCCAGTCTTTCCGTGCTATTTGCCAAAGTTTGACCGTTCTATCTTCACTTGCAGATGCTAGCATTTTGCCATTTGGGCTCCAGGAAAGATTTATAACCCCTTGTTTGTGTCCTTCAAGAATGGGTAGTTTTGATGAGGTCAAACTTGTTAAATCCCAAAGTTTTAAGCTTTTATCTACACTTGCAGAAGCCAGTACTTTACCATTGGGACTTAAAGATAAACTAGTCACAGTATCACCATGACCTTTAAAAGTTTCGATTAATTTACCATTGGCAATATTCCAAAACTTAATTGCATTCTCCTCACCACCGGAAATTAAAGTTTGGCTATCGGAGCTAAATTGCAGGCTAAAAACTATATCAACTTCGTTTAAGGTTCGATGGGGAATAAATCGACTATTTATTTGGCTGTTATTGAACTGCTCATTCTCTGTCCGCCAAATTCTAACTTTTCGATCTCGACCTGCAACCGCCAAATATTTACCGTTAGGACTAAAAGTGACAAATGTTGTTCCTTTTGGACGTTTCGGTAAAGTTTTGAGCAAATTACCATTACGTTGCCAAATCTTTACCGTTCCATCTTGGCTTGCTGAAGCAATTAATTTAGCATCGGGGCTAAAAGTCACCCAGTTAACCCATCCTTGGTGTCCCTTAAGAGTTTTAATTAGCTTGCCGTTACTTTGCCAAAGTTTAATGGTGCCATCTTTACTTCCAGAAGCCAACATTTTGCCATCTGGACTAAAATCTACAGCATAAATCCAATCTTTATGCCCCTTGAGGATTTTGTGGGGTTTGGAGTCAAATTTCCTACTGTTTGGATTTAATCGCCAAAGTCTAACTGTTCTATCAAAACTAGCAGAAGCAAGAGTTTTTCCGTCCGAGCTAAAACTAACACTAGTAACACGACCGGTATGACCTTGAAGAGTTTGGCTGAGGAAACCATTAGGATGCCAAATTTTAATACTTTTATCCCGACTTCCTGACGCCAATAATTCTCCATTAGGACTAAAGCTGAGATCCCAAACAGCGTCTTTGTGTGCTTCTAGACGGTTAAGTTCTTTTACGCCGTAGATTGCTTGTTGCAAAGCTACCGCTACCCGCATCCTAGTATCTGCTTGTACCCCTGAAGATTGTTTTAGTTCTCGCCAAGCCCGCAAACTTTCTAAAAGAGCATCAAATTCTTTATTATTGGTAAATAAAACTTCGCTTGCAATGGTTAAGCTGGTAATTTTGAGATTTGTCTCGCTACGTTCGGCGCGTAAAGTTTGACGAAATGCTGCTCTTTTTTGAAAATCAGCTTGCCACCATAGCCCACCAATACTTCCCACCATTGCTGCTAATACCATTCCAACTACACGTGCTTCGCGCAGTCTGGTGCGTAATATTAAATTTAATCGGTCTTGAGAACGTTTATGTGCTAATTCAGCTTTGGTTTTCTCAAACTTAACTTTCTCTAGTTCTGCACTCACCCCACTATTATTTTTTCGCCGAATTGGAGCTACTAAATAATCATGGACTAATTGATAGCGATTGCATGCATAGGGCTTACGCTTATCGCCTAATTCAGTAGGTACTTGTAGAACTAATCCACTGCCGACCAGTATTTCTAGAATTAATCCCAAACTGGTGGGAGATACCATTAATATCTCTGTATTAACATAATCTTGATCGCTTTGGTCGCTAAATTCTATTTCACCAGAAGAATCTACACTTTCCCATTCTCCGCCAAGATCCAGTTCGCTTGCAAATTCCTGTAGTAGAGCACCGATCAATTCTGTTTTTGTTTTTAGAGGTCGCGTACCTTTCTCATCGGTTAATTCAAAAAGTAATTGCCAACTTAACCGTTCGTATTCTTGACCGCAATCCTTAATCACTTCTTCCAACCAGCATTCTACTAGTTTTGCCGAACCACCACGCTGTCTATATGCTTCAATTGTTGTAATATTGTCGGCTTGAATTTGAGCCCCTACTATTTGTAGTTCGATGGGGTGGACTTGTGAGTCATCAGCAGCTAGCTCTGCGACTAATTCTGCAATCAATTCATCGCTAATTTCATAATGGGAGCGTTGAGTTAAGCTATGAATAATTTCGATTGCATCGCCAGGAGAAAATTTACCAATGTAATAGCGAATATCTTTATCGAGAATATTTCGATTAATTACTCCTAGATCGTAAACTTTTTCACCTTGGTAATTACTGTAACGCTCAAATTCCAAGAGGTAATGTAAATAATCTTCTCTTAGAGAAAGTAAAATTTTCACAAATGGGATATTTAAACATTCCCCAAATAATTTATAAAAGTCATATCTTTTCTGACTAGTTTTACAAACAAAGAAAAATTCTTCAAACTGGTCAAAAATCAGAATGATAATGTAATTCTTCTCAGATAGTAACTGGATTTTCCGAATAACATTGCTAGGGGAAACTTTTAAACTAAAACCAACTGTAATATCTGTCTGGGCTATAGCTCTATCTAAATTTTTGGAAATAGCTTCTAACCAATCAGTGTAAACTGATATAACAATTGGTAAAGCTTGACGGTCGCCAATAATTTTTTGCTTGAGTGCAGGTACTAATCCAGCTTTCAAAATTGAACTTTTCCCAACTCCACTGGGACCGTGGATAATACTTAACTTGCAGTCAGCGCGGCTAATTCTCTCAATCAATCGATTAATGTCCTGGGACCTACCGGATGCGGTAATTTCCGGTGCAACTTCTTCTAAAGGGGAATCTATATTTTGAAATGGTAAAACTGGATTCACCCGATAGCGTTGTGGTTGTAATTGACTTGCACCAATAAAGGCGCGAAAGCCATACTGATGTTCTATTTGAATTTTTTCTTGTTTGAGTTTAAAAGCTTGAAGATAATTATGAAATTGGCAAAAGTAAAGCGATCGCAGTTCTTCAATAATTTCTAAATAAAGTGCTGGTTGGTATTGTAACTCGCAAACTACTTTTGCCCATTCTAGATTATTTACTGCTTCGTCCCATCGGTCTAAATTTCTTTGAATGCGTCCTAATAACAATAGATACCAGCTTTCTTGTTGACGCGATGCTTTAGGAGCAAATGTTGCATGGGAAATTGCTGTATTTACTAATTCATAAGCTTGAATCCAGTTAGAATCAGAAATTGCTGTTGCAGCAAGGAAACCATAATCTTGAGCTAATTGTGCTTGATCGCCGTAATTTTTGTGTAATTCTAAGGCTTTTTGAGCCAGAATTCTTAATTCTTCCCAGGCTTTTAAGCGTTGTAATGTTTCACAAACAGGGATAATAAACTTAGCAATTAATTGTGGTTTATCAGCTTTTTCTAAAACTTCCAAACATTGGCGAAACCAATTAAGTGCTTTTTCTCCATAAATTCTATTAAGTGAGGGACGCAGATCGGCCATTCGGCGATAGCATAATCCCAAATGAAATAGAACAACAGCTAGACGACCGGAAGAAAAACAAGAATTTAAACTCAATGATTCTTCTTTTTTTTCAGTTAATAAGATTGTTTCCTCATTAACTTTTGACTGCCAAAACTCTAAGCTATGTTGATAATGAGTTAAAGCATCATCAATTTGATCATTAACATATTTATCCCGCCCCAAAACAAACTCTAAATTTGCTGATAATTCTGGTTCTAAGTTAACTCCATATAGTCGCAGTAAATCATTCCGAGCAGACTCAATTTCTCGACGATGTGGAGAACTAGGATCTAAATCTAAAGCTGCATTTGATAAAAATTGTTCTGTACCTGCAGCTAATATAGTGTCTAACAAACATTCTGTTTCTTGTCGAATTAGAGTGATTAAGTCCTCTTGGGACATTTCAAATTTTATTGTAGTTGCAGCCCAACTTTTAAAATCAGGAGCTAATCGCGATAATAAAGTTGCAACATCATTTTGTAACCACAATATAACTGGGAAAGGAAACTTGTCAGCATAGACATCTCTAGCTTGATTAATACTAGTTAATAAATCTTCCAATGCAAGATTAGATTCTAAACCAAAGACTATTACTGAAGTTGGTAAAGAATCTGAAGCCACAGCAGGATTATCTAAAAACAATTCTGAAATTATTGCCTTATGTAAAGTTGTGGCAGAGGATGGAAGGAGAATTTCTCTTAAATATATATCCTTAGTTAAATTGCGAATATTCTCTACAACTTGTTCGCGTAATTGTTGATAGTTACAGCGCACTAAAATTAGTGAGAATTGACTTCGAGAAAGTTCAATCGCTCGGATAAGCCTTTGTAGGGAATGCTTATTTGGAGCCACACTTGTTTCTGTAATTTCCCACTCTCTCATAATTTAAAATAGAGCTTTAATAAAATAAACTTAGAAGTTATCAATTAAAACTTACAAAAATTTATGTTTAAAAAATTTATGTTTAAAAAATTTAGATTTAAAAAATTTGAATTTACAAAAATGAAAATATAGCATTCTTTAGTCAGAAAGCAGAATTATTCATCAACAATCAACGATTAATAATCAAAAAGTTTAAAATCAGGTTGAAGAGATTTTAAGATTGGGGGACACTTAGCATACGTTCTTGTTGCCAAGAAAGTACTTTTTCTGATTCTGCAAGGGCTGGACTAATTCCAAACCATCTCCCTTGGGGATCGCGATATTCAAATACAAACATACTTCTGAGTAATCTTTGATATTCAGTTTCGCCTCGGACTGTTTGTTGTTCTACAACTTGAAATAATAATTCCCACTCTTGATCGTCAATTGCTAATAGCAAATCATCTCGATAATCTTTAATTACAGCTTCCAAACATGCTTGAGAGAAAGGTGGATCTTGCCTTTGTAAGCAGCTGTAAAGTAGACCCAATAGATTACGAATGTGACCGCCACTTACCCGACACAGACGATCTAATGTCTCCAAATTATCGAATAATTCGGTAATCAGAGCAAATCTTGCATTCCAAGTAATATCCGGAAAAGCCCTAGCTAATACCAACTGGCGTAAAAGAGACATTCCTGGTTCGTAGTCACCACCAGAACGTTGACGCACCCTTACCATTGGTAATACTTTTGGAGCTATTCCTCCTCCGAGGCGATTTTTTAAAGTCTGATACTCATTAGAAAAAATCAATCCTAAAGGGATAGTATAAACAACATGACAATTGAGCCTGCGTAATTGTTCGCCCCGATCAATAAATAAATACTCTGGTTGCGATCGCCCTGACGGCATTGGGCGCATGTCTACCCGATCTAAGTTATCAACAATTACAACTAATCCTTTTTGTCCCCTAAATTTAAGTTGCTTAATGGCTTTCTCTAATACTTCTTCGTTAATGGCTTGCAAAATGCTGTTGGTACGAGGCTCCAAATATTGTCGCAAGTGGGTGCGTAAATGTGGACTATCCTTGGTTTTTGCAGTAATCTTGGCAATTCCTATAGAAAGCTCAGCTTCCGAAAGCTCTATAGAATTATGAAAAAAATCTCCAATTTCCTTAAACAAGTTACTGAAATAACCTGCTGTAATCTTGATCCCAACAGCTTCTAAGCTAAGGCTGACTTGACGTGCCACACTCAACAAAATATCGCTGATATCAATATCTGCCATGTCCAAATCTTGGCTAGACTCAAAGTAAACTACGTGAAAACCCGCACTTTCTAATTCAGCTTTGAGCCTTTGTAGCTCTGTAGATTTACCACAACCAATGTGCCCCGTAAATAACTGACAGGTCGGCTCATCGGGAGATATACGTGCGATCGTCCGTTGTAGTTCCTCGACTATTTTGCAACCTCGAACATCGGAAAAATCTATATAGTATTGTCGGTCGGCAACATCGCCCATAGCTAGCGTTTTGCTAGGATTACAGGCTTTAAAAAAACGTAGCAAATTAAGTGTATGTCTCATGTAGATGCAATCATCACTTGTAACTAATTTATAAGTGTTCGACTATAAGCGTTCGACTATGAGCGTTCGACCCCCTAACAGCTTCAACCCTGTGCCAAAGCGATTTTAGTTAAGACAAAAAGGATTAATATAACCCTGAATATACTGAGTCATTTGTCCTTTTTACACCTGCATTTATTGTTTTGCCAACACCTAAGGAGTTTTTAACAAATACAAGTCGTGAGTCAACATCAGTTAAATTACTGAATTTAAATATTTACTGGAGAGAAAATAAATATAGATCGAATCCCATTTTTTTTATCGTTAGCCTTAGCTATAGGCTCATATCAGGATATATTCATGATAGAAACTTTGCACATACGCGATGCTGTCGCTAAGCGCTAATTTGGTAAGCTAATTGTGTAAATTTAGTCTCAGTCTTAAATAAGTCTAATTGATGTTGATACTATTACTGTCGAGCTATTAAAAGTATCTTAAATAACTTTGTGCTTTGATGCGTGCGAAACAAAAATTATTTACGCGTAAGTTTTGGCATTATATGCGGTAGAGTATTTATAATTTTCACATCAAACCTAGCAAACTAAATATTACTCAAGCTTTACTCCAACTGCTTTATAGTACAAATAAATTTTATAGTACAAATAAATTATTTCAGGGATGCACAATTGGGAGTATTGAACTTCAGAAGAGAAATTTTCTTTGCATAATTGAGATGGGATACACCAAAATGAGCACAACATAATAGCTATCCAACATCATTCTAATGATTTAGGCATATCTGTTTCCCGGTAATCAAACTTTTGTAACCCACAGATTTGAAAATCATTAAACTTGATGGGAAATTACTTGAGATGTGCAAAATTTAACTTTATATAAGTTCTCTAAACTACGATTTTTGGTTGACATCTCATATAATTTTTGTTGGACAGAAATTTTTAGGAGGCTTTGTGTGTAAAGAGTTCAGTAGAAAAATCAATTTATGAATGATGGAACCGACAACAAATTTAATTCGAATCTTTCTTTCCTTGAAGACTAAATATTGATACAATAATATCCAATTTACTTATTAAGAATCACCTCCATAGTCAAGCAAGTTCCCTGTAAAAAGTCTCTCGAATAGCAAAAAGAAGAGATATTAAAAGATTTAAATAGCAATAACTACCTTTGTAGTCTTTCAGACAGACAAAAATCATCATTCTCCTTATAAGGAGTTATATTTAATTGCATTTTGAAGTCAAAGAATTAAGGAAATCTTTATATCAGTGCGGTAATCTTATCGCGATCGCTTTAGGTTATTGCTGAATTGAACAATAATTCCGGCTAGAAATTTGAATTAGCATCGAAGTATCAAATTTAATTTTTAGATAATTCAAGTGCGATTAAAGATTAATTTGACTGCAAATAGAAAGGGGTTTGAATGACACAAATCGCATCAGTCTCCCATCGCGACCTCCAAAAGCGCCGTAATAAATTACGCCGTCAGAAACAAGTAAAAATTGTGCAAACAATATGGCAAACTTTTGCTGTAAGTAGCATGACTGCAGGCTTGATATGGGTAGTTTTTCAGCCTATTTGGGTATTAAAAGCTCCAAAGCAAATAGTTGTTTCTGGTAACCGGCTTTTAGATGAGAAAGTTATTCATTCTGCGATGACACTATCTTATCCCCAGTCTTTATGGCGCATTCAACCTTCAAAGATTAGTAAATCCTTAACCAAACAACCAGGGATTGCACGAGCAGTGGTAAGTCGTCGTTTATTTCCACCAGGAATAGTAGTTCAAATAAAAGAAAGAGTACCTGTTGCAATCGCAAAAAAATCCTTATCTTCAGGAGATAAAGAATCAATTTCTGGGCTGATTGATGCAAATGGAAATTGGATACCGGTGGGGAAAAGTACATCATTGAACCCCGATTTTGGCTTACCTAGTCTCTCAGTCGTAGGCTATAGCGAAAAATATCGTTCCTCGTGGATTTTGCTTTATGAGACTTTACATCAGACTTCTATCAAAGTTACAGCTATCGAATTTCAAAATCCTGCAAACCTAGTTTTGAATACAGAATTAGGAAAGGTTTTATTAGGCTCTCCTAGTGATATTTTGCCAGAACAAATTAGAACCCTGGCACAAATGCGCCAAATTAAAACACAACTAAACCTCGATCAAATAAATTACATCGACCTCAGAAACCCTAAAAAGCCCTTAGTACAGATGAATCATAAAAAGCGCAAAAATTAATTGTAAATTCTTTCAAAAATAAAACTATAAGATGTATTTATTCAATTGAAAATTTGAATAGGTTCAGAGATTTTCTCTTACAACATATATTTGTGATGTGTAAATTTTCAACTTTTCACAGATAATTTACAAATCATTCTGTTTTAAACCATCGTCAAGATAGCACCATTTACCCTCAAGGATACTTTCTGCAAATACAATTATTTTTAGTTGTTACTTAGTTGCGAACTTGACATTTATATATTGCGTGCTAGATGTTAGACAATTTAATGATGTAATCTAAGCTGTAAATCTTATATGTTTTGAATGCAGCTTACGCTGATTTTAAGGTATTGCACTAACCCATAGAAGCATGTTTTGCTATCAATGGTTAGTTCTTGCACAAACATCATCTATGTTCGTCAACAGATGAATTTAAAGAAGAGTTTAGCTAACTACAATAAGGGATGATTTATATTGTTGACTAATATTCATTACAGACAAACTTCTATTATGATTTTATCTTTAGATTGAGTTTATCTTTATAACATGTAGAAAATACAATTAATCAGCCCACAGGTAGGTTATAATGTCACGCTCTGATGATTTCACTGAAAATAACCCAACCAGAGAAATGGCTACTACAAAACTTTCATTAGTGTGAAAGTCTTCAAATCACCTAAAAAGCAAATGAGCAAATATCTTAGCTTAAAATCACATTTAATCGAAAACAAATAAACGTGTTTTAAATTGCAGTTACCCCAAATGTCAAATTCCGCAAATCAAATCATAAAAACAGATAATAGCAGTATTGTAGTTTCTTTAGAATTAATCTGAATTGGCCGACATTTTTGCTGTTACAAACATATACGCAAGTAATGCATGTATTTTATAAGACTATATACTGTATAAATTAACTAAAAAGGAGGTAAAAGATAATTGATGTTGTAGTAGTATTTTTCCAAGTGATGGCAATTTATACTCGAGCTAAAAAGGTATTTATATTGAGATAAAAAAGAACACTCACCACATATACTTATAAAAATAATGACTTTTGGGATGAAAAATAGTACTTTGTACCAGCCAACGGAGAAACAAAAAATACATGTCACCGACTAAGCGAAAGAAAGAAAAGGTAAACAAGTTGAGAGTTAAGTTATACATTTCAATTATCGGTAATTATAGGTATACTTCTCTAGAATTGGCGATGCAGTTGTTTTTGATGTGGTGCTTCAAGAACCAATCGCGTATCGTAGTGGCTTAAAACCACGACAAGGTTTCACTTCTCAAATCCTGTTAGGGTTGGAAGAGAAAAGAACAAGAGAAAAACCAGGACATTATATCTTGACCGCGTCAAACTATAGTTGACTATGCGGGTGAAAAGCACCTTAAAAGTCGTTTATCTACTTGCACACAAATCTGATGACACTTGATAACAACCAAGGGCTTACCTACAGAAACTCTCAATCTCCGGGACAGCCAGAGTTATCCTTAGCGGTTAACTCTACTAATCCTTTTAGTCACTCCGGATTAACTTTTGGACAAAATAACGATAGCAAAACCCCTCTTGAGGACAATCGGATTGGCGATATTGTGCCGGGTCGCGTTGCTAACATCAAGGTAATTGGTGTCGGTGGTGGCGGCGGAAATGCTGTTAATCGCATGATTGCCTCTGATGTGAGTGGGGTTGAATTTTGGACGATTAATACTGATGCGCAAGCTTTAACTATGGCATCAGCTCCGAGCCGATTACAAATTGGGCAAAAGCTCACCCGAGGTTTGGGGGCTGGTGGAAATCCTGCAATTGGTCAAAAAGCCGCAGAAGAGTCTCGGGATGAAATTGCTACAGCTTTAGAAGGTGCTGACTTAGTATTTATCACTGCTGGTATGGGAGGTGGTACCGGTACTGGGGCTGCTCCGATAGTAGCTGAAGTTGCAAAAGAAATGGGTGCTTTGACTGTTGGGGTGGTAACGCGTCCATTTATATTTGAAGGACGTCGTCGCAGTACTCAAGCAGAACAAGGTATTGAAGGTTTAAAAAGTAGGGTAGATACCTTAATTATTATTCCCAATAACAAACTGCTGGAAGTCATCCCCGAGCAAACTTCCATGCAAGAAGCTTTTCGTTATGCAGATGATGTATTGCGTCAAGGTGTTCAGGGGATATCCGACATCATTACCATCCCTGGTTTAGTTAATGTTGACTTTGCTGATGTGCGGGCTGTTATGGCAGATGCTGGTTCTGCATTGATGGGAATTGGCATTGGTTCTGGTAAGTCTCGCTCCAGAGAAGCTGCGATCGCAGCAATTTCTTCACCATTACTCGAGTCTTCCATTGAAGGTGCGAGGGGTGTTGTATTAAATATTACTGGTGGTAGCGACCTCACCTTACATGAAGTGAATGCAGCAGCAGAAGCTATTTATGAAGTGGTCGATCCTAATGCCAATATTATTTTTGGTGCTGTGATTGACGATCGCCTCCAAGGAGAAGTGAGAATTACGGTTATCGCAACTGGCTTCACAGGAGATCTACCTCCACAGCAACCGCAAAACGTTACAAATGTACGTATGGCTCCACAGCCACAAAAGCGGCAGTCACCTTCTACTCAACCGTTGAATTCTCCAAATCCAACTCCGGAGCCCAAAGAAAAATCTGTACTTGATATTCCTGACTTTTTGCGACGCAGAAGCCCACGCAATTAAATTACGATTGTAGGTTTTCGATATGACTAACTATAAGAGAATTTAAGATTTGTGGTTGACTGTTTACGATTGCTGGAGATCTGCCAGAACGTACTCAGATAGTCTGTAGAAAAAACTTATATGTTGCTCAAATTATTGGGAGGTTTAAAAACAAATTATCTTGCATGGCTTGCATTATTCCATGCTACCTACAAATCCAATTTATTTGGTTGGGGGTCAGCCACCTCAGAATGAATCCTGAATGTGTCTGACATCAGCTAGGAGTGTGAATTTTTGTTAAGTTCTAATACTTGCTGCAAAGTTAGCATTTATCACTTCTCCTTATAAATAAAGTAAATACTTGTCGAATTTGAACTGCTATGCTCTGAAGGCGAGCGTTCACATGTTTACTCGATATGCACTATCCAATCGACCAGCAGCTCAGCCTGCTTCTGGTCGAAACCCGCATTGGTTTGTAAAAATGTATTTATTACAAAGTATTTATTACAAAATATTTATTACAAAATGCTTGTTACAAAATATATTTACACTGTTTAGCGTTAGTTAGGGCTTGAGTGCTTTTTAGCAGAGATTTAATTCAGATTGTGACCTAAAAAAGTAAAAAAGTCTTCAACATTCAATTTTGCTCTGCTCTTTGCTCAACCCATTGAATTACCTGTTTGCCAAGACTGATATTATTTAATCTGTCAATTTCACGAATACCTGTCGGGCTAGTAACATTAACTTCAGTCAAATAGCCTCCGATGACATCAATACCAACAAAAATTAAACCATCACGACGTAAAGTATCTGCTAGTTGATGGCAAATTTCTTGTTCTCTGGGAGTAATTTCAATTGCAGCAACACTACCGCCCGTTGACATATTATTACGAAATTCTCCTGGCCCACTCAAGCGATTAAGGGCTCCAATTGGCTCACCGTCAAGTAATATTATTCGTTTATCTCCATCCTTTGCTTCGGATAGATAGACCTGTACCATTACCGGTACTTTCCCTTGGGAAGTACTGAGTTCGATAATGGAATTAAAATTGCGATCGCCTGCTTGCAAAAATAAAATACCTTCCCCAGCTTTATTTCCTAGAGGTTTAAGAATTGCTGCTCCTTTAGTTTCAACAAACTGGCGAATTATTTCTTTATCAGCAGTAACAATAGTTTCTGGAATTGCTTGTGTAAATTGGAGAGCATACATTTTTTCATTTGCTGCTCTGATTCCATTTGGACTATTAACGACTAATGTTTTGCGTGGATCGATATAGTCCAAAGTATAGGTCGCATAAAGATAAGTCGCATCAACTGGTGGATCTGTCCGCATAAAGACAGCATCCATGTTTTCTAAAGGAATAAGCTGAGGCTCTCTCGATATATACCAAGGATTTTCCGCCACATACTTTCCATCTAATAATTTTATAGGTTTAAGTTCAACTTGCTCTAAAACTGCCCAAGCTTTACTATTTATTACGCTGAGTTGATTAGCTTGAGTTACCCAGATCTCATGTCCGAGGATGTGTGCTGCTTCCATTAAAGCAACGCTGGTATCATGACATGGATCGAGTTGACTGATGGGATCGATAATAAAAGCAAGTTTCACGCTTGGAACCTCAATTGCCGGGAGTTTCTTTGAACTGTCTAAATATTGGAATTGTCCAAATTATTTGAACTATCTAATTTAAATTATCAACTGTAACGGTTAACAGTTAACGCCGAAATGTTAACCGTTAAGCTGTTTTAAGATGCCAGTAATGGATCTAATTTTCCTTGAGATTCCAATCCATAGATATCATCACATCCGCCAACGTGAACCTCATCAATAAATATTTGTGGTAAAGAACTCCGTCCATTTGCTCTAGTTATCATCTTGTCCCGAGCAATTTCATCACCATCAATACAATATTCGATGTAATCAATCCCTTTCTTTTTTAAGAGATTTTTAGCACGAATACAAAATGGACAAGTACTCCAAGTGTAAATTTCTACTTTTGCACTCATTATGTCCTCTATTTAGTTCATAATTCTTAATTTTAATAATTATGCCTTAATTTCTCCACTAGGCAAAGAGCGTGTTATTACTACAGCTTCAGGCGGTACGCGCTAATTGTTATGTCTATTCAAAGCATAATAACTGCAAATTTTTTATATATTAAATTTTTTATATATTAATGGAGACGCAACATATTATTTTCTGAAATGCAGTAAATGCTAAGAAAAATAATAGCTAAAATTGCGTCTCCACAGAGCAGATAAAAATTTGTACAAATAAGACTTACTGTTTTTAGTTTTAAATCGGACTCACGCAAGGATTCCTTATGCAAAGGATATTTTTGCAAGATCGAAATCTGTAGTCTTTAAATCTCGACCTTATGTTAATTTGCGCAAGTCCGGCTTATGAGGGTTTTGAGATTACTGAGAAGAAACAGCGTAGTTAATCAACTGACCAAGACGCTGGCGTAGATTTTCTAAGCCCAAACGCTTATCTGCTGAAATAAACACTGCCATAGGGAACTCTTCTCTTGCAAGGGCTAACGTTTCGCTGTTAGCTTGGTCAATTTTGTTAAATACAACAATTGCAGGTCCGGGAGTAACCGGCATTTGTTTGAGAATTTCTCTTACCGAACGAACTTGATTTAACCAAGCCGCATGGGACAAATCTACTAAGTGTACTAAAGCGTCAGCTTCAGTAACTTCTTCCAATGTGGCACGAAAAGCATCCACCAATGATGCTGGTAATTCGTGGATAAACCCTACCGTATCTGTCAGCAGAATTTCTTGCCGGTCTCCACTTACTGCATGGGGAACAGTTAAGCGACGTGTAGTCGGGTCTAAGGTCGCAAATAGCTGATCCGCAGTATAAACTTCAGCATTGGTTAGGGCATTAAGTAAAGTAGATTTACCGGCATTGGTATAACCGACTATTGACACAGTGGGAACACCTTGGTTTTGTCGTCGTTGACGTAAGCGTTCCCGGTGCGCCTGCAATTGATTAACTTCTTTTTGCAGTCGGGTAATGCGTCGTTGGATGGCACGTCGTTCTGTTTCTAATTTAGTTTCACCAGGACCTCTGGTTCCGATACCACCCCCAAGCCGAGACATTGCTTGACCCCTACCTGTCAGCCTGGGAAGCATATATTCCAACTGTGCTAGTTCTACCTGTAATTTACCAGCACCAGACTGAGCCCGTTGGGCAAAAATATCTAAAATTACTTCGGTGCGGTCGACAACCCGAACACCAATTTGAGCTTCTAAATTACGGACTTGTGCTGGTGAAAGATCGCGATCAAAAACTACCAAATTAGCCCCTAATGTTTGGGCAGCTAAGGCAATTTCTTGTACTTTACCCTCACCAACAACGGTTTGGGGATGAACGCGATTTCGCTTTTGTTGTAACATTTGCACAACATCACCACCAGCAGTATCGACTAATCGGGCAATTTCTGCTAGAGTATCTTGGAATTCTTGAGATGACAGATCGCCTGTCATGATACCAACAATCAGGACTCGCTCATGGTCAGAGTCCACATCTAGGGCTGTATATTCTCGGCGAAACTCTTCTTCTAGACCTTCTACCAAGTCCATGAAGTCTTGTTTGCCGAGCATATCCAAGCTCATAGGTGGGGATATACTCCAACTTGGAGGAGAATAATCGCTGGTGCTGATATTTCCACCCCCTTGAGTCGCTGTTAAGATACGAGAATCCTGGGGTGTGAGATGTGCTAAGTAAGCTTCCTTAACATAACCAGAAGCTGCACCACCTCGCTTTTTAAATCCAGAAGCTGTAACATTCATTACTACTAAAGCATCAAGACGTTGTAAAGCCATTGATGTTAAGGCAGCATCAGAGCTTGCTTCTGGTTTCAACTGGGTAGCAATACAACGAATACCACTAAGTCGTTCCGCGCCGTAACGTGGTAATTCCATTAGTGGAATTTGGGTCTGACGCGGTGTGCCTACCCCAACCCGAATCACTTGTCCGCGACGATTGAGATAGGCACATACTGGTTTATTGATTTCTGTACTCACTGCTGCCAGTCGCTGGGCAAATTCTGGAGTTGTAATCCGATCGCCCGGTATGCGCTGGTGGTAAAGCCGCCGGAGTTGTTTTAGTTGGCTAGGCTTTAAACCTTGGAGATTACCGAAGATAGTCTCTATAGGCATTAAAGGCCAGTTTCCTGACCCCCCCTTTATTTTTGTTTGATTTCTTATTTATTTTATCATTTGCTTTTTTTCTTAACTATTACTTTAGGAAGATGCATTTATACTTAGTATTTTGTAATGCTTATAAAAAACTTTACTTTAATTGATATGCTTTGAGCTTGCAGGTTATAAATACCTGTGATTCAATATTTATTTTTACAAAAATTTATATATTTTTAAGAGATTGAATGAGTTGAATTTAATAAATTAATGCTTTATTTTATTTTTATAAAATTGTTTTTGAATATACTTATTTATAATTAATTAATATTTTGAAGTTAGTATTTTGAATGTTTTTGAGAAAGTACAGACTTCATATTAAGTAGTGTGTTGCGGTACATTTCTATCTTTATGTTAACTAAGTATGTCGGTTTAGTGTAACGCACCGCCAAAGAATAGTGTTACGTATATTTGGACTTCGGGCTACAAATGTTTGATGGTGCGTTACGGCACTTTTGAGAAGGTGACCAGAATAAATTTAATAAGCCATGCGCCTAACGCAGCCTACGCGATCGCATTAAAACTCAATTCATAGGAATCCTCCAGCCAATGATTCATCACATTTCTATACCTGCAAGTAATCCAAAACATGTTGCTGAGGTGTTAGCTGAACTTTTCAATGGCTATTCTGCACCTTTCCCATCCAACCCAGGTAGCCATGTTGCACTTGCAGGAGACGAGTATGGTACTTTAATTGAAGTTTATCCTCTTGGTACTGAGATGATTCCCGGAGAGGGTGATAAATCAATCCAATTTCAACACCAAAATACCTCAAACCAGTTTATTGCTAGTCACGCTGCGATTTCTATACCGCTAAGTCAGTCGCAAATTGAGTCTATTGCTGCTCGCGAAGAATGGCGGTGCTTACGTTGTAGTCGGGGTGAGTTTGATGTGATTGAGTTTTGGGTTGAAAATGCGGTATTACTCGAACTAGCAACTCCGGAATTAGCAAAACAATACACTAATGCTTTAGCTCCAGAGAGATTAGCTGAGTATTTTGCTCAGAGCAATTCTTAGAATTATTTTAAGTTGCGACGTTTTTGGAAAGGTGAACTCAAACAATTATAGTTGTGTGTTTAACTCAACTTATGGGATTGAATCAACGCCTGAAACTCTTCACTATCTCGAATTGGATCAAAATCATCATCTGTTTTTGCTATTTCTTGGTATTCAGGATTTAGATTGATGGCTTGTTGTAGATTTTCAATTGCTAAATCGATATTTTTTTGTAAAGCGTAACAACAAGCTTTGTTGTACCAAGCGTCGTAATCATCAGGTTTGATTTCTAATGCTTTGTCAAAAGATGCGATCGCTTCTTCTAATTTTCCCAACTCATGCAGTGCTATACCCCGGTTTTTCCAAGGTATGTAGTCGTCAGGTTTAATTTCTAATGCTTTGTCGTAGGATGCAATCGCTTCTTTTAACCTTCCCAACTTACGCAGCGCATAACCCCGGTTGTTCCAAGCTTGATGAGATTCAGATTTAATATGAAGTGCTTTATTATAGGATGCGATTGCTTCTTCTAACCTTCCCAACTGACGCAGCACGTAACCTCGGTTGTTCCAAACTTCATGTTTATCAGGTTTTATTATCAGTGCTTTATCGTAGGATAAAATAGCTTGCTCTAAATTTCCTAATTGGTAAAGCACATTTCCCCGACTATACCAAGCTTGGTAATTATTAGGTTTAATTTCTAATGCTTTGTCGTAGGATGCAATTGCTTTATCTAGTTTCTTTAATTGATCCAGTGTATTGCCCTTATTATACCAAGCTGTGTAGTAATTAGGATTAATTTCCAGTGCTTTATCGTAGGATTCAATCGCTTCATCTAATCTTCCCAACTGATATAGTGCGTGACCCCTGTTGTTCCAAGATTGGAGCTTGTTAGGCTTAATTTCTAGTGCTTTGTCATAGGATACAATCGCTTCATTTAACCTTCCCAACTGATGCAGCGCGTAACCTCTGTTGTAATAAGCTTTATGGTATTCAGGTTTAATTTCTAATGCTTGGTTATAGGATGTAATCGCTTTTTCTAACTTTTTCAAATGATATAGTGCGTTACCCCGGTTGTACCAAGCTTGGTAGTAGTCAAGTTTAATTTCTAATGCTTTGTCAAAAGATGCAATTGCTTTATCTAAACTTCCCAACTGAAGCAGTACTAAACCACGGTTAAACCAAGCTTTGTAGTAATCAGATTTTATTTCAATTGCTTTATCATAGGATGTAATGGCTTGTTCTAAGCTTCCCAATCCATACAGGGCAATACCCCGGTTGTGCCAGGCTTGGTGGTATTCGGGTCTTATTTCTAGTGCTTTGTCATAAGATGTAATAGCTTCGTTTAATCTTTCCAACTGACGAAGTGCTAGACCTCGATTAAACCAAGCTTGGTAGTAGTCAGGTTTAATTTTTATGACTTGGTTGTAGGATGCAATTGCTTCTTCTAATCTTTTCGAATGATACAGCGTAATACCCCGGTTATTCCAAGCTTGGTGGTATTCGGGTTTTAATTCTATTGCTTTTTCAAATGCTCTCAAAGCTACCTCATGTTCTTTTGTCGCAGTAAGTAGCCTTCCCTGTTCTCTTAATAATTCAGCCTTATTATCAAGAGTCTGATATTTTTCTTGTAATAATTCTTGAATTTCTAGAAATTTTTGAATCTGTTTTTCTGAGGTTAAAGCACAATATTCGTCATAATCTCCTTCTTCAAGAATACGGGATGATTCTTGCTCTAAAATTCCTGGTTTGGTGGGAAATTCAAAGATGCTAGAACGCCAATCAAAAAAATCTGGAGCGCGGTGGATAAAGTATTTAAGAGAAAAGGAGCGTAAGAGAAACACAAAGCAGATGCTAAAAGTATCTCGAAATCTTTCTCTATGTAAATTTAAATGATTTAATATTGGCGGAACACCTTTCCAACTGTAACTGAAACGCTCGCTGTTCTCGCCAAACTTAAGTTTTTCATATTCATATAAGGAATACTCCAACCCTTGGAGAAATAAAATATTGATTTGTTCTCGATTTGGTAAGTCTTTAACTATCTCATATAAGTTGTCAATCGGCTTATCAAATCGTAAAACTTCGATCCTTTTTTCAGGTAAGTCTTCCTTCACCCTGGTGATTAAGTCCTCACTTTCAACAGGAGAAGACCGAACAAATAATAAACGAAAACCATGTGTCCGTTTTAAAGTACGGATAAAAGCTTGATATTCTTCTTCTGGTTCGGCTGGTAAATCTTCGTCCCAGTCAATTGATTCTGAAGTCATGGCTGCATTTTCGCTACAGCTTCCTTAAATTCCGCTATCCCTCTAATTAAAGGATGAACATCGCACCAACGTTGAATTTCATATTCTTTGTCCAGATAACGATATTCTAAAAAACATCGGTTGAATAACAAACTACGATGCTCATTGTCGTTAATTACCCGTTTTGAATGAAAAACTTTTGCTAATAAATCCCATTGGTTGTGTTCTACAGTTTGACGATAAGTATTGCGTGCTTTAGTAATTGCACGTCGTACGGCTCTCTGAGAAATTGGTAACTCTTCTGTAAGTGCGATCGCATCTTGAGTTAAGAGTAGCAAATTTCGGACGTGACCTCCACTCATCAAACAAAGCTGCTGGAAGGTTTCTGGACTGTCAAAGATTTCTGTATCTAAGGATAAGTAAGTTGTACACTGACTAATTCGCTTAGAAATAATTTCTTTGATTTTACTGAGTCCTGGTTCGCATATTTCACCGTCGGGAGTCCGTACCATAATCATAGGTAAAACTTCCGTATCGCTGTAGCTTTCTCTGACGTCAGTACTTCTTTTGGAGTAAACCAATGATATGGGAACAGTATAAATTAGATGACAATCAAGAGCTTTTAGTTGTTCGCTGCGATCAAGAAAGATTTCTTCGTGGTTAATTTTCCCACTATCAGTAATAATTGGGGCGATTCGATCTAAGTTATCGACAATAACTGCTAATTCGCTACGACCATCAGGAAGTTTCTTTTTTGCTTCTTTGAGAAACTGATTTAAAACCTGAATTAAAGTAACGGTGTAAGGATCTACTTTTTTTCTAATTTTTTCCCGTAAAGAAGGTTCTGCTCTCAAATTCGCTGTTAGTTTTGCAAACTGGGATATTTGTGCTTCCATACTCATTCCCTGGAAAGACACTTCTGTTTGTGCTAAATCTTTGATATCTTCCCAGCGACCTTCTAACCACTGCAATACTGGGTTAGCATTACCAATATTTTTTAATCCTTCCAGAATGTGACGGGTGCAAGCAAGAAGAATATCAGTATACCGAGCATCTTCAGAATCTATATCTTCCTCATCTGCTGCAAAATAAACTACGTAGAAATTCTTTTCTTCCAAAAATTGTTTCAAGCGCAGTAATTCTGTTGATTTTCCCGCACCCCGATGACCTGAATATAACTGACAAGTATTTTCCTTAGAGAGTTTAATTCGATTACCCAGATCTAGCAGGATATCCCCATCACCTCTAACTTCTCGACAATCTACATAAGTTGGATCGCCCGCAGGTAAAGGTCGAAATGGGTCAAAAGCATTATAAATATTTGTAAGTAATTCAATATTTTGTTCAGGCATAAACACTATATATAACAGACATTTGCTGTTTAACTGAGTGTATTTTTATTGTAAATTAAGCCCATGCGTTACCCGTCTCATCGGTTATTTACCTTATCCTTTACTTATCTTATCCGTTGCGAATTTTACCCTTTCTCCACTACGCCAACTCTTCACTGCATCCCGTAACTTCAACGACAACCACCCATCAAACTGAGGATAAACTGGTAACCTCTCAACTAATTCCCACCCATAGGGTTGTAAAGTTTCCCTCAAATCTTTTTCCTGATGATGGGGATAATCGGGATTAACTTCATCTTTAGGTCCAATTCCCCCCAAATCCCTTGCTCCCGCTTCAATACAAGTAATTAACCATTGGGAATCTGGAATTAAATTTGGTGGAATTTGAATAGTTATATCCTCGGGAAGAATTTGACGTGCTGTAGCAATTACTTCTGGTAATTTATGGGGGTCGAAAGGTGGTGCATCAAAACTTTGTTGAGTACCAGGACTATGGGGTTGCAAAATCACTTCTTGAATGTGGTGATAATTTCGATGTAATTTTGCGATCGCTTCCAGAGTTTCCCAGCAATCATCTTCGGTTTCCCCAATCCCCAATAATAAACCTGTAGTAAAAGGTATTTTTAATTTTCCCGCCCATTCTAACTGTTGTAACCGTAACTCTGGTAGCTTGCTTGGAGCATGGCGATGTACCGTATCCAATAACTTTGGGGTTAATTGTTCCAACATTAATCCCATGGATACATTGACATTCTTTAGTTGTTCCATCTCCTTAAAACTTAATGGTCCAGCATTGGTGTGAGGAAGAAAACCCATTGATAAAGCTAATTCACACAAATCATAAATCCGCTCGAACCATTCTTGGCGTCGTGGTGAGTTTGGGTGTACTTCACCACTGAGAATTAGAATTTCACAGACTTTCTGGTTTTGCAGTTTTGTAAATATCTCCCGTGCAGAACTCAAAGTCATCCAAGGACTTTTACCAGGGTCGGTGCGAAAATTGCAATAACTGCAACGGTTAAAGCATTCATATGTCGGAACGATAGTGTAAGCAGGGCTGTAAGTAACAGTTTTTGGGGAGGAAACTGACATGAAACCATTGAATCGGAAATGTTATGAGTTATGTTAACGCACGCAATTGGTTATCAGCAGTTTCCCAAAACATGCTTCCGACTCATGCACCAAAAAAACTGAATGCTACACCTCGCTCCAAGCTACAACAGATGTTACGAGTGAACTAATTCACCTTGAGCAGTCAGAATTAATATCCCACCAACAAAACTTTCAATTACAGTTTGCAGCAAGTAAACCTCTGAAATTGAATTTAATTTTTGATTTTTTAAGTCTTCATGCTCCAAATTATTACTTATGATGGATGTTTTGGATGAGTATGTTTGCGGATAAAATCCTCCATTCATTGTTGCTCCGATTAAGCATCAACTAAATATTCAATGAAATTCTCATAATTAGAACTATGTATGCACAGGAATTTTATCGTATATATAAGAAGAGGATAGAACTAACCTGAAGTAGGGTGAAGTTTTTATAAAACAAAGCTGGAGAATCAACTAATTAGGAAATAATAAGTTCAAGTAAAACCTAGGCGTGGAAAGGTTAATAGTTTCCCACCATCAAACACATTTTTTCCGGGCTGAAAATTGTGACTGTTTGCAAACTAGAGCAGAAACTGCACAAGTTCCGATTTTAAGGAAGCTTCTTGAGGAATAAAAATTTTTATTCCTAAATTTATTAGTTCCCTAAATTTGTTAGTTTCATTTACATGTTTGTATTAAGTCCAAATCTTTTTAACAAGCCTTACTCTCGATTAATAAATCAGCCAAACCGCTCGCGAACTTCAGAAGGTAAATAATTTAATATCACATGAACCCAGCAAGCATTGATGAATGGTTCCCTACAGAGCAGCAACGCAAATATATTTCTTTATTGAGAGGACAAACCAATTTAACCCGTCGTCGGGCTGAATGTTTTGTAAAGTTGTGGGCTTACTTACTGGTTAAACAATATGATGAATCAGGGAATAACTTAGAGTTACCCTTGACAAAACTATTGGCACCAAAAGGTTTCATACCTTGTACTCATAAAGAAGCACACGAGCTTTTTTACTCTACCCAAGAACGTGGAAGTGAAAGAGCTGCAGGTATGATGATGGATAAGCTTGCTACTATAGGATTAATTGAAAAAGAATTTGATGGTAATACAACTTGCGTTCGAGTCATATCACCATTAACCAACCTAAACGATACAGTTCAACCAAAAAAATCAGTAGAAGTTTTTGCAGATGTCTTTGAACCACGAATAGACACTATTCCTGTCAGTAGTTATTTGAGACATCATTTTAACTTTGGAAATAATACTGCAGCGTCCCATCGTATAGCTAGAATCCTACGTAATTGGTCGAAGCAAAGCTCTGCGATTATGAGGGTATTGCGTCGTTGCGACAATAATTATCCAGTAGGATTTTATGTCCTCTATCCCGTAGCAAAAGAATCTGAGGAGAATTACTTTACTTCACCCCGTCATAGTCTTTATTTCAGCGTTAATTCCGACTCCGATCCAATTAAAATGGCTGTACCGGGAGATACAAATTGTACCTGCATTCATATTCGCGGTTGGTACATAGAACCCGATTACCTGAATTTTAATAATATCTGTAAATTCTTAGAAGACGGGAAGCAAAGTTTGACTAAGATGCAGGCTGATTTTCCTGAGCTTTGTGACATGTACACAATTCCCTTACAACCAATCTATGAACAGCTTGCAACAGCATTAGGTTTTCACAAAATAGAATCTGACCCCCATTCATCAGTATCTTGGATGTACATCGCTGTAGATAATTATCTGAAATTAGAATTAACAAAAGTTTTGTCAGTTCTAAAGTTCAATTGATCTTTAATTGGTCTCAAATATTCTCAGGATAGTGCGTTTGCACTCTAACAAAACTTAACTTACTTTGATCTACCCCAGCCTTAAGGTAGATATCGACTTAGCCGTCACTTTAGGTTTGGGGGATTATTTTTTAATTATTTGTTCATTTTGATTCAGCTATTTTATAAACCGTAATAAAAATGCAAATATATTCTGAGAGAATATTTTTGTATGAATATCGATAAAATTCAATAAAATATTTTATAGAATAGCTGTAAGCCTTATATATCAAAGATATCTGACCAAAAAAACCGCAGTTTAAAATTAGTACCTGAAAAAATTACACTAAAAAAACTGAAAAAAACTTTACAAATAGCAATATATACTCTAATGTATTATTCATAGGCATAAATTACTAGCCTAATACATACCAAATCAAAGCAATTATTGAACCATGACAACTACATTACAGAGACGCGAGAGCGCTTCTTTGTGGGAACGGTTCTGTCAGTGGATCACCAGCACCGATAACCGCCTTTATATTGGCTGGTTCGGCGTATTGATGATTCCTACATTATTGGCAGCAACCACCTGCTTCATCATCGCATTTGTAGCAGCTCCCCCCGTAGACATCGACGGTATCCGCGAGCCAGTCGCAGGTTCCTTGATCTACGGAAACAACATCATCTCCGGTGCTGTTGTACCTTCTTCTAACGCTATCGGTTTGCACTTCTACCCCATCTGGGAAGCAGCTTCCTTAGATGAGTGGTTGTACAACGGTGGTCCTTACCAGTTGGTAATCTTCCACTT
>JGI1201J43222_100045_pt1 | contig 52973 bp, 42 predicted proteins | sample MastesBC008_FD_43222 | JGI IMG/M metagenome (IMG submission 43222) | reverse complement strand
ACTGTTAGCGCAGCGTCTCCGCAGGAGAAGCTATATTTAGACTGCACGAGATGCCCCTCCGCACAGCAGAACAATACAAAAATGCTCTACCCTTTGTACTGTCAGAGTTTTACCTACCCACAGATATACTGGATAGAACCCTCTACTCCGAGTTGTCAAGGTACAATATGTTGACCAGCATTTACGGCTTTGCCAACAAACATATAATAACTCATCACTCCAGTAAGAGATAAATAAAAATGGCGCTGTCTTCTATACTGCGTTAACAAACATGCCAACACCCATATAGAAGACGCACCATTTTTATTCGGCTTCCTCCCCTTGGGGAGGCTAGGAGGGGGTTTATCCCACACTTCCCTTACGGGTAAGATGTGGGGCTTACGCCGTTCCAGCTAATCGGATGTAACAGAAAAATAAATTAATTTATCTTTGTAATTGCAATCGCCTTTACCTGCCAATTGAGAATAAATCCTGTAAATAATTTAGTTGGAGTGTTGATTTCACTTCAAGATTTAGATTTACAGAATATTCTCAACTAATAATTATGAATGTTGCCATTATCGGTTGCGGTTATGTTGGTAGTGAAATTGCTCGACATTTGAGTTACGCGTTTAGTTGTAAAGTCAAAGCGATTGCACTAAGTAAAGAAGAAGTTCCCCAAATAAAAATCCCATCATGGCAACAAGAAGCAGTAATAGTAAACGGAGATGAACCTTCACTTTTCTCAGTTTTAAGTAATCAAGATGCTGTTGTTTTAAGTTTTCCTGGGATTAATAACGAAAAAAGACTTGACACTTCTAGCAATCGCGGTTTTGGTAATGAAGAAACTTACCTACACATAACTAAAAATTTAATTAAAGCTTTGACATTGAACCAGAAATCAACTGTGAAGCAATTAATATTTCTCAGTAGTTGTGATGTCTATGGCAACACCAATGGCGCATGGGTAAATGAAGATTATGCGATCGCACCCATTAAAAAACATATTGAAATAATTTTCCAAATAGAAAAAGCCTTATTACAGGTATCTAATCAGTATTTAACAGTTTCTGTACTGCGTTTGGGAAGAATATATGGGTTAAACCATAGACAAAATTATGTCCTAGAACGGCAACTAGAGAATTATTCCAGTCTTTGCGGTCGAACTATTTCCGGAACAGGTGAAGAATTTCTCAATTGGACTCATATTGATGATGTTAAGTCAGTTACAGGATTTATTCTTCAACATAAATTGCCAGGAATCTATAACCTAGTAAATGATTTACCAATCGAAAGTGGTGAATGTTTCCGGCAAGTATGTAAATCTCAAGGTTTTGCTAATGTGGAATGGGATTCCTCGATTAATACAAATCTTCCTAATGTTCGCGTCTCAAATCAAAAGCTGAAATCGGTAGGTTACAGGTTTATTCACAATCGATTTTCAGTTTTAGATTAAATTAGATCAAATTTTTGGAGAATTCTAAAGAATGTTTGGTATTTTTGTAACCTATATTTTCGTAGAAATTGTGGGCATCCTTGCGAGTAATATTAGAACGTAAACGAACCGTCTGGCAATTCTTAATTAGTGCCCACTCCTCAACTTTTTGCACTAGTAGACGAGCAATACCGCGTCGACGGTAATTGATATCCACAATCAATCCAAATATCAACACTTGTGGTGAAACAATAATGAAGTCAGACTTATGAGCGTGAATCCAACCTACTACAAAATCATTTCTCCAACTTGCGACATAAATAATATGAAGATCATCTTGTTTTAAGGAGCGAAGGCGATCTCTTATATCTCCATGACCAATAGAATATCCTAGTTGTTTGGACAGATTAGAAATCCGCTCAGTATCTTGCAAACGAGCAGGTCGAATAATGGGTTGATAATTATCAGTAACTTTGGTTAACAATCTTTTATCGACTTGAGCGTATAAGTTCTGAAATATTACAACTAATAAAATATGACGGAGATAGTAAAAAACTAAAGATTTTACTTCTCCTAAATGTTCTTAGTATGATTATAAATCTTATGTAAGTCCTGATCGTTTAATTTCATGTCTTAATTATCAGGACAAGACATCAGTTAAAATACATAAGTTAAAACATAAAACACATAAGCTTAGACTTTTCCCTCAATATCAATCATGGGTAATACTTTTGGGCATCTATTTCGTGTCACTACTTTTGGTGAGTCTCACGGTGGTGGAGTAGGAGTGACAGTTGATGGTTGTCCGCCACAACTAGAAATTTCAGCAGAAGAAATTCAGGTAGAATTAGACCGCCGACGTCCCGGACAGAGTAAGATTACCACGCCGCGTAAAGAATCAGATACCTGTGAAATTTTATCAGGAGTATTTCAAGGTAAAACTTTAGGTACGCCAATCTCTATTCTGGTACGTAATAAAGATACTCGCCCTCAAGATTACAGTGAGATGGCACAAAAGTATCGTCCTTCCCATGCAGATGCAACCTATGACGCCAAATATGGGATTAGAAATTGGCAAGGTGGTGGTAGATCCTCCGCACGAGAGACAATTGGTAGAGTTGCAGCAGGTGCGATCGCTAAAAAAATTCTCCGTCAAGTAGCAAACATCGAAGTTATTGGTTATGTCAAACGCATCAAAGATTTAGAAGGAGTTGTTGACTCCAATAGCATTACTCTAGAGCAAGTAGAAAGTAACATTGTCCGTTGTCCCGATCCAGAATGTGCCAAACGGATGATTGAATTAATTGAAAAAACTGGAAGAGATGGTAATTCTCTTGGCGGTATTGTAGAGTGTGTAGCTCGGAATGTACCCAAAGGTTTGGGCGAACCAGTATTTGATAAATTGGAAGCTGATATTGCTAAGGGTGTGATGTCTTTACCAGCAAGTAAAGGTTTTGAAATTGGGTCTGGTTTTGCTGGTACTTTACTTACTGGTATTGAACATAATGATGAATTTTACATTGATGAGAGTGGAAATATCCGCACTGTAACTAACCGTTCTGGGGGTATTCAAGGTGGAATTTCTAATGGTGAAAATATTATTTTGCGTGTAGCATTTAAACCGACAGCTACGATTCGCAAAGAACAAAAAACAGTTACTAAAGAAGGTGAAGAAACTCTGCTAGCAGCCAAAGGAAGACATGACCCCTGTGTGTTACCTCGTGCTGTACCGATGGTGGAGGCAATGGTAGCTTTAGTATTGTGTGACCATCTCTTAAGACATTACGGCCAATGTAAAATTTTATAGTGTGAATAAATTTAAGTATTGTAAGTTAAGTAGAATCTAACTCTCTGTAGTTTATAACTTTTTAAAAATCATTCAAAATTAATTGAATGAAAATTGAGTAATATACGGACTTACAGTTATTTTAGTTTCAACACTACATCGCATAAAAGCTAATGATGGTTATTAAAAGCATAATTGAGCAGAACTTAGGATATTCGTCTAGAGGATATTCTGTGTATTGCTAATTATTAAGGTAATAACTTTATTAGTCTCATATGCTCGAAATTAATTTTGAGCCTCAATCCAAGTTTGGTTTTTAAAATGAAAGGTTAGTAATAACTTAAAAATTACTAAAGTTCAAAAACTTGCAATCATTTAAAGCATCAAATATAGCGCTATGCGCAATTCATTAGCGGATTCGAACCGTAGGTAGCGCAGCTAGAGGCTATGCGACGCCGCAGGCTCTAACTAACAACATCACCTTGCGGATCCACCGACGCCGCAGGCTCTGAATCCACTAGGCACTAACAAAAGCTTACAAATCATAGCTTTTAGCGCATCTACGATGAACAGGATTTACCAACTTCCTGAACTTATTACATAGTGCTATAAGCAAAAAACCCAACAGCCCAATTTGCAAGCAAAATTCTATACAGATTGTGGACAAATCTATAATGATTAACAACACGTCATCTTGGTATATTGTTAAAAATTTGTCTGGGAATTGCAAAATAGTTCCTAGTAATCAGGTTCTACAGGAAAATGAAAGCGGAATCAGCCAACAATGGGGACCTTTTATTTCCCAAGAGGAAGCTATTGTACGTAGGGTAGGTTTAATAAGAACGGGTAAATGCAAACCCATTTAGTTTTTTTTTCTGCATTTATTTATGTTCAATTATAAAAAGTGATAGAATCCCTGTTCTACTTATGATGTTATTCAGAGTGCTACATTTTCTGGTTAGGACATCTTCTTTCTCATATTTTTTGCCTTGTGTTCACATTTAACCTTACTGAGTAAGTACACTGCAGAAATCTGAAAAAGCCCTCATATTATGGGATTTTTCCTACCCAATTTGAAGCAAAGAATTATGTCCTAACCAATATGTTTGCTGCTATATAAAACTAAAGTTAAAGCCGGAAGTTTTTAATGGTTATCAATTATTTGTAATAATCACTAGCTGTGAATTTGTGTTGTTTGCAAAACCAAAAATTATCAGGAGTTCTTGGAGCAGTGAAAATCTCTCAAATTTCTGCCCCCTAACTAAGTAATTTTTGAATATCAATAAACAATTGACTAATTAATTTATAAACTAATTAGTCATTTATTTTTTTGCACTTGTATTAGTAATTGGTTTATTTGTTATCTTTTTCGTTAATATATCTAGGGCTTTAACATATTGTGGATCGGCTTTAGTACCAATTTTGTTACGCTCTTTACTTAACTCTTGACGTTTGCTGTCGCTTAATTTGACTTCGATATCAGGTTCGATACCTTTCTTGTTAATGTCTCTTCCACTGGGAGTAAGATATTTGGCAATGGTAACCGCTAAACCGGAGCCATCATCTAAAGGACGAACTGACTGTACTAATCCTTTTCCGAAAGTTTTGGTTCCGACTAAAGTTGCTCTTCCACTGTCTTGCAAAGCCCCAGAAAGAATTTCACTGGCGCTGGCACTACCACCATCAACTAAAATTACCAAAGGTTTTTTGGTTAGGATACCAGGGCTTGCTACTTCTTTTTTTCTCGGACCGCTACGAGCAACCGTAGAAACAATAGTACCCTTGTCCATCCACATAGAAGCAATATCGGTACTAGCATAAAGTAAACCACCGGGGTTGGAGCGCAAGTCCATGATATAACCAGCGACCTTTTTAGTTTCTAAATCTTTGATCGCATCACGCATTTCTTTAGCTGCATTGGCACTAAATTGGTTTAATCTGATATATCCTATATTGCCTGCAGGACTCTGATTTTGACTAAATTTAACAGGATGTATTTCTATTTTTGCCCGTTTGATTCTAAAGTCCTTGAGATTACCATTACGTTTGATTGTTAGTGTGACGCTAGTTCCAGGCTCACCACGAATTAAAGATACAGCTTGGTTAGTATCCATTCCTTTAGTACTCTTACCATCAATTTTGACAATTAAGTCCTTCGACATAATTCCAGCATTTGATGCGGGAGTACCTTCAATAGGCGAAACAACAACTAGCTGTTTAGTTTTTTCTTCTTGAGTAATTTGAATACCTACCCCTGTCAGTTCTCCAGAGGTGTCAACCTGCATATTTTTAAATTCTTGAGGGTCCATGAAGCGAGTGTAGGGATCCTTGAGCTTTTCTAACATCTCTCGGATGGATTTATAAGCTTCTTGTTGATTATTGTAAGACTTATTTAAATACTCTTTTCGAACTGATTGCCAATCTACTTTATTAAAAGTTCCATCTACGTATTGTCGGTATACAATTTGCCAAACTTCATCTACTAGTTCCTTCGGACTTTCCTTGAATAAAGCTTGTCCTTGTGAGTGCATTCCGATGCTAAAAACAGCTACAGTGGACACCATCAGTGCAGTAGCACCTAAAACAAGTCCGTTTTTTGTATTGATCATAATGACAGCTGTGCCAGAGGAATATTTGATCTCAGTATGCTAAATCTAACATAGGGTAACACTGTAAAGACCCAGCATAATTTGTTATTTCAAAAAAATATCAAAGAATCCGGCTACTTTGGCGATCCTCTATGTATCAACCAAATCCGAATTGCATTTCATTCTACATATACAACTAGCCCGATTTCTATCTATAAGTAGTCAGAAAACGGGCTTATTGATTTTGAAATCAAGCTTAGGGGTCTACCCAACGCCCATCAGCTTTAATCAAGTTAATTAACTCCTTAACGCCTCGATCTTCTGGAACTTTTTTGATTTCTTCTCGGCCACGATATAAAGAAATATATCCAGGATTTTTGCCGACGTAACCATAGTCAGCATCAGCCATTTCTCCTGGTCCATTTACAATACAGCCCATAACTGCGATATCTAAACCAGTTAAGTGTTTGGTTGCTTCTCGGACTTTATGCAGAACTTCTTCTAGATTGAATAATGTCCGTCCGCATGAAGGACAAGCAACATATTCAACCATTGTTTTCCGCATCCCTAAAGCTTGCAAAATACTGTAGCAAACGGGAATTTCTTTTTCCGGTGCCTCTGTGAGAGAAACACGAATGGTATCACCAATACCCTCAGCTAAAAGTGTAGCAATTCCTGCGGTTGATTTGATCCTGCCATATTCACCATCGCCCGCTTCGGTTACACCAAGATGCAGGGGATAATCCATTCCCAAATCATCCATTCGCTTTGCCATTAGCCGATATGCCGCTAACATAACAGGCACTCGAGAAGCTTTCATGGAAATTACTATATTGCGGAAATCAAGTGATTCGCAAATGCGAATAAATTCCAAAGCTGATTCCACCATTCCTTCAGGAGTATCGCCATAGGTAAATAGCATTCTTTCAGCCAAAGACCCATGATTGACCCCTATTCGCATTGCTTTCCCTTGATCCCTGAGAGAAATAACCAGAGGTTCAAGGGTTTCACGAATTTTGTCACCAATTTCATCAAATTCTGCGGAAGTGTATTCAGTTCTATTTGCGTCTGGTTTTTCAAACACATATAAACCTGGATTAATCCGTACTTTCTCTATATGTTTGGCAACTTCCAAAGCAATTTTCATCCCGTTGTGGTGTATGTCAGCCACAAGGGGGACATCCCTATAAGTTTTAATTAATTTTTGTTTAATTTCCGCTAAAGCTTTAGCATGAGCAATGCTAGGTACAGTAACGCGGACAATCTCACAGCCAATTTCATGTAAGCGACGAATTGCTGCAACAGAGGCATCAATATCGAGGGTATCTTCATTAATCATTGACTGTACTACCACTGGGCTAGAGCCACCAATGGTCACATCTCCTACCTTAACTGGACGGGTTTTCCTCCGTTTAATAGTAGTGTCGATGTTGGGTTGATTAAACGTGTTATTAGAGGTCGTTGTTGGTGTTGCCAGCGTTTGCATAACCTATGTAGGTGAATTTTTGTAGCGAAAATATCAAATTTGAGAGTTCTCTGTTTTTCAGAGTGCCACACTTAGGGAAATTTTGCTTCACTTAGGCAAAAAAAAATAAAAAAAAAGACAAAAATCTCGAGAAATATTTGCCCTTTAGTTAAAAATACGAGTTATACACAAAAAGTATTATTAATTACATGATTTAATTGTGCTTATTAGTATAAATACAATGACACTAGGTTATGTGCTTGATAAATAATATACTATCTAAATATTCGATAAATTGTAATAATTATTGCTTTCTATCTTAAGTATCTCGAATGTTGCTTATGTGGTTTTACAAATTTACGAATTATATTCCCTGATGTATAAAGAATGCATTGCCTTAAGAAAAAAAATAATCTTCTTAAAATCAAAACTACCATAAAGCAAATTGTATTCAGAATTATAGATAATATAAAAAATGGATTAAATTTTATACAAGTAAATATAATTAAATAAAAATTTTGTGTTGGCTTGCTAATTCATACCAATAACTTACTGATTTTATACAAATAAAAAATCAAGTCTTATTTCAAATTTAGTAAGAAGTTATTTGAATTATTATCTGTGCTAATAAATTAAATAAATTAAACAGGAAATCAAATAAATTAAAATACCTTTATCAGTTCAAGGATAGTAAATTTATATTATTGATATATGTTTTTTGCAAAAATTTTTAAGCTTTAGTTTCTGTAACTTTAATGTTCAGAAATTTCAGCGTTCGCATTCTATCATTTGTAAAGCGAAATATACATATGATTCATAGGCTCGTATGTGAACTTTTTTTATTCTGGAAAACTATATTTGCCTGTTAGATCGTCAACCAAACTTCCACTAGAGTTAACTACACCATTTACTAATCTTCAAGTTTAAGTACGACCAAAGTCATATCATCTGTGTTGGGTTTATCTGTACCCATAAATTCATATACTTGGGCAAATACGTAATCCAAAATATCTTGTGGGTCGCTAAATTTTCTACAAGCAAGTGATAAAGATGAGATCAGATTTTCTTCATCAAAGCGTTCGCCGCTACTATCTGCAGCATCAGTAAAACCATCGGTATAGTAGATAATTGTATCTCCTGCTTCTAATGTCGCTTGAGCATCTTCATACTCACTGTTAGCATCCAAGCCAATCAACATACCAATAGTATCTAACCGAGTAATAGTTTTAGTTGCTGCATGCCACCAATAAGGTGGATTATGGGCAGCATTACTAAAAGATAAAGTTCGAGTATTCGGGTCATACTCAGAGTAAAAAATGGTTACAAAGCGGTTAGAAGTTTCTAAATCCGCGTACATTACCCGATTTAAATTTTGCAAAATTCTCGCGGGTGAGTGACCATTTAAAACTTCTCCCCGTAACATTCCCCGCATCATAGTCATGATTAACCCTGCAGGAACACCTTTTCCCATCACATCACCAATTACCAAGCCCCAACGACCATTAACGGAGAGATTGTGAGCGTGGGGTTGAATTTGCTTGTGATTAGTAGGAATAAAATCGTAATAGTCTCCACCGACACGATTTGCAGGCTTACAACGAGCAGCTAGGGTAACTCCAGGGATCATCGGAAACTGACGCGGTAAAAGTCGCCTTTGAATTTCTGCGCCAATTTCTAACTCTTGATCCAAACGCTCTTTTTTTCTTAGTTCTACTCCCAACTCATCATTTTCAATTGCAACTGCAGTTTGATCGGCAACTAAACGCACTAATTTCTGCCTAGTTTCTGTCCAACTATATTCTCGATCGCGACTGAGCACATATAACCATCCTCGCTCAGTGTGCTTTACCAAAATCGCGGTACCAAAAATCTGAATATCTGGTCCTAAATAGCGATGCATGCGATCATCCAAAATGCCTGTGGCGGTTGCAATTGGAGCAGAACTTGGTGCTAAAGTGATTTCACTACTGGCATTTTCTAATGCTTTACGAATATTTTTTCTTTGGCGGCTATCTTGCCAGTGCAATTGTTCTAGTCTTACTTGACCGTTGGGTTTATAGAGAAATAAGGCACTACCATCAGCATCAGTTACCCTTGTTGCCATTAATGGAATTAATTCTAAGAATTGATTCAAATTATTGAAGCTTCTAAGAGCAAAACCCAACGAACTTAACAAATCTTGAATTTTGTTTTGCTCCCGATGCAATCGTGCCACAAGTTCTTTAAGCGCTACGACTGGAGTGACATCTGTTGCAGCACTACCGTTATTTTCACTGGATGGAAAAGGTGATTGAGACACGGGCAGTAATATGACTTCAAAAGTGGGATATTTGTAACTGAAATTACTTGTACATTATCTTAGAAATCGATAACTAAACTATATTGATGTGGGAACTGCTAGTTTAGCTTCTTCTGAAACAGATAATAGATAAACTTTATAAGTATTTCATGTTTGTTGCTGAATTCTATCTCCACCGACATTAAAATTCTAGTGTTTACACTTGTTAATCAGCTTGAGTAAAATCAAATTTTTCAAAGATGAACCCATACAAACTGTGATATTTTCATAATTTTAATTACTAAATCATATACCTGAAGATATAAAAACCATTTTCTATTTTGCTAATTCCCATCGATTGGGGAATACTGAATATTGCTTAAATAAACCTTATCAAAAATACATGCATGGGTAATATTGCTACACTTTACAAATTTTCAACTATTGATACTGTGTAAAAATTAGGCATTATCCAAACAATATTTCAGTTATAAAGATTTAGGAATTCTACCACCTATTGGTTACAAATCAAGCAGATATTCACACATATAACCAAAATTAAAATGATGAAAATATGTACAACTGGGTAGAATTGAAAAATCTGAACAAAGCATAACCTAAAACTTTTCACAACACAACAGAAATATTGTCGCTCTCATTAAAATGTCACATAACTACTCAGTAATTTTTCGCTGTAGGATTTACTGAAAATTCTCACATCAACTTGCATTAATCTGGGGGAATTACCAGCTGAAGTTTTTGTGAATAATATTTGATTTTACAAATTCTAAAAATTACTGAGCACAGGGAAAAACAAGAGATAAAAACTGTTTGAGCGAATTGATTTACACAAGCCAAATTTGAACAAATCACGACCGCTCATATCAAATAATATTTACATTAGGACTTGTACTATTTGACACATTTTTTCGTAACTAGATAATTAAAATATATTGGATCAAAATACAGTACAAGCCCTAATTTTTTTTAGCAACTAGAGTCGCTCAACTACTCAATAATGCTTCAACAAACTCATAGCTAGAAAAAGGACGTAAATCCTCAATACCTTCTCCTGCACCAATAAAGCGAATTGGTAAACCTAACTGTTTAACCACAGCCAAAGCAACTCCACCTTTGGCTGTACCGTCAAGTTTGGTTAGAACAACACCACTAAGTTTGGCTGACTGGGAAAATACTTGGGCTTGACGCAAACCATTTTGTCCCAAGGTCGCATCAAGGACTAACAGTGATTCTACTCGAGCATCGGCAGCCTTCTTGTCAATAATCCGCCGGATTTTGCTGAGTTCTTCCATCAAATTTTTCTTATTTTGTAATCTTCCCGCAGTATCTATTAAAAGTAGTTCTGTTCCTCGGGCTTGAGCGGCTGAAATAGCATCAAAAACTACTGCTGCAGGATCAGTATTTTTGCCTTTATTAGCAATTACTTCAACTCCACTTCTTTCTCCCCAAACCTTTACTTGCTCTACTGCTGCTGCACGGAATGTGTCTGCAGCGCCAATTAAGCATTTGTAACCTGACTTTTGAGCAAGGTGAGAAATTTTACCAATAGTGGTGGTTTTCCCCGCACCGTTAACTCCATTTACCAACCAGATATTGAAAGAATTTTTATCAGGTGCAAAAACCGACCGATCAGATTTTTCCAATGGTGCGTCAAGCATATCCCGAAGAATTTCTTTAAGATAAGCAATTGCCTTTTCTGGCGGAAGAGTTTCTTGACGAAGTTTTTCTTGCAGAGAATTAACAATGAAATCGGTAGCTTCTACACCAACATCTGCTTGTAAAAGGAGTGCTTCAATTTCTTCTACTCCTGCTTGGTTGAGAGGTCCTTGACCAACAATTGAACGAAGTTGGTTAAGGATTCCCCGTCGTGTTTTTCCCAAACCCTGACGCAGTTTTTTCAGCCATGTAATTTCTTCAACAGAAATATCTTCAGGACGCCGACCCTGGGCTGCTAAAATTTCCGCTGACCATAAAAATCCCTCATCAAAATCCATTCCTGGTATTTCTGAAGAATCAATATTTGGAACCGCTTCAGTACTTGTTTTACTTGCGACTTCCTCTGTCTCCGAATCACTTGCAGGAATTTCAATCGCATTGGCGATTAATCTTTCTTGTTTCGCTTGCCTTTCTGCAGCTGCTCTCTCTAGAAAAGATAGACTCGCTTGAGGTTGATCGCTGCTGTTTGCTGTGACAGAGATTTTTCCTTCCTCTGATGTTTCCTTAGTCGAATCTAAATCAACTGCTCCTTCTTGACCAGTCTGTAATTTTGTAGCACTTTCAGAAAAATTACTCTCACTTTCAGCAATCTTACTTTCAGTAGTATTATTTTCAAGGACAGTACTTTCAACAGATGTATTAGGTATCTCTTGAGGACTTTGTGAAACTATTGTCTCTCTAGTTTCTTCTAACTCAATTACTGATGTTTCTCCTTCAGTGTCCGTTGCCTTAGGTAAATCTTGAGTATTTTCTGAAACTATTGTGTCGCTGTCGTTAGCTTCTTCAGTGGCTAATTCTTCTGTTTCTTTCTCTGTTGTAACAGGAGATTTTTGAATATTTTCTGAATCTTGAGTATTCTCTGAAAGTGCTGTATCGCTGTCGCTGACTCCCTCGGTAACCGATTCTTCTATTTCTGTTTTTGCTTCTCGGGAAGTTTCACTTACTTTTTGAGTTTCTTGAGATGGTAATTTCTGAGTTTGCTGTTGTTCCTGAATATTTTTATAAGCAGCCTTCGCCCACGTCAAATAATTTACTGCTTCGTCTGAAGAATTTTCCGTTTCTGTAGTAGATGATGTTTCTGGGGATGAAGTGCTGTTATCTTCTTCTTTCGCGCCTATTTTTTCTTCTTGTTTTTCGTCAGAAGTTGTTTTAGATGAATCGTTATATTGACGGCGAAACCAATTAAAAACCATTGCTGTTAGTAATATTAGTTATTTTAACTCCACACTAACAAGAGAGTTACCATGCTCAAAACAAGCACAAAAGCCTAAATTCTGTTTTTGACTCCTCATTGACCCACCCATTCATCTGCGAAAATTTTATTTCTTAAACTCATCTACTACTTTAGCGTTTTTGAACTCTATCCTTCTCAAAGCAAGAATTAAATTCTTAAAAACATCTTTGAATCAGAAATTTTTACCCTGCAAAATTCTTCAATTGCTAAGATTTACCCGAGCAAGACTTAAATACCAGTATTTTTTATTCTTATTCTTATTTTTTTTGTTGTTCTGTGACTCGACGGAGTACACCATTAATAAAACGGTGACCATCTTCGCCACTGTAACGTTTAGCGAGTTCTACTGCTTCATTTATTGCAATTCTATTTTCCAGTTCTAAAAACATCATTTCTGCCACAGCAATTCGTAAAATATCTCGATCTATTTGAGCAAGGCGATTTACTTGCCAGTCCACTAATGCTTCAGAAATGACTCGGTCGAGATGTTTTCGCTCATTATTTGCTGTTTTGACAATTTCAATCGCATATCTTGCAACTTCTCGATCTTGGTTCGCCAATTGAATTAATTCTGGGAAATCTACCGCCGCACCCAATTGGTTAATTGCAGTTTGGGTATGTTCGATTGCTTCCCTAACCATAGTCCGAGAATTATTGAGATCGCTAGCACGAGTTTGGCTACTCAAAAGTCGATCGTTACCGCGCTGCAATTGTCCCGCAGCATTGTCTAAGGTATCTTGAACCTCTGAAGTTAGTGTTCTAACTGCTGCTAACAATAATTTAGGTAGTTGGACCTCAGTCAGTTTATTGGGGTTAGTTGGCAACTGACTAAGACTTAATAAAGCTAATTCGCGGGCAATTTGGCGAGGTTTTCGAGAACCTTTATGAGGAGATTTTTGGGCTTCCATAACTGTCAAAGAGGTGTGAAGAATAAGAAGTTAGATTTATTGGCTCAAATTATTAGCTCAAAATTATTGGTTTAAACTATACCAAGTAGATATCGTATAAACTGTAATCTCCTCAAGTTTCTTCGATTGGCGTTATTTGCCGTTTGAATGCAGGAGGAGGAACTTCGAGTTTGCGATCTTTGGATAATTTGAGAGGTGGCAACGGGGTGTTAGGAGCTACGATACCACCTGAAACTAAAATCTTAAAGGCATCCTCTATGGAAATTGACAGATTGACTACTTCATCTTCTGGAACGACTGCATACCAACCAGTTGTTGGGTTAGGAGTAGTAGGAATAAAAACACTAAGCATCGGTCTTTTCATTTGACTTTGAATATCACTGCTGATTGCTGCTGTGACAAAACCTATTGCCCATATTCCTTGGCGGGGATATTCAACTAAAATCACCCGACTAAATTTCCCCTTAGAATCTTTGAGTAATGTTTCTAAAAGTTGTTTAAGTGTTTTGTATACTTGCCCTGCTAATGGGATAGCTTGTAATATACGTTCGCCAACATCTAGTAACCAACGCCCGACTATATTCCTAGCCATTAACCCAATCAAAAGTATGCTCAGTAATGGCACCATTAGCCCCACCACCAAGTTTAATAGGTTTACTAAGATTGGATTCATCCCATCAAAGGGATTTAGTTGTTTGGGAATTTTAGTTAGAAAATCTATTGTCCAACTAGCGATTGTAATTGTTAGCCAAATAGTTGTTGCTAGGGGAATAATTACCAACAAACCAGCTATTAAGTCATTTTTTAAGCTTTGTTTCCAGCGTTCGGTTACCAAGCTCCTGCTCTCCTTTTTTTGCTTAGTGGAACCTTGTGTCTTGGTGATGCTTTCTGTAGAAAAGACACGAAATTGATGTTGCAGTTTATCGACACCATATTTGATGCTTAATCACTTGGATTTCGGATATCGCAACAAAAATTTTTTTAATTTTTTCTTTTCCCTTGTTCTCCTCATATCGAATATTTTCGGATATCTCAACCAATTGCAAAATCGACAAGACCCCAAAAAATATTGAAAAGTGAAGGCAAGGAAAAAACTTCATCCGTATTTACTTAACAAGAACGTAAGAAATATTTACTAACTCATAGGTATACAAAATTCGACCGGGATCCCGATCTAGTGATTTGTAGGGCTTTTACTTTATATATTTAAGACTTGTAAACGATTGTTGCAAGTCATTCAGATTATTACTAATATTACCGCGCTCAGCAAAAAGCTGCTCATAATTCCCCAAACTAGCAGAAGAAAGTAAATATCTTTAAACGCCGTAATGTATCGTTTATCCAGAGATAAACCAGATAAAAAAAAATTATGTGAATTTTGTTAAGTTATATTAACAATACATTTAATACTTGGTAGTAATTTCTACTTTTTTCAAGGATTTTTGAGAATGCGGTCAATTTTACTAATTCCATCCAGAGACAACCTTGAATTCAAAGATGGTTGGGACATATGTTTTAATTCCCAAGTTTTAAGTACGATTAGATACTCATAAAATGCTTGTAAGGTGCACCATGCTAAGCCTGGACGCCCATCCCAGCAACCACCTAATATGAAATACATGTAAAAGAAGCGAATTAAAGGTCTAGCTGGAAGACGCAAAGATAAGTCTTTTAAAGCTCGACGACGTTCTACTTCCGAATGCCCAAAAAATAAATCTTGCCAGTTAATTCTACCGTTATGTAATTGGTGCAATGTTTCTTGGGCTTCATCAGAGGAATAGCGATTATGTTTATCAATCCAACGACTCAGACCTTTACCACAGGTATAGTGAGGATAAGTTTCTTTGAGAAAACCTGTAGCGCCTTCACAGACTTCCCGTTCTGTATGACCATAGTCTTCAAACCAAACTTTACCATGTTTTAACAGGCGTAATTGATAGCGTGGATATTGGGTAGAGTGACGAATCCAACGACCCATGAACATTACGCGTTCAGCAACATAATAGCCAACACATTGAAAATTTTGAACCTCAGGATTTTGAACTTCAGAATTTTGAACCTCAGAATTTTGAACCTCAGAATTTTGAATTACCTGTTTACATTCAGCGAATAACTCCGGCGTCATGCGTTCATCTGCTTCAAGAATGTAAACCCATTCATATTTCGGAGGTACAGAATTCAACATCCAAGTGCGTTGGCGTCCGTGGCTTTCAAACTGATGTTTTACAACTCTTACGGGATAAGAATTGGCAATTTCAACCGTGCGATCGCTACTACATGAGTCAACAACAATAATGTCGTCTGAAAGCATTGCTGACTCAATACAAGCTGCAATATCTAGCTCTTCGTTGTATGTCAGTATATAAATTGAAATCATAAGCGGTAAAGTTGATAATTGTTTTTATAAATTGATTTCAAAAGGATTGAAAAAAAAATAATTCAAAATTTGAGAAGTTCAAAATTTGAGGAATCCAAAATTTGAGGACAGCGTGAGAATTAGTTGGAAACTAATTTCTCTTACTGCCTCACACCAATAAAATTAATTAAACTAAGCAGTGGTAGCTTTACGTGAATTACCTCGTAAAGTACCCATATTTCTTAGACCAGTCCAGCCGATAACAATGTAACCAATTGCCAACAACAAACTACTAATACCAATTCGCACTCCAGAACGCCACGCTCCATCTCTCTCACGTTTTGCAGCTTCTTCTTTGCGTTCATTAATTTGACTTAATTGCTGCTTCGCTAAAGCCTGAGGGTCGATTTGTTGCGTAACCAATTTATCTATATCTTTGGGGTTAGCTTTGGCTTTACCCAGCAATTCTTTAAGATTTGAATTGAGGGCTGGATTTGCTAACGCCTCATTATATTTCTTTTCGTCCTTTAATAATTCAGTAATTTGAGCTTTCAGTTGCTTGCGTCTATTGTCCAGTACCGCTTTACCCTGTTCGCTGTTCAATTGGGCTTCTAACTGGGAAGCTTGACGACTTAACTGTGTTTGGGCTTGCTCTGCTTGCTTATTGATTTGTTCTACCCTTTGAGTACTAGCTTGACGAACATTATTGAGGTGTAATGGGAAAATTAGCAAGAACATTAGCCCCAAAATACTGGAAAGTATCAATGCTGGCATTCTTAAATCAATACCAGCGTTCCCAGAATTATCATTAGCAAAACTATGAGCCCAGTAGCCACTGAATAACATACCTAATCCCACCATAGGTACAATTCCTCGGTCAACCAGTGCTGTTGCTAAGTTAATTTGCCAAGTTCTATCCGTTGGCTGAAAGGGAAGTAGCAAAATAATAAAATCAATTAGAAAAGACAAAATCAAAATTATTCCAACTACTTTGAGTGTGCGACCTGCATTCATCGCAGCAAATGATGTATTCACCATAGTTTGTTTGTTTTTTAGTAATTAAATTGATTGCTCAATATCAACTTTTTGGAAGATTATTTTCACAACCTTAACTTTTATTTATTTTCCTTCATTGGAATTTAAAGCAGGCAGTGAATTTTTAACTTTTTGTCAGGACCTAGCTCAAGGTAACATCTAGCACTACTGATGTCTTCAGAAATATCCCGTCACACATAACACTGTTTCAGTCAACAACCAAAACACTTAGAACTTTAGCTTACCTAATTAATTTAGGTAAATCATCAATTAATACTAGCAAAACAGTTTACTCGTAATGGCATGAGGTATGTAATATCACTCACATTTTGTTCTGGAAACCAATATTTCAGTAAATCTGCCATCTTAGATTAGTACGCCGTTATATATTTTCTGAACGACATAAATCAGTTTTTTGTCCTGTTCGTGAAAATGTTTTTAATCTCTAAAATTGTGAATCTCTAGAATCGTGTCCAAACGCTTATGAGAATTGTATTTCTGGTTGATTTAATACGGGTTTGCTCGAATTTACGGAATAGATAGATCCTGAAATTAGCAAATATGACTAAAATTCAGTCTTATACAGTTTGTATTCACCGAAAATTACTTCTTGATGGGACAATAAGAAATGTGAATACTCTGGTAGAACGCTTGCTCCAGACCCAAAGGAAGTTATAGAAATGTGGAAAAAAATATTACTCTTATTTTTGATAACACTGAGTTTTCTTATTACAAATGTTGATATTGCAGCAGCAGCTGGTCTGAAAAGTTACGTAAATACCGACAAAGGATATCAGTTTTTATATCCTAATGGCTGGGTACAAGTAAAAGTGTCCGGTGGACCAGATGTTGTTTTCCACGACATAATTGAAACAACGGAAAATGTTTCAGTTATTGTTAGCCCTGCTCCTTCCAATAAGACTCTTGCTGAATTAGGTACTCCTACGGAAGTAGGATATAAATTGGGTAAAAATGCTTTAGCCCCTGAAGGTAGTGGACGAAAGGCAGAATTAGTTGATGCTCGCGAGCGGCAAGTCGAAGATAAAACTTACTATATGTTGGAATATGTTGTAAAGCTGCCAAACAATAGAAAAAGACATAATCTTGCCAGTGTGGCACTTCGCCGTGGTAAGGTGTTTACTCTAAACGCGTCAGTTTCTCAAAGACGTTGGCCAAGAGTCAAAAGACTGATTGAAGATACAGTTTCATCTTTTTCTGTTTACTAACCAAAACTTAAGTTAATGTTCTTTTGTTAACTTGATTTTTCTGCCACAAGCAAAGTCTCATGGAAATTCCCAAATTTGTATTGGCTTCAGCTTCCCCAGCACGCCGTCGATTGCTACAAACTGTCGGTATAGAACCGAAGGTGGTACCTAGTGATTTTGATGAGTCACAAATCAAACTTGAAGACCCATCAGAATTAGTGCAGACTTTAGCTTTCAGTAAAGCAAAAATAGTAAGTCATCAATTCCCATCTGCTTTAGTTATGGGTTGTGACTCTGTTTTACTAATTAATGGTCATATTCACGGAAAACCAAAAGACGAAGCAGAAGCATGCGATCGTTGGCAAGAAATGCAAGGAAATGTTGGTGATTTATTTACCGGTCATGCTTTGATTGATAATCTTCAAAATTGCTCTTTGGTAAAGTGTCAAGTGACAAAAGTTTACTTTGCGCCAATGAGTAATGATGCCATTAAGGCATATGTTACTACTGGTGAGCCTCTCAAATGTGCTGGAAGTTTTGCCCTTGAAGGTAAGGGGGGATTATTTGTAGAAAAAATTGAAGGTTGCCACAGTAATGTGATTGGTTTGAGTTTACCTTTACTGCGGCAAATGATTCTCGAATTAGGATACCAAGTCAAAGACTTTTGGCATTAATTTTTTGATTTCTCTATTTTCCTAAAATAGAAGTATGAGTATTTGTTTCTCCATGGAAACAATACAAAACTTATTTTTTTGTAGAAGACATACAAACTTAATTTTTTTGAAGGAATGTAACTTTATTCCCCTACGGAAAGATTAAAATCTGTTTTCATACGGGAAGTATCAATATCCATTCCCCTACGGGGAGTATCAATATCTATTCCCCTGCGGGGAGTATCAATATCTATTCCCCTACGGGGAAATAAAACTTACTTCAAAACTTACTTTCCACCATAGAAAAAAGCTATTTCCTTTTCCTTGAGGGCTGTAAAACCAGCTTCGAGTAACATTCGATCTAGTTCTGCTTGAGGAATATGCTTTGCGCCAATTCTTACAATACGCGAGCGCATAGTATTGGATACCCCGCTACGTTGCCTATTTGCCTCCAATCCCATAACTTGGTGATACAATTCTAATTTAGCTGGAGGAATTGGAGAACCGTCTAAATCAACTCCTTTGGCAATTGCATTATCTACAGCATCCGCACCCTGAGTATTTGAATCTATCCGATCTGTTTCCGCAGTCATAGATCTCAAAAATAGTTTTCTCAACTAAATTTTACCAGCCCAAGGAGCACAGAATAAACAAGTAAACATATACTAGCTTTACTTGTTCGCCAAATTGCAAAGTTCTTGACATTTATCTTCTATGTTAAAACTACGAAACACTTAGGAGGTTGAAGGGATGAAAAATCCTACATTCCGACTCTATGGTTTAGTTGCAGTTGCAGTTATAGCTAATACGGTATTTATGGGTATGATTCTTAGTGTGGCTGTAGTCAATGAAGTCCAATTTATAAATCAGATGGAACTAGGAAGCTAAATTGACTTGCGCGTAGCGCTATATCTGTGAAAAATTATCCAGATTTGATGCAGGTAAAGTTGGTATTTATTCATATTCAATTTAATTATTTATTTTTGGAGGATATTTTACATATTTACCTACAAACATAAATCTTTAAGTAAGATTAATGCAGTATTGAATGTATTTAAAGGATGCTGCATGAATGGAATAAATACCAAAAATTACAACCGTCAATACATATTTTGTTTGTAGATAAATTTTGTTTACAAACTAAACTCAGCTACATCGTCTTCTGTGTCTGAAATAATATTTCCCTGCGCCACTGTTGGTTTAAAATCAGAAGCATGAATTAATTGGTTAAAAGAAATTTGGGGATTTTGATAAATTATGTGCAGTATGGCGATAAAATCTCTGACAATTTCACCTGGTGTAAGTAATGCATCGGCACCCAGGCGACTAATAATTTCTTGAATAAATTCTTGTAAATCCTTATTTTTTAAAGGACTCTGATAATTAAAATTAGTAGAGTGAATATCTGTTAATCTTTGTAGAAGCGTTAGTATTTCTTCCTCTTTGAGAGGATTGAGGCGAATAACGGGTCCAAAATACTCACCTACACCAGCTTGCGTTGCAAAACGACTTTCTTTAGTGCGCCTGCGCCAAGCAGAGTCAGCAAATAGTCCCCGGTTGCGATCTTCTAAAAATTTGGTAGTACCACCGATCATGATACCCAGGTTTTCGGCTTTGCATTGCACAGTATCGTTAAACATTGCCAACAACCGATTATAATTCTTTTCTCTAGTAACCGTTGTGGATATTTGAGATAAATGGACTGCCTCGTCTAGCAAAACAATAAGCCCTTTATAACCAATTTCAGCAACAAACTTAGCTAATAATTTTATATAGTCATACCAACTGTTATCATCAATAATTACTCTTACCCCCAAAGCTGCTTTCGCTTCTATTTTTGTAGAAAATTCACCCCTTAACCAGCGAAGTGAAGCATTTTTTAGATCTTCGTCATCATTACAATATCCTCGCCAATAAGCGATAATAACATTTCCGAAATCAAATCCGTGAACTAAGTCTTCAATATAACTGATTACTTCTCTAATTTTAATTTCTATTTGACGGTCGAAATCTTCATCATTAGGTTGCATTCCTGTTTCTTTAACTACTTCTTGTTGAATTTTATTAATCCAACCTTCCAAAATCGAGACTAAAGCACCACCGTCAGGACGAGTTTTGGTTGCTAGATGACTCATTAATTCACGATATGTTGCTAAACCCTGATTATTAGTTCCAGCAAGTCGACGCTCTGAAGATAAGTCAGCATCGGCTACTACAAATCCTTGCTCCATCGCTTTATTGCGTACCAACTGGAGCATGAAGCTTTTACCAGAACCATAATTGCCAATAATAAAGCGGAATGCTGCAATACCTTCTGCAACATCATCGAGATTTTGTAAAAGGCTTTTGAGTTCTTGTTCTCTTCCTACTGCAATTTTTTCGATACCTACTCTGGGTACTACTCCAGCAGCCAGAGAGTTAATCAAACTCGCAGATACTTTCTTTGAGAGTTTCAACTTTGCCATTTAGTTCACCTCAGTTAAGAAAAGATGCAGAGGCGCGCAGCCCATAATACTAATATTGCCCCATACTATAAATATTGATAAGTATAGCCAATATTATGGAGGGTTATTTTTAATGGGAATAATTTAGTGGGAATAATTTAGTGGGAATAATTTAGTGAGAATAAGCAAATAGATTTTACTCAATTAGAATATCCTTGTTTGGCTAGCTTATGAGAGTAAATTTCAATCATTTTTTGAACTTTTGCCAAATGTTCTTCACATATTCCTGGAAATTCGTTCCCTGGATCGATAATTAACTCACCAAGAGTATCGCTTGCGCGCTCATTTATTGAATCAATCAGCAAATTTGGCATAGTAATATTGCTCTGCGCAATATTTTTGACAACGGGATTTGGATTTTCTTCTTCTACTAATGCTTGTAATACTTGAACCTCATGCTCGGGAAGTTGTTCTAACAGAATTTCCCATTCTTGTGGAAGCTTAGTGGAAATATCAGTTTCTTTTTCTTCGTCTGTAGTTTCTAATGGATCTAACAGGTCAGCAAAGGGAAAAGGTTCTAAGTCTTCTGCTTCTTTTAAGTCTTGTTCTTCTAAGTCTTGCTCGAGCAAATGATTCGAGTTGAGATTTTCCATTTGCTGCAACAAGTCGTAAATTTGATCCTGTAAAATATCATGCTCATCTTGTAAAAGGGATACCTGTCCCTTCAACTGTGATAATTCTACTTGCTTGGTATCAACCTGTTCTCTTAAAGTGCTCAGTTTATCTTCAATACTTTGCTGTTCGGCAACCTTTGCACGTATCGTTTCGTTTTTTTTGCACTCTACGACTTCTAATTCCTGCAAATTGATACGCAGATCGTATAACTTCTCTTCTAATTGTGGCTTTACTCGATTGAGCAAAGTTAAATTATTCTCTAATTCTTTTTTGTCCTGTTCGAGTTGCTCGATTTGATTTTTTATTTTAGTAAATTCTGAACGCGATACATTACAGTTGATTTCCAAACGACGACTTTCTGTAGTTATTTTTGAAAAATATTTTTCTAATTCGTCTTTAGTTCTTTCCAGGTTCTCAAGTTCTGTTTTTAGTTGCAGTATTCCTGTTTCTGCTTGTTTTTTTTGCCCAGCATAGGTACTTAGTTCGCGATCGATGCTATCTCGTTGATGGCGATATTCCGTTACTTGATTTTGTAATTGCTTGGATTCAGAGTATAGGAGCGAACGATGTTTTTCTAAACTATTAATTTCAACAACCATGTGGGATTTTATATCTTCCATTTCCCTAATTTGTCCGTTTAGGGATTTCAAAGATTTTAAGATTATTGTATCGTGTTGTTTTCGGCGTTGATGGGCGAATAATACCGCTATATAAGTGGTTGGAATATAAAGTAGTGCAATGATAGCTGCACGTTTAAAACTACCAGTTAATGCGAGACTCAAACCAAAACTTATACCGAAGGCAACGATATTTATGATGAATCGATTACTTACCATTGCTACTTGCATGATACTAATGAAGGAGCATGACTAAATCAGTCACTATATAATTTTTTATGTAGCTCGATATTACATTATTATTCCTAAATCATTGGTACTGAGAACTGTAAATTTTGGGTCTTGTACTAATTTAAATAGACCACAATACCCAGTTATGACAAATTCACTAACAAAGTGCTAGTAATTTTATTCACTCACAGATACAGTCAAATCAGCACTTAGATAGTTTACGAATTGTTTGGCTGTGCGTCCGGAACGACCATTATGGCGAGTAGCCCATTGCAAAGCGCGAGCATCCAAGTCTTCTTGAGTAAGATTTATGCTAGCTTGCAAAGCTAACTGGCGAACAATTTCGAGATATCTATCGCGATCGGCAGGCTCAAAAGTTAAGGTTAAACCAAAGCGATCGCTAAATGAAAGCTTTTCTTGTAGAGTATCCCAGGCATGTATCTCATCATTATTTCTCGGAGCTGGTCTATCAGCAAAAAATTCACGAATTAAATGACGACGATTAGAAGTAGCATAAACTACAACATTTTTTGGTTTAGCAGTAATGTTACCCTCTAAAACAACTTTTAGAGCTTTAAAAGCATCGTCATCTTCTTCAAAAGAAAGGTCATCAACAAAAATAATGAACTTCTGAGATAAACCTCTTAATTTTTCTACAATCTCAGGTAAGTTTTTTAAATCTAATTTACTAACTTCTAATAAACGTAAACTGCGATGAGCGTACTCGTTTAAAAGAGCTTTCACTAGGGAAGATTTCCCAGAGCCACGACTACCATATAGTAAGACATTCAATGCGAAATGCCCTGACAGTAAAAATTCTGTATTCTTGAGCAAAGCATCTCTTTGGGTTTCATAACCAAACAATTCTTTGAGTGTAATCGTATCCGGATATGTGACACCAATAAACTGACCATTCTGCCATCGTAATGCTTGATATTTAGCGAATAAACCAACACCAAATCTTTGGTAGTAATTGGCTAAAATCGATACAGCATTTTCCCAGTTATCTAGGGAAGATATTTTTGCTATCGTTGCCAATTCATTAGCTGTTGCTACCCCATCTTCAGAGGAGTACCATACCGTTAGTGAAACTGGGAGATGAGCTACAACTTGAACCCATTCACTTAAAACGGCACAACTACATTCATGTAAACTTTGTAATGCTTGTAAATCTCGTCCCACAGCCGCAATTAAAGCCGGAGTTAAACTCTCCATATCTTTTTGTTGCGCTAATTGACTAAAGGGATTTTCATTTCTGAGAATTTGTGTAATTAGATACTCTTCCCAGTTTTGATGCCTGGCAGCTAATAATTGAAAGAAATTGCCGTAAGCTTGCAAACAAACTCGCGCATCCGCATCAGTGTAACGTATCGCCTGTAACAGGTCAAGAAAAGCCTCACCCAGTTTACCTTGTAAGACTGATTGGTAAATTAAAAGAGAAGCAGCTTGGCGTTGAATAAATTGAATTCTCCCATTGATTGAATTTTTTATTCTATCTATTTTTAATTTCCCTTCTGTGGGAGTAGACATTGTTTCATTATTCATCAGTAGACTTGGCACTCAAGTGACTGCACTATCCTAAATTTTCTGTCTAAGTCGGGCTTACACTTCATCTTCTACATAGGTTTTAACAATGACTATCAGTGTCGTAAGTACAATTTTATATGGCATTCTAGGAATAATAGGAGGTATTGTTGGTTATCAAAAAGCAGGCAGCAAGATCTCACTTATAAGTGGTGTCGTTAGCGGGATTCTATTGATTGTGTCGGGTTTAGTGGCATTACAAGGTCAAAAATGGGGTTTGATTTTGGGCATTGCAGTAGCAGGTATACTAGTAATTGTATTTGCTGTGAGATTCGTAAAAACACGTAAGTTTATGCCTGCAGGTTTAATGAGTATATTAGGCTTGGTGGTAATCTTTTCAATCCTTAAGAATTTTTGACGTCTTAAGATGTGCGATCGCTCATCAAACTAAGACTTTTCACTACTTAGTTCTTTACTGGTTACTTAATGGTATTTTTGTACTGCACAAAAAATACTAAATCATCTATGCTGCCTAGAGCAAGTTGTATTTTTCGTAACAAACAAAATTGATTTTATCTTCTCCTTCGACAGGTTTTTAGAAAAATCCGAATTTATATGAGCTCAGTAAGGTCATCTGGGTAAATCGTCAATGTATTGATGACGTTCAAATTTTACTTGTAAATGGTACAACCCAATCCTGAAGGGAATGAAGGATTCACTTTACACGCCTGACAGCGACCTAAAACCAAAATCATGATGTAACACGAGTTTTAAAGCCCATCGATAGAATTACGCTTGAGAAACATTCTTGTTGACAAATAGAGTTCTCAATGCTTTTGAAGTTCGTATTCTAAACAACCTGATGTTTATACCAGAGCTTAAAAATACACAATACTAAATTTTGTTTTTGCGACGTCTCAAGTTTGTCACCTTTGTAGGTGTACACTATTTGTACTGCTTCCGCAGAGAGAAATCTGACCTCAGTTGCAAACCACTGCTAAGTGTAATATCGACTTTATAACTTAGCTATAAACCAAGTAATAAATTGATGAGATTTGACTAAATATTTAGAATGTCTTTCCATCAATTAAGATCATTCGCAAGTAATATTTCCCCAATCATCAGAATGTGATTTTGAACAACATAAATTTATATTGATTTGTTTGGGGAGTACTTAGCAGTAAATATTTATTGCTAATATTCTATTTTTTTACTGTATATTTAGTCTATAAATATAATTCTCTGAAACGATAAAAAAATATTAGATATTTTTTTTAGATGCGTGGTAGCACAAAATATGTTCCTTGCGATACATGTATCGATTTTGATTATTGTTTATATTTGTTTCCACAAGTACTCTGAATCATAGGTTTTTCATGATTATGAGCCGAGAAACAATTTTTTTTTCCGGGGTCTGATGTATAGCAAAAAACAGGGCTTGCTAGGCAAGCAAAAGATAATAGTTACAGAAGAAATAATTTAATGGTTACGGTTGCCAACTGATAAATTCTGTACTTTATTTGTATTGTTTGATAGAAGAAAATACTTTAATTAATGCTTAGAACTTATAAAGAAAATGATTTTAGTTAATGGTTTGATTAAAATATATAATTTTCTATATATACGTAAGTGATTGGTTTAAAGAACTTAAAGATTTGCTAGTTAAATATTAATTACATTTAAAGTGATGGTAAAAAAATATGGAGTTAAATTGGCATTTTGGCATCTTTATTTTAGAAATATGGGATATTAATAGATCCTGCTCGTAATTGTCGATGTTGACTTGAAACTGCTCTTAACTTAGACAAGCATTGTTCAAGTAAATACTGAAGAACCGTAAACTTTTTTTCCACAGTCTTAAGAATTAGGACATATTACATGGTATTTTCATTGTCTTCTCATAACGTTATCCAGTACCTGCATGATGCAGGTCTGTGTAGCTCAGAAGATGGCGCATCTGCTGATTCTGAATTACCACAGAGTAGCAAGAAGAATTTGAATTTACTTGTGAAGCTGGCTTCCAATTGTAAGTTACTTGTGAAACAGGAACGTTGTGCCCAAGGTTTTGGGAGTCAGGAAGAATTTTTCAATGAGTGGCTGTTTCATGAATTGCTCAATTCATTTCCAATTTTAAAAAATATTTCCGCGATCGAATCGTTGGTTGTACACTTTGATGAGGATGAGTCTATTCTCGTCCGGCGCTACTTAAGCGAATATTTGGAACTGGATAACTTTTACCGTGAGAATGGTATTTTCCCCGAAGAAATTGCAACTGCAATTGGTAAGGTTTTAGGAAGATTACATTGCGCTACTTTCAATCGCCGTGAATATAAGGACTTTATAGCAACAGCACCCACAGGTGGAATTCGCTATCAGTATTACAATCCAGCCCAAGGTATCGAAGGGATAGGACCAGAAATTTTTGCAGAAGTTCCAAAAGAGGCACTTGCTTTTTATGGACTTTACCAAAATTATGACGATCTGGAATCTGAAATTGCGGGTCTAGCAAATAGTTGGAATCCTTCATGCTTGATCCATAATGATTTAAAGCTAGAAAATATATTGCTACACTCTCAATGGGAGCAACAAGATAAAGACTTGGTGAGATTCATTGACTGGGAAGCTTACTCATGGGGAGATCCAGCCTTCGACCTGGGAACAGTAATTGCAAGTTACCTAAAAATTTGGTTGGAAAGTTTGGTAGTAGATCCAAGTATAAGTCTGGAAGAGTCTTTTCAACTAGCAATGATTCCTTTAGAAGCAATTCAACCTTCAATTTTGGCTCTCACTCGCTCCTATCTCAAGACTTTCCCTAGGATTTTAGAATATCATCAAGAATTTATCTTGCGAGTAGTCCAATTTGCTGGACTTGTGCTTATTAAAGATATTGAAAAACAAATAGACGCGAATAAATCTTTTGATAACATTGGCTTGTGTACGCTGGAAGTTGCCAGAAAGATGCTCACAATGCCACAAATTTCTGTGATGACTGTATTCGGCGTCAACGAATCAGAAATTATTAAACATGTAAAAAAACTGCAAGTACTTCCTATAAATAAAAAAGAAAATAATCTACTTCCAATTTTTTACGAAAAAACGCGTTTGCGCGGTTGCTGATCATTGAAGGGTAATTGAGGAAAAGTAAAGCATCCAATAGAACTGGTGTAAGATTTTTCTTATTTTGTTCTATTTCCGTTGGGAAGTATAGAAAAATTCGAGCGCAATGATGATGGAGACTTCAGATTTTTCACTATCCAAATATTTGCTTGATATTGCTAGTGATATCCAGATAGAGTCTAATTTTTGCATTCGTCATTGTGGCTATGAACCCTTCATTTTACCGCCAACAATAGCAAAACGTTTCAAACAACTTTCCTTCGCCCTCCAGAATAAATATCTGGCATTATTGTTGCGAAATTTATTATACGGAATTTATTACAATCACTCTTTAAGTGATGTTTTAGCAGTTCGTAAAGATAAATTTATACTCAATAAAAACTTAGAATTAGATTGTGCTTTTGATGTAGATTGGGATTTTTACGATCAATTACACCAAAGTAATTGCGGAACTGGATACTTTGATTTTGATTGGCAAGTTTTGAAGCGGGAACCAGATGGTAGCTTGGCATTAGCTAAAGATGGTTTAAATTTATATGTGGAGTATGACCATCATTCTGACCCACCAATAGAAGATGCAAAAACTGGCGAACTAATATCAATATTAATGCCAAATCATCAGCTACAAAACGGCGTTTACATTGCTATTGGTGATGCTGGTAAAATACAGCATGATAAAGACATTGGATTAATATGTTTTAATATTAGTCCTGCTGGTGCTATTGCTATGATGGATAGCTTGACCCCGGGGTTAAATAATTTAGAAATCCCCTTCCATTTTCAGGTATTACATAATCCTAATTTTTATCAACGCTTTGACTCTGGGATACTTTATTTTGAACGAAAAGATTATCTTGGGTTAAAAAACGTTTTGGAAACTGTTTACCTGGAAAATCAGTCCTATTTTGAGCAAAAAGTTCCTTTATTTACCAAATTGTTAGCACCGGGATTGAGTATAGCGGAAGAACCGAATCAAAAATTTGCTCCCCAAGAAAGTTTTGGAATGAACCGTTGTCAAATTATTGCTAATGCACTTTTAGATGCTTGGCGACAGGGAGAAAATTCTCCACGGAAGCGAGTAGATTTTATACATCAGCATTTTAAAGAGATGGGAATTAGTTTAGATTATCCTTACTTAAATCCTGATTCTGAAGATGTTTATCAAATGCTAAATTTGTGAATAGAATTTCGAAAGAATAATGTAGCAGAATTATGCGCAATACTTACAGTACGCTTATGCTAAGTCGCCGCGCATGTGCGAACACCCAACTACCGCTAACAGTATAGACTGCGTCCTTACGAATTTTAATGCCGTAGGCACAGTATGTCCTGATCGGAGCCGCTAATGACTTGCGCGTCCGCCACACCATATCGGTCATACTAAAGAAGTAATTTTTATCTATTAGTATTATGGGTTTTAGTTATAGCTACATTGTCCGTTTTCGGGATACTGATGCTGCTGGAGTCGTATACTTTGCAAATATTTTAAATATTTGTCACGAAGCTTATGAATCATCTTTAGCAGCTTCAGATATAGATATTAAAGAATTTTTCACAAAACCAATTGTAGCTTTTCCAATTGTTCATGCTGATGTTGATTTTTTTCGTCCTATTTTTTGTGGAGATATATTGATAATTAAAATGATTGCTAAAAAATTAGGTAATGATAAATTTGAAATTAATTATGAAATTTTTGCTCAAAACATGCTTGCAAGTAAAGCAAATACAAAACATGTATGTATCGATGCAAGCACTAGGAAGAGGACAGATTTACCAGGATATATTATTTCTTGGTTAGATAATCTTGGTTAGATAATTATTATGCTTAGGATTAGATAGTGGCGATAATTAAAAATTATACTTATGATATTTTGATTTTGGTATTTTAAATTTGATATTTTAGATTTGGTGTTTTAGAAATTCATAATATTATTCAATTAAATATTGACTAGGATTTTGGATTTTGTGATTTCGTCAAATTTAAACTCAGTTTATTTCTTGCAATCTCATGTAACTTCTGGCGGTTTATTTTTCCTTGAGAGTTTCGCCCCAAGGATGATACCGGAATCCAATATTTGGGAATTTTAAACTTACTGATTTTTATTGTAAGTTGACTTTTCAGTTCTGAACTGGTGATATCTGTAGATTTTGGTACATAAATTGCAGTTACAGCTTCTCCCCAAATTTTATCTGCTACTCCAATGACACAGATATCACTTACCATTTCTGTTTGTCTGATTGCTGATTCAACTTCTAGAGGATAAACATTTTCGCCACCAGTGATTATTTTGTCACTATCACGTCCCATTACATATAAATAATTTTCCTCGTCTAATAATCCCAAATCATCTACCTTTAGGCTTTCACTTTTATTTCTAATATGTGGATAATAGCCGAGAAATAGTGATTGAGCATCAATATTAAGTTTGCCGATTTTATTTGATTTCAATTTATATTTTTTATTGTTATAAATATAAACCTTTGCATGAGGTAAAACTTGACCGCAACCTAACTTACCTTTGAGAAAATCTTCTGGTTTAAGAGTTGCAACTTGAGAAGCAGTCTCTGTCATCCCATATGTTAAAGCTAAGGGGATATTATAATATCTTGCCTTTGATAACAATTCATCCCAAGCTGGAGCACCTCCTAGAAGTACTGTTTTAAATTGTGATAACCATCTACTCGAATCGGATTTTTGAATTAGACGTTGTAATTGAGTTGGAACTAAAGATGTAAAAAATTTTGAGTGGTCGATATTGTATCTTTGGTATTTTTTAAGCTGATCATTCTCTAGCTCTCGAAATGGTAAGATAACTAACCTACCATTGCTAGTAAAAGAACGAATTAATTGCATTAAGCCACTAACATGATGTAAAGGCAAAACACAAATAGAATTTACTTGAGGTATTTGAAAATATTTCTGGAATCCTTGTGAAGATGCTGTTAGTGTTTCCCAAGTGTGAATCGCAAATTTTATTTCTCCTGATGAACCACCAGTAGGAATCATAATTGGAGAAAATTGAGAATCAGATAAGTAAAATTTTTCCTGTACTGATATTTTGTGTGTGATTGTATTTTGTTTTTCTGAAATTTCTTCTCCCCAAATAATATCTGGCTTTACTAAATCAAATACTTGTTGCCATTCTTGATATTGCCAATCAGGATTACAAATAAAAATTGGACATTTTGCTGCGATCGCAGCAATTAAACCAGCAATAAAACTAACTGGTTGACGCTCTACTAACAGGATATTAGGTATTTTTTCATTCTGCTTAAATTCAATTAGCTGTAAATATAATTTTTCTACTATTGGCAAAAATTGATGATTATTTTCACAAACTAACCACTCATTAGATAAGTGAGATATCCAATTCTCAAGCATACTTAAAACTTTTATGATATGGGGACTGATTTACCAAAAATTATCTAGCCAATCTTCTTCTAGGTCGGTGAAATAGTGTTGAATTCCAAAACCTAATGCTCTTTTTTTTAGCGAGAACTCATTCGCTATTTGTAAAGCAGCTTCTTTCCCAACAATAGTCTCAAAAACTGACGAAAATACAATATCAATTTCATTCTGTTGGTAAAACTGACGTAACTGCGATCGCGAACCAATAATTCCTGGTTTAACTACAAAAATTTCTCGCCAACCTTTTTCATAGCAAGCTTTTAATTGTTGTAGAGTCGCAACTGATTCATCTAAAGCTATTGGAGTTCTGTAACTACTACTCAAATCCAACATTATTTGAAAATCTTTTGTTGCTAATGGCTGCTCAATGAATTCTATTGTTAGAGGAAATTCCGATTCACTGTTAATGCGATCGCAAGTTTTCAACCACAGAATAGTTTCTTCATAACTTAGTCCACCATTAGCATCCAGACGTAATTTGACACCAGCAGGTAACTTGCGTGCTAATACGTTTAAAATAGATGTCTCTTCTGCTACTGAGTAAACTCCTATTTTCCACTTAAAAGTGCGATATCCAGCTTGCCAGAGTTGGAGGTACTTTTCTAGCATTTGTTTACCTGCTGGTAATAAAGCACTGTAAGTTAAGTTTTGACTATTAGAAAAAAAGATATCTCTCTTCAAAGTATTAATATCTTTTGCTTTTAGTTTCCAGCTACCTAGTGACATTTCCCAAGCACTTTCAAATCCAGACTGACAAGCAGGTAAATCATCTGGAATTCCATAAATGACCTCTGAAGAGATTGTTTTTGGTAGTTGCTGACAAAAATCTAAAGCTTCTTGAAAGCTTTCCGAACCAAACCATTCAATTGGAGCAATTTCTCCCCACCCAATTTGATCGGCTTCGTCTTTAAGACTGAGGATAATACCCTGACGAATATCCCAAATCCCATGGCTAGTTTGTAAGGGAATCGAAAATTTCCGCTGATAAGGACGAAATTCAAACCGATAAAGCATATTGAGAATTCATCTCGGGTGTTGCTAAGATTGATAATTTATCTATGATTAGAGCGCAAATACTGTAGGTGCATACCTTTTTGAAGATAGCTCGAGGATTTGGGGGATTTTGGGATTGGGGAAATATTTCAAAATTGAAGATTATTATCCAACTGGGAGGAAAAAGCCCAAGCCAAATAGTAAACAACTCCAAAAATGTACTGCTACTGCAATAAATTTACAGTTACTGACTTTTTCTGGTTGGTCATGATTTTCCCCTACATGTCGACATAATTGGAATCCAAAAGGTAAGCTGACCCAACTTAGTAAAGTCCAAACTGGAAAAAGACCCCAAGCTACGAAGCCTAAAGTTGTAGCGTAAATACTTCCAGTAAACCATTTAAGAACTGTGGCTGATTTCTGTGTTCCCATTCTTACAATCGGCGATTGCTTTCCCGCACTTACATCATCCTCTACTTGGTGAAAATGGGAACAAAATAAAATCAAACTAGTTGCAATTCCAACAATAATTGAAGCTGCAAAACTTTTAACTGATACAGTTTGAGTTTGGCTATAGTAGGCTGCGTTCACACCCAAAGGACCAAATGCAAAAAAGCAAAGAATTTCTCCCATACCTCTGTAACCCAAACGGAAAGGCGGTCCTTGATATAGGTAACCTAAAAAGCAGCACAATAAAATTATCCCAATTACAGTGACATCTCTTTGCCAGTATGAAATGACAATTATTCCTAATAAACCCAAGAGTAAAAATAAATTTCCTAGCCAGAAAACTAATAATTTATTACCTGTTAAATTCACTAAAGAATGATATTTATTTCGGTCAATTCCAGTCTCTGAATCAAACACATCATTGCTTAAATTTTCCCAGGCAAGAATAAAAATTGCTGACACCAAAAAAGTATAAAAAACTGCTCCATCGAATATTTTGGTTTCCCAAAAAGCAACGGCACTTCCTACCCAAATTGGTACGATTGCAACACTGTACATTGGCGGTTTAATAGCCGCCATCCATAGTTTTCTTTTAGGATATGAAATTAATTCTGTCGTCATTTGTGGTAATTAATTAAATAACTTACATTATCTATGTGCTCAAGTTGAGATAGTTTGAAAATACACAGGTTTTTAGCATAAACTTTTAATATTAGATGAAGGTCAGAAAATAGTTGATAATAGCTTGACTTTTTTCGCAATCAACTTTATCTTGCAACCAACTTGAGAGCAAGGCATTATAAAGTATGGCAAAAACATAATAACCAGGCAACAGTCTATGGTCGTTAGATGGTATTTATTTGTGTTACCTGTAGAAATACGACCATGAACTATGACTATTATGGAAGCTAACTTTAAAAAAATTTACTCTTCTTGAGACACATGACAGTTTCACCGTGCACTGCCGATTTTTTGATATGTAATAAGGAGCTATACAATTTTTTGTTAGCAGCGCAGCAGTATTGTCTAGAAAATAATTGCCAAAGAATAGCAAATATTTCTTTAGCAATTGACCCAGTCGATCCTTTAACTATATTTGCAAATTTAGCATCAGTTAATCAAATAAACTTTTACTGGCAAAACCCAAGTCAAAAAGAAGCTATTGCAGCCATAGATTCTATAGAAAAATTAGAATTTACTGGTGAAGAAAGGTTTAAAGAATCTGAAGAGTTCATAAACCAATGTAGAAAAAAAATCCTTTGTTTTCCCCGAGATAATTCTTCACAATCTTCTCCTGTTTTTTTTTGTAGCTTTGGTTTTTTCGATAGAAATATCAATCAAAACTATCCTTTTGCTGAAGCTAATATATTTTTACCACGTTGGCAAATATCATATAATCATGGTAAATGTACATTAATCGCAAATATTATTATTAATGCCAGAGCAGATATTCATAAAATAATTCAAAAAATCTGGGTAAAAATTCAGGAAATTACTAATCTAAAATATAGTGGTGAGATTAATATATTAGATAGTAACAAGTATATAAAAAAAGCTGTAACTAGCCCAAGTAAGTTTAAACTTTCAGTATTGTCTGCACTAAATACTATCAATTCTAATTATTTAAATAAAATTGTTTTAGCAAATGCCTTAGATGTTATTTCTAACAATAATTTTGATTTATTTCAATCATTAAAAAATTTGCGTTACTTGCATCCTAACTGTTATATTTTTTCTACTAGTAACGGTAGAGGACAAAATTTTATTGGTGCTAGTCCAGAACGTTTAATTAGTATTCGCAAACAGCAGCTAATTACTGATGCATTAGCAGGAAGCGCACCTAGAGGTCAAACACCTGCTGAAGACGCTGCTAGTGCAGATAGATTAATTAGTAGTCAAAAAGAAAGACACGAGCACTCTTTAGTTATTGATTTTATTACTCAAAGTTTATCGGAACTCGGCTTATCTCCCGAAATACTAAAACCACGTCTACGACGGTTATCTAACATCCAACATTTGTGGACTCCTATCCAAGCAACAATTCCCCAAAATGTTCATCCCCTACAGATTGTGGCACAATTACATCCTACTCCTGCAGTCGCAGGTACTGCACCAGACTTAGCTTGTAAAGAAATTCGCCGCTATGAAAATTTTGAAAGGGGTCTTTATGCTGCACCTCTTGGTTGGATAGACCTACTCGGTAATAGTGATTTTGTTGTTGGTATCCGTTCTGCGCTCATTGATGGCGAGCGCGCTAGACTTTATGCTGGGGCTGGAATAGTTTCTGGCTCCGATCCTGATAAAGAAATTGCCGAAATTCAACTGAAACTTCAGGCTTTGCTAAAGGCATTAGTGTAAACTCTGACGACAGTGAAAATCTGTATGTCAATAGTAATATTTAATGCAGATAACACAAGTATTTATTTAATACAAATTAATGATACATATAAATTTATGATGAAATTATTCAATGTAGCTTTTTTTTACGCTAGTGTAAGAAAAACAGCTAACTAACTTACTACACACTCAGTATGTGTTAGCACAGTTAAATATTCCTAAAGCAGTTACATTTAATTGTTGCCTTGGCTAGCAGTTAATTTGTATTAATCCAAGTTAGTAGTCATAGCTAAAATAGCTCAAAATCGCTGATAAAAGTGAATAAGTTCAGGTAGAGATAGTTACATAATCAATAACTTATTTTATATAAAACCCTTAAAATTTTACGATTGCTAATCGACTACATTAACTAAAATTCAAAATGTTGATTAAAGGGTGAAGTCATAATTATGTAAGTCCTAAAAACTTATCGATGTTCATTTAATATTTTTAATAACTAGTATTAGTATTGATGAGTATATTTTTTTGAATAAACTGGATATTTCCTGAAGTAGTAGAATAGATAGAATTGATATTTAAATTGCACTACAAAAATTAAGCATGAATAATCAGTTAGCAACTAGAATAGTTATTTGAATAATTCATCATATTAATTGCTTTATCAATTTGTAGTTATTTTTGACATAGCTTAAACTCATTATCATTATTCAAATTTAGTTATTTTTTTAGATTATTTTTTTATAATTATGGATTGATTAATGATGAATATATTTTAGACTTGAGATAAATACTTGAAAACATTTTGCCATGTAACGTTAAAAGCACATAGAATTAATTTTGATTCTAGCGAAATAGAGTTATAAATTATCAGTTATTCTCAAATGTTGCTTATATATAGTTGTTTCATTGGGATATTGAAATTTCATTTGATTGATAAGCCGATATTAATCTCGTTCGACATGTCAAAACCAATGATTTATACAACTAATAAATATCTCTTTAAAGATACAACAAACTTTTGATTGCAAAATACAGTTGCTAGAAAAATTTTAAAACTCAATATAAAGTCAAAAACTAACAATTAGTACTTGATAAATTTTATTGACAACAAAAAATAAGCTGATGAATGTTATGGATAATCAAAAATCTTTTTCCAAATTTAAGCGTTTACAAGAACTCTTAGTACTAACCTCTTTGAGGGATGTTCCAGCTATCGCTCTTGGAAACAAATTACGTAACTTTGGTTATAAAACTATTTTCGGGCAAATCGGAAATTCTGTATATATCCAAGAAGGAGTGGAATTTCTCAACGCATCTAATATGGAAGTGGCTGATGGCGTACATATTTTTAAAGGCGCTCGCCTGGATGCAAGAGGTCACCAAAACAATAAAATTATTTTTGAAAGTCAAGTTGCGATTGAGCGAAACGTTGACATAGGAGCTTTGGTAGATACCTCAGTACGTATAAAAGAAAAAACATTTATTGGACCTGGTGTTTGTATTGCAGGACCTGGAGATATTACGATTGGTAAAAGCTGTTTAATAGCAGCCCATGTTGGTATTTTTGCCAACAATCATAATTTTTCCGATCCTAACCGCTATATAACCGAGCAAGGTGTTACGAGTAAAGGAATTACCATTGAAGATGATTGTTGGCTTGGTCATGCTGTGACGGTACTGGATGGAGTAACAATTGGTCAAGGAAGTGTAATTGGTGCAGGAGCAGTTGTAACTAAGAATATTCCTGCTTACTCCGTGGCTGTAGGAACTCCCGCGCGGGTAATTAAAAATCGAAAATCTAAAGAATTGTGGACTTTGGAGCAAGAAAAACTGTCCCATACTTTTTTATCAAAGGAAGAAAACCAACAGCATAAGTCTTCTCAAGTTTGACAAACAGGTTATAAAGCCCAGATTTTATTGGCAATTTGTATCCAAGTTTGATTGTTACTAGAACTGGGTATAGATAATATTTAGTTCATATAAACTATTAGAACTAAGCATTTAGACATGGGAACTAATATTCCAACAGTTCGCAAGTTAACGAGGTACCGGGTAATTCTTCTTGACTCTTGTTTGCTGTAATTACTCCCAGCTAAGTAGCTTCTTCTGTGTATGGAAACCTATATTGTGAGAGATCGTCGGAATATTTACTAGAAGTACAACTTCTAGCTAAGATAAATCGGACATTTTGTTTGGGTTACAAAGTTAAAGTTGTGAATGGGTTCAGCTTTGAAAATGTTTGACTTATTTGTGCTACATTCCTGGAGTTTGTATTTAGGAAGCATCTATAGTTAAGTCCTTTTGGGAAAATATCTGTTGCAGCATTCTAGGCTTAAGCAAGTGACGATCGGTGTTATGAGTTGATCCAGAAACTCAAGCTACAAAAGCGATATGTAAAAAGTTCCAAACTTTGTCGATCGCCAAACTGTAGTTTCAATTCAGTACCTTAAAGTACCCCAAGATAACATCAAAATATCGTTGTGATGACTCTTCTATAAAAAAAGGGATGAGATTTGGGTAAGATATAAGAGCAACTTTTTCTGCATCCCAGATACAAAAAGCTTCTCATACCCGTAGGAGATGTTTCTATGCTGACTTTAAAAATCGCTGTTTATATTGTGGTTGGTTTGTTTTTATCTTTATTTATCTTTGGATTTTTGTCCGGTGACCCAGCTCGTAACCCCGGACGTCAGGATATGGAGTAATAAAGAAAACAAATTATCCAAAGCTGCCATAAGGCGGAATACAGATTTACGTCCTGGAGATGGCTTGTCCTAGATTTGCTTCTCACACCTCCTATGGAGAGTAGGATAGGCAAAATTTATTGTCGGAAGGAAGATTCTATGATTCCTTCCGGCTTATAGTTTGCTTCTACTTGGCTGTTTGTTAGCTAAATTACAGGTAAATATGCTTCATCCAGTTCTGCCGCCCCAACCGCCTTTTAAATTTGAAAATTTAGAACCTAAAAGTTCTTCTATTGTCATAAATGAAGTATCGAGAATGAAAATTGCCAAGGTTGATACCAAGGCAGAAATAAAAAAATATGCATCTTCTCGTAAGAACAAATCTACTTCTTCAAGTAAATCTGGCAAGCTAAAATCTAGACAGCAAAATTTAATTTCTTCTAATTTAATTTCTTCTAATTTAGTTGCCCAAACTCCAGCTTCGCCTGATGTGCCAGAAAGCTTCCCGGCGGAATTTTCTCCCCAATTTTCTTTAAATAGTGCATCAGCTTTAGGCGAGCCACTATCTATTGGTCATGAAACTATCGGTCATGAAACTATCGGTCATGAAAACTATCAATCGCAAACCCTTAGTTCTCATGGTGTGATTTCTTCTGCTGTTAATCATTCCAGTGAAAAAAATAAAAATCGAGAAATTGTAAAAGCAGTTAAAAAAACAGAAATTTTATTACCTGCACAACAAATTACTTTATCTGATAGAAAAACTAATATTTCTAGAAATCATAAGCAAGTTACAAAAACTAGTAACTCATTATTAAAAAAATCAATTTCATCGACTAAAGTTCAATTTGGCTCTCAACGTAAACTGGGTAATAATCGGCAAGCATCAGTCAAATCATTTCCGGTGATAAGATTTAAGGCGCGCCAGGAAACTGTCAAGCTACCGAAAAAATTTACTATTTCCCAGGAGCAAAAAACCCCAACACAAACAGGAAAATCTAATAACAACCGACCCTCAAGTAATAAAACCCCAGAAACTCGCAGGGTAATAGAAGTAGTTGCAGATAAGCAAGAATATGACGAACAAAGGCGTGTAATTACCGCAAGGGGCAACGTCATTGTTAGATTTGATGGTGCTGTAGTAGATTCTGACCAACTTCAAGTTAATTTGGATAATTTGATTGCAGTTGGTCAAGGTAATGTAGCGTTAACCCGTGGGGATCAAGTTCTACGAGGAGAGCGATTCACATACAATTTTATTCAGGATAGCGGAGAAATAGATGGAGGTAGTGGGGAAATCTTTATTCCCACAGCTAACACAGATTTAGCTTTTACTTCTCCTTCCGAAGGAGCGAACCCAGGTGGAGCTATTCCGCGTCCCGTAAGTGACAGAATAAGAACCAATCAACCCCTCGGTTCAGTAAGTAGTCCTGGGGGAATTAATATTGGACTTGGTAGTTCTGGTAGAGGTAGAAACCTTCCCAGCCCACAACAAGGTGGTGAAGTTCGGCGTCTGCGATTTCAAGCTGAAAAAATAGATTTTTATCCCCGAGGATTTCAAGCCAGAAATGTTCGTATTACTAATGACCCCTTTTCACCTCCAGAACTTGAGTTAAGGGCAAATACAGTTACTTTAACCAGAGAAACTCCACTTCGAGACCGGATTAAAACCAAAGGACAACGCCTAGTATTTGACCAAGGTTTTAGTTTACCAATTCCCCGTAATAGTCAGGTTATAGATCGTAACGAACGAGATGCAACACCAGCAATTGTTTCCCCAGGTTTTGATGGCGATCGCAGGGGGGGGTTATTTTTTGAACGAAAATTTCAACCTATTGTTAGAGAAAATTTTAGCCTTAGTCTCACTCCCCAGTTTTTTGCCCAAGAAGCCGTTCAAGGGGGTACTGGCAATCTTGCAGGATTATTTGGTTTAAAAACCCAACTCGGTGGAGTACTAGATCGAAAGACTACAATTAAAGGCTCTGGAGATCTAACTAGTTTAAATTTAAATGATATAGAAGATAATTTACGAGCAAGCTTGCGCCTACAACGAGTATTAGGAGGTGCAAATGCCAACCCCAATAAGAGTCACCTTGCCAATTTAGAATATAGTTACCGCGATCGCCTTTTTAACGGCACCCTTGGTTTTCGGACAGTACAAAGTAGTTTGGGTGGTGTAATTACTTCTCCAGTTATTCCCTTAGGGAAAAGTGGTTTCAATTTAAGATATCAAGGTGGAGCTCAACTCATTGAGGCTAACACCGATCAACAGGACTTATTAGATGCTGACCGAGATAACGATCGCGTTTCTTTAGGACGCGTACAAGCCAGTGCTGCAGTGGATGGTAGTGTTTTACTTTGGCAGGGAAAATCTTTAGAACCTACAGCAGATAAAGGACTTCGTTATACCGCAAATCCAGTCGTACCTTATATACGTGCAGTTGGAGGAATCAGAGGTATTAGTAGTTTTTACTCCAATGGCGATAGTCAAAATGTTTTGATTGGTAGTATCGGTTTACAAGGACAGTTTGGTAATTTTTCTCGACGTGCATTTGACTATACAGCTTTTAATATTAGTTACTCCCAAGGTCTAAACGACGGCGGTTTATCTCCTTTCCTGTTCGATCGCTTTGTGGATAATAGAGTTCTTAACTTGGGGATTAACCAGCAAATATATGGTCCATTTCGCCTTGGCATTCAAACGTCTATTAACGTTGATACGGGGGAAAGTCGCAGCACTGACTATATTTTGGAATATAGTCGCCGTACCTATGGTGTGAGCCTGCGTTATAATCCTGTTCTGGAGTTAGGTGGTATTAGCTTTCGCATCAGCGACTTTAACTGGAGCGGTGGTACCAATCCATTTTCTGATGACTAAACTTAAATTGACACTTAGAACACATCCATAATATTTATGAATATTTATGGATAAATTTATTTGATTAAGTAATTTGATTCTTTGAGTACAGCTACTGTCAGAGAAATATTTATAATTGGCGTAGAAACATCTGTACTAAACTAACAATTCGGGCAAATATATCTTCCAGTTTGAGCAAAGCCTTGTCTAACCAGTTTAGAAGTCTCTCCAGGGGATGTTTATCATAACCCACTACTTCTCCTTCAGTTTCAAAGTAGTCTGGGTCATCTTCCGTATCCCAATTAGAGCTTGTTTCTGAGGGTTGATGAACTATTTGCCCCGAAGAAATATTGGTATCAAAAGTATTTACGGTGCTTGCAGGCACATTTGTAGAAACACTTGCCAATTTGTCATGGCGATCTATGTTGATATTAGCATTGGCAGATTGCCTATCTTCAACATTTATAAAAGCTGAAGGTGCATCGTTTATCGAAGTAGAGTTTGCTTCTAATTCTGTTCGAGTAAAGTTTTCCTCGATATCTGGCTTGGGCTTTGCAATCCAATATTGTCGCTTAGGAGCCGAATCTTCTTCTCCCCTAAATATATTAGTAATTCTTTGAAAAATATTTTTTGATTCTTGTATTTCTGTTTGTGGCGTCAAGAAAGATGCAACTGAGTCTGGGTTTTGAGCTTGTGGAGACTCGGAAAATATATCGTGTAATTCTAACCAATTTTCACTTTGTTTTGGACAACTGCTTGCTATTTCTTCCTTAGCTGTTGCTTGATTTTTGTTATTTAGATATGTATCACTTAAATTTCTACTATCTAAATCACTTTGATGGATATTTGTACTACTAATTTGAGTGGTATTTACTATTTCATCGGCTTTATCAACTTCCTTGTTTTCAGTATTTCCATTTAAATATTTTGTGTGACCATTTTCTGTGTTTAAATGATTAATCTCAGTATTATCACTTTTACCAAAAAAGTAATTAAAAGCCCCTTGAATTAAGTTCTGAAATGGAAAAGAATTTTTTGTCTCCATTTCTGTAGAAATAGATTCTTGAGATAAAGATTGTTGTACTTGATTGGGTATTTTTTCTTTACCGTTTAAAAACATACCAAACTTAGTTTTCATGGAAAATGCTAGTTGTAAACTATAGGTTCGTAAATTTAACTTGGTGTGAGAGACTTTAAGTAAACTATTATGCTCAACAGGTAAAATATTAGTATCAGTTACAAATTTATTTTTATTGCGAGGTAAAAGTGTTAATTTCGGCTCATTTGTAACTTTTACCCGATTGCGAAACGTTATATTTTTCGGGGTTTTCCTCGAAGATTTATTCGCAAATATGGGGCTACTAGTTAAAGTGAGAAATAAGCTGTACGCCTTGAATAATAGTGGATGTGACTTTTCTTTTTTTAATAAACCTCTAGCTTCATAATAATCATCAAGTTTACTCCTAATTAATTCTTGTAAATTTAGTTTTTGTTGGGAGTCTAAAACATCAAATATTTCATTTTCTTCAGTAACTAAAACTAAATTTTGTGTATTATCACTGGTCTTTGCAGGGTCAGAGAGTTGCGAAGCAATTCCTCTAAATGTCCTTGGACAATTATTATTATTTAATGAGTTAACACATTCCAACCTCCCTTCTATATCTCTTTCCATTTGGAAATTTTCTACTATTTTGTTCACCTCTATTACAGCCGTATCAACTGGAACTATTGTTTGAGGTGAAGGCTTCTTCCCAAATTTCAGTACATGGAAGCGATTTCTTGATTTTTGAGAAGGCAGTTGTTTTCTACCAAACTCAACGCTAGTTTGCCACAGCTTGTTTATAGGGTATAGCATTGCCTCTAAAGACCAGCCGGTGGTAACTTTCAACTGTCGTGTGCGTAGCCCAAAGAAGTCACGAAATAATCGAGACTGTTTGCGAACAAGGGTCAATAATCGACTTTGATAGCGATTATCAGAAGAAGAAGCCATGGTAGTAGGGGTTTTATTTATTGAGAGATTAATTGCCTCTGAGGTTCCCGCTCAGTAGTGATATATTTTCAATTATTTTATTTCTAATTGTTTTGCTTTAACTAATGTCAGGAGAAATATGAACTCTTCTAACTCTTCAGAACAATCAAATAAACTTATTTTTTCAGTAATTGATAAATTACGTTCTTTTTCTCAAATCAATATCCAATCTCAGTGGCATTATCAGACAAGCGAACTCAATGTAAATGATATCAGTACGTGTGATTTTTCCCAGTGTAATGTTGCCCAACTAAATAAAAAAGAACATATTCCTTGGAAAAAGGGAAGAAATGTATTGTGGCTCACACAAAGAGCGATCGTTCCAGAAAATTTATATGGATACGACTTACAAAATTTAAGTTTACGGCTGGCTTTAGTCTGGTGGGCAGATTCAGCGGAAGTTTATGTTAACGGTAAATTAGTTGCTGAGGGCGACCTATTCGATTTTTACCCCAGAGTTTTACTGGCTCAAAGCGTGAACCCAGGAGATGAATTCATTGTAAGTTTAAAGTTAATTAGTCCTGGGCATGATGATGGAGCATTAGTAAAATCTGCTTTAATTTATGAGTCCAATCTAGACGATATTCCCGAACCTGGTTTTGTTGCTGATGAGTTGGCTGTATTACACAGTTATCTAAAAGCCTTTGCACCCCAAGAATTGGATACTTTAGCTATTGTGTTGGGGGAATTTAACTGGGAAACAAACCCCCAAAATTTACATAGTGAGGGAAATCAGATATTTAATGACCGGTTGCTTGCTCTACGCCAGAAATTATGTGAATTGAAGTTTAAGTTAGACCTACCAAAATTGAAAATTTTTCTGTTAGGTCACGCCCATTTGGATATGGCTTGGTTATGGCGGGTGAGTGAAACTTGGAAAGCAGCCAAAAATACTTTTGAGTCTGTTGTGCGACTGCAGGAAGATTTCTCAGAGTTGATTTTCTGTCATTCAACTCCTGCCTTATATGATTGGGTAGAAAAGAATTATCCAAAGTTATTTAATGCGATCGAGCAAAAAATAAAAGTTGGGTGTTGGGAAAATGTTGGTGGAATGTGGGTGGAACCAGAATTAAATTTAATTTCTGGGGAATCAATTGTTCGCCAACTCTTATACGGTCAATATTACGCCCTAGAAAAATTTGGCAAGATTTCTCGAGTGGTCTGGCTACCTGATAGCTTTGGTTTTTGCTGGAGTTTACCCCAGTTTTTAATTAATGCTGGAATAGAATATTTTGTCACCCAAAAATTACGTTGGAATGATACAACCAAATTTGATTATGGGGAGTTTTGGTGGCGATCACCTGATGGTAGTGAAATATTTAGTTTGATGTCAGCGCCTATCGGGGAAGGGATAGACCCGGTCAAAATGGTTGACTATGGGGTGGAATGGCAAAATCAAACTGGTTTATTAAACTCCCTGTGGCTTCCTGGGGTAGGAGATCATGGTGGTGGTCCTACTCGTGACATGTTAGAAATAGCTCGTCGCTGGCAAAAATCACCTTTATTTCCTGAGTTGGAGTTCACAACTGCAGAAAAATATTTACAATCTTGTAGAAACAGAATTACTAAAGAAACAAACCCCACAGAAATTACACCTCAAGATTTAGAATCTGGAGAGGTAGAATTTCCTGCTGATCCAAAAAAGTATCCCGTTTGGGATGATGAACTTTACTTAGAATTTCATCGTGGCTGCTATACTACTCACGCCGATCAAAAGCGCTGGAATCGGATATGTGAAAATCTTTTATATCAAGCAGAATTATTTGCTTCTTTGTTAACCATTAGCAATGGGACAAAATATCCCAAAGCTGAATTGGAAGTAGCTTGGAAAAAGCTTTTATTTAATCAGTTTCACGACATCCTTCCTGGTTCTTCTATTACTGAAGTTTATGAAGATGCTTTACCAGAATGGCAAGAAATCCAAAAGATTGCTGATGGTGTATTACAAAAATCTTTGCAAGGCTTAGCTGCACAAATTGATTTTCCCGAACCACCATATCCCGAAAGTTTACCTTTAGTAGTATTTAATTCTCTAAATTGGCAACGCTCAGAAGTCGTTAGTATTCCTGTAGATACCACAAAAATTGGCAAGGGATGGCAAGTTTATGATGTTTTTGGGAACAAAGTTATTTCCCAATTAGGTAATGATTCGAATTTACTATTCCTCGCAAATGATATTCCTTCCATTGGCTATCGGGTATTTTGGCTTAGTTGTGCGAACATAGAAGCTACAGAAAGCTTAGAGAAAGAGATTTTTCAAGAAAAAGTTAATTCTGATGAAGAGCAGCAAAAATCTGATTTAGCAAGATTTACCTTAGAAAATGAATTTTTGCGGGCGATTGTTAATGAAGATAATGGTAATTTATCGAGTGTTTTCGATAAAACTAATAACCGGGAAGTTCTTGGTTTAGAAGGTGGAAATCAATTACAAGCATTTCAAGATAGTGGTCAATACTGGGATGCTTGGAATATTGACCCCGATTATGCCAAACATCAGCTACCACCAATGGAACTTGAATCTATTCAATGGATAGAAAGGGGAACTCTTCAAAGTCGCCTGCGTGTAGTAAGACGGTTTGGTAAATCTGAGTTTCAGCAGGATTATATTCTACAAGCAGCTTGTCCCATGCTGAAAATTTTTAGCAAAGTAGTTTGGCTAGAACGTCAAGTAATGGTTAAAGCAGCTTTTACCCTAAATTTAGAAACTTCAGAAGCTACTTACGAAATTCCCTGTGCGACAATTATTCGTCCCACAAAACCACAAACTATTCAAGAAAAAGCTAAATGGGAAGTTCCTGCTTTACGCTGGGCAGACTTAACAGCAAAATTGGAAGCAACAGGCGGTAACTCCGATTTTCTCACTCAAAATCCCTCAGTGGAAGAGCAAAATTATTATGGTGTCAGTTTGATTAATGATTGTAAATACGGTTATGATGCCCAACCAAATCAGTTACGCTTAACTTTGTTAAGAAGTCCTAATTGGCCAAATCCAGAGGCAGATAAAGGCTTGCACGAATTTACCTATGCTGTTTATCCCCATCAAGGGAAGTGGAGTACAGCACAAACAGTAAAACGTGGTTATGAATTAAATATTCCTTTACAAGTTTTACAATTAGGTACAGAATTTCTTAGCAATTTGAAAGCAGGCGAATATTCTTGTAGCGCTTCAATGCCAAGCATAGGTAATTTCTTAAATCTGTCTGCAGATAATTTAATTTTGATGGCATTCAAGCAAACTGAAGAAGATCCCGAACAATGGATTTTACGTTGTTATGAATGCCATGGAGAAACTGCTAATTTCTCTTTACAAAGTAGTTTGGGTTTAAAGTTGAGAGATAAAGTAGATTTACTCGAACGCTCAATTTGGACTTCTCAAGCTAAAATATCTCAATCCAAAACCTCTCAAACTCAAAAATATCAAACTCAAAAATATCAATCCCTATCCGAACAACAAAATGTGACAATCGAACCTTGGAAAATTGTCAGTTTTAAATTATCTCTCGAACAATAAATTTTGGCAGTACAATTCAAAATACGTATCTAGAAATATGTCAATCAAATAAAATAATATTTCCAAGTTTAGGTAAAAAACTTAGGTAATCATAACTATTTTTACCCAAAATCCCTAAATACGGATATATTACTTGGGAGGCTAAAAATGGTTTCTAATATTTTCAATCAAACAATTATTAAATTTTATGGATACAGAAAAACAAATACCAGAATCACAAAAAGTTAGCGCTCGGGATTTCTGGACGATTAAAGAAGGTAATTGGTATTTGGTTACTGTTCGCTCTAAAAAGCGAGAAATATTTTTGAAATATCTTGATAATGAAATAAAAAATAATAAGTTAGAAGATTTAATCTTAGCAGTGGAAACTCCTGAGAATGACATCTATGAAGACATTGTATTGCTTAATTTAAGTAACTTTCAAGCTGCATCTCTACAACTGAAAAAAATTCAATACTTTCAAAGAATTGAACGTCAACCACTCAAGCTAGAACAAATTAATAAAATGTTGGCTCTTGAGTAATTTTGACCCAAATAATTAATAGTAAGACTACCGGTCGTCTTCACTGACGATAGATGAAAAACAAATTTATGTAGCTCCGCGTTGTTCAGTTACGAGAATTATCCAAAATATCTTCTGTGGAGAATAGGAACTGAAAAACACAAAAATCAACAAAAATTAACATTTGTATATATTTTGAGTTCCTCATTCCTAATCTTTATTTATCGTTTTTTTTAATCTTCGTGATCTTCAAAGGGGTCTGCAAGTTGCTTGCTAGGAGGGCCAAAAGCAGTGTAGATAGATAGTGCAGTCATTACTATAACTACAGCACCAACAGAAATACTAAGAACTATTGCGGGTTCCATAACGGGTATATATTATGAGTGGTATTCTTATAGAATATTACAGAAGATTAAAAAAACTTTATTCTCTATCCGGATAGTTAACTATGACACAAAGAACACGGCTAGGAGATGTTCTCAGACCTTTAAACTCTGAATACGGTAAAGTTGCTCCTGGTTGGGGTACAACACCTTTAATGGCAGTATTTATGGGATTGTTTTTTGTATTTCTGCTAATTCTTCTGCAACTTTACAACAAATCAATCATTATTCAGGGTATATCTGTTGACTGGAGTAGTTACGGAATTTAGTATTTCTGATGAACAGTTTTGACAAAAATTAGCTATTTTACCCGGCAAGCAAGCTGGGTTTTTTTGTGTAATTACTTTTATCGTTTTGTTATACCCCGAAAGCCTGTAACACCGCCCCATATAAGCTATTAATAGCCCAAAATCATCCCAGTATCTTAGTGCCAGCTAACAGAAGTGTTGAGCAAAAATTTTGAGAGTTTAACCCTAATTGCAAAAACTAAATAACAATTTGAGAAATTGATGCTGGATAATCCCTGCCAAAGAATGTTAACTCGGTTTGCTTGGTTGAAAATGATATTAGCTACTTAGCATAAAATTACCATGGACTCTTACCCAGTTTTGCAAACTCACTCATTCGCAAGGAGAAAAATATGAATATTTTTGGTATTGGCTTGCCAGAGATGGCTGTAATCATGGTTGTAGCCCTATTGGTATTTGGCCCCAAAAAGTTGCCTGAAATAGGGCGTTCTTTGGGAAAAGCATTAAAAGGTTTTCAGGAAGCCTCCCAAGATTTTCAGGAAGAATTCAAAAAAGAAGCTTCAGAGTTAGAAGAATCTCTCAAGACTACTGCACAATTAGAATCTAAAAAACTTGAAGCAGCAAAATCAGAACGTGAAACTGTTGAATCTACTCCAAAAAGTGAAGCTTAGTCCATCAAGCCGTTTGGTTAAAATGTAACCTTAACGTGTATATTTTGGGCGAGCTTGTCGCCCAATATTTAAAATTAGAATATAGTACTTAACTTTAGATATTTTGGCCCCGGAGATGACGAATAGAACATAAAAGTTCAGCTACCATTTAATATCAATCTCCAAACCTCTTAAATCATGATGGCTGAAAACACAAATCTCATCAGATATATTTTGTAGATAAATAAATAATTGATATACATAACAGTAGTAACCATAAATATTGTTTGGCTATGAAGTTTTTTTTGTTAAAAAAAATTACCAAAATACCTTCATAACATTAATTAATATAATTTGCTGTGACTGTTATTTTATTTCTGTACCCGTAGAAAATATTCTTTACAAGACTGTAGCTAAATATCTAGAATACACCTAATATTTTACGCAAATACTAGGATAAAAAAGCACTCTAATCTATGTCCATATAATCTTGAATTGCTGAATAAGTGGTGTTCTGGAGATACACTACAAGAAGTAATTATTGTTACAATATTTGCGATCGCAAATATTTGCAGCCTAACGAGCAAAAAAATAGCAAAAATCGGCACATTTTCTTAGAAAACAAAATCTACCCCGAACAAAAGCGTTGTAAGTGTATATTTTTGGGGATAACATGGAGAATAGCTCATTAATCGCTTCTCACAACACGTTTGGCTTCAGTTTTTTTATGGACATTCAGTTAATCAACATCGGTTTTGGTAACATCGTCTCTGCCAACCGAGTAGTTGCCATTGTCAGTCCAGAGTCAGCCCCGATTAAACGGATTATTACCGATGCCAGAGATCGAGGTCAACTGATTGATGCTACTTATGGTCGCCGTACTAGGGCTGTTATTATTACTGACTCAAGCCATGTAATACTTTCTGCAATCCAACCAGAAACAGTAGCAAACCGCTTCGTGATTTCTCGCGATCATCATCAAAATGTCGATAACTGAGGAAATATGGGTTACAAACCTTATTTCCATTTATGCTGTACCAGTGGCGCAATGTGAATTAAAATGGTCTTCTGTTTAACAGGCTACTAATTTTTATTGGTCAATGGTGATATTGCCAACGCACAAACACCAAGTAACTAATGAATAATATCTAATGTCTATTGATTGATTCATAAGTTGAGCGGATGATGCAAGTTTTATCAATCAAGAGTGGTGCAACTACCAAAGAACAATGTCTATCCTCCGGCAAATTAATGATTTTGACCGGTCCAAGTGGGGTAGGAAAAGGTACTTTAATGCGAACCCTACTCCAGCGTCATCCAGAACTTTATTATTCTGTCTCTGCGACGACTCGCGCTCCTCGTTCTGGGGAGAGTGATGGCATAAACTATTACTTTGTTAGCCGGACTAGGTTCGAACAACTAGTTGCTAATGGAGAATTCCTGGAGTGGGCTGAATTTGCGGGTAATTACTACGGTACTCCCCGCCAACCCGTGCTTGAGAAAGTTAATTCTGGCAAAACAGTTTTACTGGAAATAGAGTTAGATGGAGCGCGACAAGTGCGTACTTCCTTTCCTCAGGCTATAAGTATTTTTATTTTGCCACCTTCTTTGGGAGAGCTAGAAAAACGTATAAGATCCCGCAATCAGGATTCTGAAGATGCGATCGCTCGTCGTTTAATATTAGCTCAGGACGAAATTAAGGCTGCAGATGAGTTTGATATCCAAATTGTCAATGACGATTTTGAAACTGCTCTTTGCTCCCTAGAAAAAGCAATATTTGGATAACTTTAATTTGCTTAACTGTGAGTTTTTAGCTATTTAAGTAGTTTTGATTAGCAATAGAAGAGTTTAAAGTTGTAATAATTTAAAGCTCTAAGCTCTTACTATCAGGTTAAACTCCTTAAAGGCATCTTATTTTTTAGCTACCGGGTATAAATCTTGGAGAACTTAGATTTGAACATATAGGTAAAATTTGCTTTGCCTATTTGTTTTTATCTTAAACATTTTGAAAATATTGTGAATATTCCCATTAATTTTCTCCTTTGGTTCTAAATAGAATCTTTGTTCAAAAATAATAATCTATCTCAATAATCGGTTTCAAATTATTTCGGACACGATCTCATAGGTTTGATTGTTAAATACTGATGACTAATAACGAGTTCAAAACTCATAGTTGTCTCAAAATCGGTTGCGAACCACTGAGGATGTAATTATCAAACCTGTTACATCACATTTTTTAAGCAATCAAAAATAATTACAAGTTAGTATTGAAAAATTGACAGTTTTTACTGAATTTACATCAAAATTTTCGCTAGATTTTATCTAGCGATATTTTTTTATATATGTGTATGACAAACAAGTATTTTTTTACGCAAACCCCCCTAAAGCAGGAGGGTTTGAGAAAATTAAAAGTCTCGAAAGCTCTGTTATGATGTCCAAGTTTTTGAGAACTTTTTGCTTTAACTTTCAGTAAAGAAAGCCCATCACTTATCCAGTTTTAACTTTCTTAGGACTTACGCAACGATAGCTGTCCATAGGACATAGATTTGTCATTGCGAGCGAAACGCAGCGTAGCTGTTAGCAAAGCCTGACATTAGTCATACGTAATGACGCAATTACGTTAATTTTGCGTAAGTCCTGTTTCTCTAGATAGCTTATAAAACTTATTTAGTTAGCCAAGTAAATTTTTATTTTCTAGCCAACCAAGCCTTGTAAAAATGCGAGATTACTGGTCAAGAAGTAAGCTGTGACAGCACCACCAATGCCACCCACTAAAAAGGCACTAGCGAAATTATTCCAGCCTTCCTTGGAGGTAAAAGCATCTGGAAGAGTAGGCACAGTAACACTTGCCAGTGCTTTGGAAGGATTACTGTTTGCATACAAAGATAAACAAGCAGTAAGAATCACTACTAGCCCAACAGCTCCAAGCAAACCAGCCAAATTACCATTATTAGCATTACGAAGGGGACCTAGCTTCGCAAATGGTCCAAACAGTAAGTAACCGTGAGCCATACCGACTTCTAGACCACGCCGAAAGGGTGTTAGCCCAGGACGATAAGCAGGTAGGTTATTGATGTACCACTTGACAATGGGGGAACTATTTACTGGAGTTTCCAGATTGCCCTGTTGTGGATCGCGTCCAGCAGCAGTAACAACCTCTTGATTTCGAGGATCGCTTGCAGCTTGTGCCATATTTTGTGTTCGCCTCTAATTTAAGATTTTGGCATTATTTTATATTAATAATAATTCTATATAAGTGAACTTTTGCTAGGCAACTTTAGAAAAATTAATTAATTGTTCTCGTTATTACGAAACTCGCGAGCTGTTGCCAGCATCACGAGTTTTAATAATCATTTTGAGTACTAGCTTTGAAAAGACTTTTAGCCTATCAAACTAGAAAAAATTACCAATTTAATTGAGGTTAAATAACTAACACAATTATGGACATTAGTCACCTTTAATTGTGCTAAATATTATCATCGTTTATGGTAGAGGATGAAAAAGTAAGTCAGGAAAGAAACGATTGAATTCAATTAAAATTCCTGCAGTAATAAATAACCAAATTGTAGTTATTACCGGCGCAGTACATAAGAATTTAACGAAGTTACTCTGCGTATCCATTATTTATCTCCCTTCATAAGTACAATGATTTCCACTCGCTTAACGAGGTGAAATTGGAATTTCCGAATCTTTAGCTGTTAATTCTCCGGAAAGTAGTTCTTTAGCAGCAGCAGCAGGCCAAGCAAAGCCAGATGCCATCAATGGAAGCGCTAGAGAAACATCGATTTGGATTTCTTTTTGTTCGGAATTAGATTCTTTACGAACAGCAATCAAGTAGGCACGACCTACCCAGCCAATCCAACCAGCTATGTAAAGGAATAACAAGCTGGGAATTAGAAAATCACCAGCACGCTCGAGACGACCATCCACAATTAGGTGAGGTAGGCCTTCAGGACCACATAGTGCTTGAGAATAACGCTCAAATCTCTTTTTGCCTGAATTAGGGTCGCCTGTAGTGTTACGAGCAGAGGCTGCTCTTTGCTGAAAAGCAGGAGATTCACTACAGGGTACAAGGTCAGCTCCTAATGCCAAACTGGATGGCACATAACTAAACCACAGAAAAATTGCAAAAATCAGAGCAAACAATCGTTGCATAGATTATGTTTCCTTTTATTACGAAACCAAAAGTTTTTGTACAAAACGAAGCGGCTTGCACAATTTTATTTTTACTTAACTAGCAAGTCATCATACTCTTGATAAGCAAACTGAGTAAAGTTGAAGTAAATAAAATTTAAAGCTTTGCAAACAAATTTTAACTAGGTGTTACTTAAAAATGACTAATATTCTAGCCATAGAAACAAGTTGTGATGAAACTGCTGTTGCAATTGTTAACAACCGTCAAGTTTATAGTAATGTAGTCGCTTCTCAGATCCCCATACATAAATTGTATGGTGGAGTTGTACCGGAAGTCGCTTCACGTCAGCATTTAGAAAATATTAACTTAGTCGTTACTCAAGCTTTGGAACAAGCTCAACTGGGTTGGGACCGAATTGATGCCATTGCAACAACGTGCGCTCCGGGATTAGTTGGAGCACTGTTGGTTGGTCAAACAGCCGCGAAAACTTTAGCAATGATTCACAATAAATCGTTTTTAGGGATCCATCACCTCGAAGGTCATATTTACGCTACTTATTTGGGCGATCCGACCTTGGAGCCACCCTTTCTAAGTTTATTAGTTTCTGGAGGACATACTAGTTTAATTTATGTTAAGGACTGTGGTGTCTATGAAACTTTGGGACAAACTCGTGATGATGCAGCAGGAGAAGCTTTTGATAAGGTTGCTCGTCTTTTACAATTGGGATATCCTGGTGGTCCAGTAATTGACAGCTTGGCGAAACAGGGTAATCCCCGGGCTTTTAAGTTACCGGAGGGAAAAGTTTCGTTACCAGAAGGTGGCTATCATCCCTATGATGCTAGTTTTAGCGGGTTGAAAACAGCAGTTTTGCGATTAGTGCAAAAGTTAGAGAATGAAAGTAGTGATGAGCTGCCATTATCAGATATTGCTGCGAGCTTCCAAGAAACTGTAGCGAAAGGTTTAACAAAAAGGGCTATTAAATGTGCCTTAGATTATGGTCTTACGAAAATAGCTGTTGGCGGTGGCGTTGCGGCTAATAGTGCTTTACGACATCACTTATCCGAAGCTTCAGCATCCCAAGATATTCAAGTTATATTTCCTCCATTGAAATTTTGTACGGACAATGCTGCGATGATTGCTTGTGCTGCTGCCGATCATTTTAAAAGGGGGCATACTTCTGCTCTAAATTTGAAAGTGCGATCGCGCATGCATTTAAGCCAAGTTATGGAATTATATGATTCAAAAATATAAGCCAGACAGTATTACAAGTATTTTTACTCAAAGGCTGCTTAGGGAAATATAAAAGCTATTTGAGCGGAGGTTAAATTAAGTATTAAATCTTTGAAGTGCTTTTGTTATATAGCAACCGCCAGGTTAGCTAGGACGCTAAAGTCAAGACATGCTCCATGGCTTCTCGCAGTGTTCCAAAATTCTCGAGTTGTTTGCGAATTCGACTTTTTAGCCATGACCAGCATTTTTCAATCCGGTTTAAATCTGGTGAATAAGGTGGTAAGTAGC